>Ga0164292_10004641_pt1 | contig 11185 bp, 10 predicted proteins | sample GEODES117metaG_FD_111486 | JGI IMG/M metagenome (GOLD analysis project Ga0164292, IMG submission 111486) | Eutrophic lake water microbial communities from Lake Mendota, Wisconsin, USA - GEODES117 metaG | ecosystem: Environmental > Aquatic > Freshwater > Lake | place: USA: Lake Mendota... | reverse complement strand
AGATATCGATACATCTATATAATGAACTGCGAAGAAAGATTATCAAGGAGAACCCTGACAAGTTCGAAAAGAATGCGACGGTTAAGGAAAGAACAGACGATAAATATGATGGACTAAAATATATTCTCAGTTATGTCCCTGTGATTGCCAGTGGTAGCGGTAGCAACGGCTGTGGTAGCGGTAGCGGCGGCAATGAGACTATCACGAAGTTCAAGGAGGAAATAAGGCATATCTCGTATTAAATATATTTTGATATATTAGAAAAATATGGTTGCAATTAGTAAAACACCAGAATATTTATTATTTGTAAATAATCTTAAAGCCAACAACTATGAAGCCATCAAAGAGGTGCTTGATGGTTTATATATAATAATCGATGATACTAAAAATGGATACGATGCTTTAATTGTTATTAAAAATAATGTTGTTCGTGATTATAAAGAAGTAATAAAAGGGTTGAAAGAAGAAGTTAAAAGAAATCTTCATAATGGAATTAGAATTCCTGAAAATGTTATGAACGATATAAAAGAGCATATTCAAAAATTACAAGAGGCGTTAAATGATATTGAGATTAGGTCTGTTAATATGTCTGTGAGATATGAATATTTAATTAGTACCCCCATATATAAATATAGAAGTAGGTTTATTGAACTAAGAAAGATTTATCAAGTTTTAAGAGAATATCATAATTTTTATAGAAATGTCTATGAATATGAAGACCGACTTGAAGATTTAGAATATGAAATTGAAGAATTAAAGGTTGGAATTGAAGAACTTAAAGAAAAATATATACAGGGCGGAGGGCGTGTCACTGTAAAATATAAATCAACAGGAGAACACGCTCATATATTATATAATAATAGAAAACTTAAAAGGTGTATATATACGAAGACGAAAGGTCGTAGGAAATATTGTAAAATCAACAATAAATATATATTACTTAGCAAATTGAAAATCATAAATATTTAGGGATTAATTTTTATAAAAAATGCCTCCCTTTTTAGACTTTTTAGATACCATATAATGACCGATTATAAAAAAATGAATTGCGAGGATATGAAACTCTTCATCTTCGAATGGGCTATTCTAAATCCAGAAGCAGGGAAGGGTATCAAGTATGTTCGAAACTTGAATAAACAGGACTTGACAAAGGTATGTTTATACATCGAGGGTAAATTGAGTAGGGATGAGATGATGGAGGTTATTATTGCGAAACAAGAATATTTCAGGCAACTTGCTAAAAATAGAAAGATGGGTTCGAGCAATTCTTTAAGTAGCGAGAGCAGCGATAGCAGTTCTTTAAGTAGCGAGAGCAGCGATAGCGAAGAAGACGATGATACCGATACTGAATCAGATGACAGCAGTGATAGCGACGAAGACAGCAGCGACGAAGACAGCGATACCGATTAAATCGGGCTAAATATGTTCTAATTTGCTATATCATTTATAATAATTGATTTGTTATTTTTATATTTATAAGTTAGAGCCAACCACAAAGCCAACAGCAAACCAACAGCAAACCAACAACAACCAAGTCGAACCGCAGAAGAACAGAGAACAAAGCCGAAAAACTGATATAAAGTTTATTCCATATTTAAAGAATAAAAACGATGGCATTTTGCGAGAACTTCTTTGAGAAGATTGATACCCCTGAGAAGGCGTATATTCTCGGCATAGTCGCCTTCAATAACATCAGCGACGCCAAAGATACGCAAGAGACCAGCGAGAAGGGAACAGACATTAGCGTTTATATCGAGATTAATAGCGAGGAGAAGCAAGGCGACCAGTCATATCGTCCGCAAAGCGTTCTCTATGATTATTATCTTGATTTGAGCGACGAAGACAAGAAGGACTATCCGTATTTCAACAATATCGATGCGTTCGTCGGATGTTTGCGAAAGATAGGGGATGTTTCGATAGAAGCAGATGTTGTGGATATGCGGAGCGTCCTCGAACTTACCATCACCTCACAAAAAATCAAGGATGACATTGCGTCGCATCTGAATATCACGGGATGTCGGTATAGCGATTTGTCCCAATTTATTACCAAGTGTTATGATGCGGACGCCAATGTGTGTAATCAGTTTGTCAAGGCATACATTGAGCGACTTGCGTGTATCAGGAATGACATTTTGAATGTTTCGTTTTACGATGATGCGACGTCGGACTGTATCGTCAAGTTGTATGATATTCCGTATATCCGCAAACAAACACTCAAAACCCACGTGATACAATATAGTAGCGTGAATATGATTGATTTGCTCGGGATGATATATAGCGATTATAGTTGCCCCTACTATAATAATTATATCTATGGGTATAATAATTGCGACAGCCGATGTGTCGATTGTAGCGGTAGTGGCGGTAGCGGCTCAGTGTCTATCCCGATTATCAAGGTGATGAAAGTGGATGACAATGCGGTTATGCCAACGAAGACGAGATATTCGGACGCAGGATATGATTTGACGATTATTCGAGAACACAAGAGGCTAACACCTGATACCGCTCTGTATGATACAGGTATCCAACTTGAAATCCCGAATGGCTACTATGTCGAAATTGTCCCTCGCAGTTCTATCAGTCGCTCTGGCTATATCCTTGCGAATAGCGTGGGAATTATCGACCAAGGATACCGTGGCAATCTATATATCGCACTTACAAAAATAAATGAAAGCAGCCCAGACCTCCTTGGCGACTTAACGATGCCTTGGAGATGTTGCCAGATGATAGTGAGAAAACAAGTATATTCGAGGTTGGTAGCAGTAAAAGAAGTTGAAAAATCGAGCAGAGGCGCAGGTGCTTTTGGAAGCAGTGGAGGAGCAATTGGAAGCAGTGGCTAAGACATTCGTCAAGACGAATACGTATGTGTTATCATACGATGATTAACTTTGCTACATATCGTATCGAAGGTTTCGAGCGAATAATTTATAAAGAAGTTGTTTCGGGAATAACAATCGCCACAAATAAATATATGTGAAAACAGGTGTTTTATTTTATCACGAATAATGATGTTATTTATTCCATAATTCCATAAATACATACTATTTTTTTTAATAGGACATACGATATGTAGTTTGTCTAATAAATGGCTCTTTATGTCGTGTTCGTGTTTAAGGAGTTTGTCAGAGTATATGCTCTCACAATCAATGTTATATTTCGAGACATTGTTAAGGAGTTTTCGTTGTTCCTTTGTAAGGAAATTAAACTTTTGTAGGTTGCCTTTTGACAATGCGAGTATGATGATAGTCGATAGGTAGGTATTGACACGTGTCGTCGAATATACGATGTTGTTGCTTTGCGTTATATCACGTATCTCGGTATTGTAAAGGAACTCTACGTTTTTCGTTTTAAGATATGCGGTAATTCGCTCGATTAATACAGAGAAATCGTCGGTTAATATAAAATACTCTTGATATGCGGAGATGTCGCACGATAACATCACGAGTGCGTCCATTGCCGAAATATTACTATATATATGCTCGAATGCTTCGAGGTTGTTTTTGAGGATATTATAGTCGGTTATCGACAAAATCGAACGGCAGAACTTGACGAACGATTGCGTATTTAAGGACTTCTTTGGTATCAATTTCGATTTGTTGATGATACCCGCAAGGACGTTTATTGTTTTTTCATTGTATTTCAAAATATACCTTTCGTATTTGATTGAAAATCGGTTCAATAAATGTATGTATAACTGATGCGACTTATTGAATACCCGATAATTATTTCGGCTCTTGTTCTTGCTATTCAATTTGTCGCACGACAATTTATCGACAATCGATACCTGATAGCCATTATCGACGCACCGAAGTGCCGAATATAACCCAATAATATTACAACCAACAACAATAATATTATTTATAGCCATTTATTATAAATATTTATTGAGTATATTTTTATATATGTATTATGGTATTATGCGATTACACTACGTTTTTTATAAGATTTTACATATAGTAGTGTTAAGCATAGTATAGTTATATATTATAATGGGTGCGAATTCATCGAGACAATATACGTATCAACAATATTATAGTGCCGCTCAACAAAGCGGAAAGATTGACGAGATAGACTTTAAGAGCATCGATATCGAAAGTATCAATCCCTACGAAGTTTTAAATGTATCGAAAAACTTCACGTGGAATGAACTGAAAGAGGCGTATCGTAAATTGGCAATGAATACGCATCCAGACAAGCAAGGTGGAAACAAAGACCTCTTTAATATTATCACGCATTGCTTTACGAAACTCGCAAAGGAACTTAAATTACGTGATGAGTTCAAGGAACATCACGACCTCAAAAGACAACACAACGAGTTCTTTCACAAAATGACGAACGATACGATGCCACACCCGAGCGAAGTGATGGCAACGATGGCAGCGGGGGACGAAAAGATGACAGCGGACAAGTTTAATAAAAACTTTGAAAAATGTAAATTATACGACGAAGAAATCGAGTTCGGCTATGGCTCGAAGATGGAAGTATCCACGAAAACCCGTGAGGATATTAACATCGAGAAATTGATAAAAAAGAATAAAATAGACAATGAGAGTTTCAATGCGTTATTTGATAAAAATGTTCCCGTTAGCAAGGGGCTTGTCAAGTATCGAGAACCCGAACCGTTGATACTCGCAAAGTCCCTACAATTCACCGAGTTAGGAGGAAAACGTCCCGACGATTATTCAAGTAGTCTTGAAAAAACCAATGCGAATACATTGGCATACACAGATTATATGAGGGCGCACGACGGAACACGCCTCGTCGACCCACGTTTAATGAAAAATGTAAAGGAGTTCAAGAGCGTCGATGAATACGAAGCATACCGAGAGAACAAGGCGAAGAAAACGTTATCTGCGAGAGAACTGAAAGCCGAAGAATTGAAAAAAATGAAGGAGGCGAAAGCCGAAGAGGAGCGTCTCGAGCGCCTCAAACTGTATGACAAGCGGATTGAAAAGTCTTACGAGAAGGCGTCCCAGTTATTTCTGCGATAATATCTTACCCAAGTATATCTTGTTTTTTGTATTGGTAATACACTTGAAGAGGTCGTTCTTGTTTTTATGCGTATCCTCCCAACCGTATTGAAAGAGGTCTCGTGAAATCTGTTTGTTCGTATAAAGGTAATTATTCATATTGAACTTGCGTCCCCACATTTTCCGATGGATTGAGATTGTCGTCGGACAAGTCTGCTTTTTGTCATATTTATAATCACGGAATATCTCGCCGTCCATATACTCAGTGCCTTTGTATTGTCTTCCCATCGTATCGCCAGATACAAAAGGGATATACGTGCTACACAAACTGAAATCGATTAAATCGTTGATACTGCTAAAACTCGATATTTTTTCATTCTTCATCTTATTCACATTGGTAGATATTACAGAGATGTTATTGAAGTTGCGATGAGCGTCTCGATACCGAAGTTTCAAGTTATCCCCCACGTTCTTTTGAAAGATACGCAAGTCCTTATATACCGAGAGTTCGTTTATATCCGCTCCAATCGTATAATCCCATATCGTATCTGGATTTGTCAAGTCGTCTTCTTGCGTATATAGTATAGAACAAATCGCACCTCCCGATATACCTGTGATATTCGCTTCTGGTAGCGGAAAGTGCTTCTTAATATACCCGATGATACCTATGCTATACGGCAGAAACATTCCTGTCCCATAGATATTTATATTCGTATAAGCATTCACAGAAGATGATAGAAACAAGAAAGAGGTTAAGAGTAGCAATAAACGCATTTTTTTGAGATACCTAACTTAATTAGATATATATATAATATTTATTGTTAAATGCTTAGAAGGCTTAGAAGTTCTCGATGTTCGACGCATTACTTATTTGCCTTCTTTTATATTTCTATACTCTTTTATAGTTATTAGTTTGCCATTGTGCCTTATATACTCCCTCCTATCTCCTTGCTTTTTATATATACATTTTTCCGTTCCTAATATGTTCTTTTTTTTTAATTTTTTTCCTCCTGTTTGAAGAAATAGATACTTATGTTCTTTTACATATTTCTTATACATATCACCATATATAGTTTCATAATCTAATATTTCACCATCTTCAATTATTGTAGAATATGTTAATTGTTCTATTGAAGATAGGTGCTTTATTGAAGATATATGTTCTAATGGTATATACGGAGGGAATACATAGTCTTTCATATCACCTATTGTAAATGCCTTATTGTTTTTTTTAATATAAATTAAAACAGGATATCCTGAAAATGATATTGGTTCTCTTTTTGCTCCTGTTGCTCCTGTTTCTCTTGATGCTCTTGTGGGCTTTCTATTATTATAGTTAGTTAATTCTTCTTTTATTTTATTTACAATCTGCTGTGTTCTTAACACATAATTATCAAAGTTTGTCTTTATTTTCCTTTTATTTGCTATATCTTTCTTTTGAAAAGATGAAATGAAAAAAGAGGGTCTTCTTGTGTTATTCTCATTTATATGTGATATTAATGTATCAACCACCCCATACTTTATATAATCTTCATACGAAGTGTGTAATTCAATGTTAGTATAATTAGTTTCTATCGGATGGTATTGTAATAGATATTTATGCACTTTTTCGCTTATAATGTGTTCTCTACCTTCTAATCTTATTCTATTTACTTTCAAATACTGAACATAAAAATATAAAAATTGAACTAATTGAGAAAATATACCACCATACTTTTTTAACATTATATATGTTCCAAATGTAAATATACTCACACGTACACAATCATCATCAGGATATTTTATTTGGGATTTTTCAGGATTTGGAATGCCTATTGAATATTTATCTATACTCTGTAAATATGGAATAAGAGTTTCAAAATTCTCAAAATGTCTATAAATTAATTTTAATAGTTCTATACAAGGAAGACCTTCGTTGTATATAATCTTTTTAATGTCATAATCAATTATTCCAACAATTTCCGATAGCATATCATCTCCTAAATCAAATATTTTTGACTTCGATTTATTGATACGTCCAATTCTAAGTATTCTTGATAATGTTTTAACATCTATCGGCGGGGACGAAGTCATTATCTAATATACTTAGATAAAAATAAATAAAATATAAAATATAAAATATAAAATATATATACATATATACATCTAAACTACCTATCTACATCTACCTAATCCCTTGGGATTTACGAACTCGCCTCCTTCTTCTCCTTCTTTTCTTTTTTCTTCTTCTCAGTCTTGTCTTTCTTCTTATCAGTCTTGTCCGCATCGACTGCTTCTACCTCCTCTATCTCTTCGATTTCCTTCTTCTCCTTCTTTTCCTTTTTCTTCTTCTCAGTCTTCTTTTCCGCTTTGGCTGTTTTCTCTTCTTCATCCTCAGACTTCTCCGCTTCGACTGCTTCGACTGTTTCTTTCTTATCTTCTTCATCCGCTTCGACTGCTTCGACTGCTTCGACTTCCTTCTTCCTCTCTTCAATCAATTCTTCAAAGCGGATATTCCAGAGTTCGGCAAGTTTCTCCTGACCTTCCTCTTCATCCAACTCAGCAACTTCTTCCTTCTTCTCGATGACAAACTCCTTGTAAATCTTCCAGAACTTGGCAACTTCTGAAAACAACTGGTTTTGCTTCAATCCTTCAATGGCATTCTTGACCTTCTTCTGATGACTATTCATAAACATCAGGTAGGGCGAGAGAGGCTTCTTCACTTTCTCTACCTCGTTGCCGTCATCATCAACATCCTTTTCTTTTTTCGCACCACGCTTCTTAGGCACGGTAGTTTCTTTTTCTTTTGTCTTCTTTGCCTTTTCGAGAGCCTTCTCTTCTGCCTTCTTCACTTTCTCTTCTGCCTTCCTCGCCTCGACAATCTCCTTCAACCCAATCTTGATATACTCATCAATCTCTTTCTTGGTATCAAGGGTGTCTGGCATCTTCACGATATACTCCTTGAAAAGGTCAGCCATAGTTGGCATAACAACAGTAGCAGCGGAAGAGGTTGAGGACATCTTGTTTCCTTGCGTTTGTTTTGTGGTTCGACTTTGCGTTCGTTCGGGTTTGCGTTTGCGGTTCGACTTTGCGGTTCGACTTTGCGGTTTGACTTTTCGTCTGCTTCTTTGTGTTTGTCTCTGCTATAACTTTCACTCCGCTCAATCAATTTTTAAAATATATCTTGTAAAATAGAACATATTTATCCTATAATATGTATAGGACACATAGCCGTGAAAGTCAAATTGTTCCTGTTCGTATGCGTTCAAATCCTCCTCGTGCTACTCGGGCTACTCAGTCTCCTCCTCGGGCTACTCGTGCTACTCGTGCTACTCAGTCTCCTCATCGTGCTACTCAGTCTCCTCATCGTGCTACTCTGGCTACTCAGTCTCCTCATCGTGCTACTCAGTCTCCTCGTGCTACTCTGGCTACTCGGGCTACATCTCAGCCTTCCCGTAAATCGCCTTTGTCGATTACAAAGATGTTTAGTAATCCTGATGTTAAATCAGAAGTTTTATATAGATGTGTGAAGAATGACTATACTATTCTAAATAAAAACACATTAGCAGAAGTCCGAAAGAAACACGATAATATACAAGCCGTGTTCGGAAAGACTTCTTATACTCCCGAGTTGTTAAATGGTAGCACGGGAAATATAAAACATATTATTTTAGTAAAGGTTAAATTAGATTACGTAGATGTTGTGATATTGAAACACACAATCCAAGATACGAAGGTGAAGTCAATACTATTATCAGATATTACATTTGCGACAGAAGAGGCAAGAAACCTATTCTCAACGATATTTCAAAATGTGTCAGCGTCTGTTGAGAACTTGTTATTGAAAAATATAGATATTAGAGGATACTTCAATGCCTTTATAAGTAGTATCGCAAATATAAAGAACCTTAGATTGCTCGAAGTTAGTCACTTTAACATTGTCGATTTACTTACATCTGTAAGTATATACAATGACGGTTTCGATTATCTATTTATGAAAGTTATTGTTAAACTACCGCTTCTCGAAGAACTAATCTTTGTAGGAAACAACATAAATGACGCCCACTACAAATACCTCTTTAACGACTATTATAAGTTCAATCACGGGTATATTATTCACGACGATAATGCTGCCGATATGGATGGTATGTATCTCAAATATAATATGACTGAGATAGGCGAATTGAGCAAATATACTATGAATATCGTCGCAATAAATAATCGTGGGAAATGGGGTGCGAACTCTAAATGCACGAGCGAAAGAACAATATTTTATTTTACAAAGAACAATTATTACCTGAAAGGTAAGGGAATGCTAAGACCTCTACCTGACTACGAAAACGACAATTTTATTGTTGGAAAGAAGAATAAAATGGTGCTTTTATGTAATGAACTGCGTAAATGTAATCCCGAAGATATGAAGGAGTTTATATTACCTTGCCCTACGGGACATATGTCTTGCCATACATAAATGCCAGACATTACTGTCTGACATTACTGTCTAATTATTAGGGGTTAAAGCAGACCCTAATGCACCTAATCCGCTTACCGCTGCGACGGGTTTGAAAATCCACGACATAATAAACCAACCCCACGCTAATAACATCACGATGACAGAGAATACTATCAATCCCCAACCGATATATAACATCATATCGTATTTTGTTGTAAAATTATTAGGGTTCGAAGGTTCGTAATGGACGTCAACGCTTTCATTCACATTCACAAGAGCGTCCGAAATATAATTGTGCCTATACTTAGCACCTGCTACTTCATACTCTATCATTGCGTCGCATTTTTTATATTTTTTATTGTTATTTGTTTCTGTATAACACTTGGCACTCACTATTCGCCCTCTTGCCTTCCCTTTGTATTTATAATAATAGTTGTTGATTTGGACACCTGCGAATATTGCCAACGACATAAGAATTGTCGCTAATATTGCGATACCGAAGTTATATGCCAAGCCGATACTCGATGTCGTGTCATACACAGGCTGAAACATCTCTTTATTGTTTTTCAAGTCCGTCAAGGCTGTCCCAATGAACCCAGGCTGTCCTTGCTGCGGTTGTTGCGGCTGAGGCTGTTGCTGAGGCGGAGGTTGTTGCGCTTGTTGTGTCTGCTGATATAGCGAATATGCTTGTTGTCCTTGTAAAAGCGTTGGGAATTGTCCGCCCTTGCGTATCCGAGGTATCCCTCTCGATTGCCTTACTTGTCTGACTTGTCTGACAGGACGTCCCAATCGTCCATTACTTACTTTTTTATTCATATCCTAATAATTAAACTGAATAAAAATTATTATTAGATAATAGAATAGCAGAGTAAAGTAAAATGTCTAATCCTCAACCTCAACCTCAACCTCAGTTAATTCGTTTTCCAAATAACGAGATTGTGGATAGGTGGATTGAAGACCCATTGATTGACCCATATAGCCCATATGATAAACCGACAAAAATAAGATTGTCCGTTCATAGTAAAAGCGAATATGTGGGAGTTTATAAGAAAGTAATTAATGAATTACTAACTGCCATATGGTGGGATAAGAATAAACGAAATGAGAATGAACGTTTTTTGTCAATACAAGATTGTAAAAGTATAAAAAATAACCTGCCTATTATACATACATTTATTGGTAATACAACAGTTTACGGTGGATATACAAGATACGACCATCTTTTTATAAAATACTTTATAAAAAGACGAGGGTTAAATTATGACAAAAGATATCTTGAAGATGATGAAATCAAATTATATTTACAAACCTATAATGCTATCAAAAGAAAGAATGGTGTTGTTGTAGAAACTAAAAAATCACCGAAACTATCGAGTAAATTGTTTTCTAAATCGTCATCGTTTATTATTGATAACTATACTATAATAAACGGTTTGTTATATAAAAATGTGGAACTTGGTAAAACCGACCTATCGATAGAGAAACTTATAATTAATCTATGTATTGATATTTTACCCATATTATATATGCACCGTTCAAAGATAACAGAGGTTAATTACAAGATTGCTCTTCGTAATAAAAAGATTTTACTATACGTTCTATATTTTTATATTCATAATTTTGTGGAGGGTTCAGTTCGCGATGATATAAATGCGTTTTTTAAAAAACTTTCGAATGAAGATGCTGTTGCAAAAATACTTTCATATCTAACATTAGTAAAAGGGGTAGAAGAAAAAGATTTAGATACCGTATTTACGTCGATTAGACAAATAGTTTCATATTT
>Ga0164292_10004637_pt1 | contig 11187 bp, 8 predicted proteins | sample GEODES117metaG_FD_111486 | JGI IMG/M metagenome (GOLD analysis project Ga0164292, IMG submission 111486) | Eutrophic lake water microbial communities from Lake Mendota, Wisconsin, USA - GEODES117 metaG | ecosystem: Environmental > Aquatic > Freshwater > Lake | place: USA: Lake Mendota, Wisconsin... | reverse complement strand
GGGGGGAAATGCATTTTCGTCGCACATCACTTCGATCAATGTTGTGCCTGCATTTTTCTTCGCTTGTGCAAATGCGCCTGCGAGTTCTTTAGGATCTGTCACTCTGATTCCATCGCACCCACTATTGCGTGCAATCGCAGCATGGTCGACTGGTTTGAAATGCACCGCCGACGTATGGTCTCCGAATTTCACATTCTCGGCATGCTTCTGATAACCCAAAATTCCATTGTTGATCAGGATCAGCGTGACCTTCACGCCCATGCGCGCAGCCGTTTCAAGCTCTGACCACACGTGACCAAAACCACCATCGCCCACGACACAAATGACTTCCTTTTGAGGCTGAGCGACTTTGACTCCGATCGCCATCGGGAAACCCCAGCCCAAGCCTGCCAAACCCCGAGGCGTGATGAAACGCATGCCTGCTTTAAGTGAAACTAAAAAGTTGGCGATCCATATAGAGGAATAACTCGCATCGGCGACAACGATTGTGTCCTCTGTTAATTGAGACTGGATTTCCTGCATGATCCGCTCGGGCCTGACCGGTATCGCATCCGATGTTCTAACCACTTCGGATTCTTTTAAATACGCCGCACGTCCCTCTGAGATTTTTTTCTCAACACTGGTGCGTGCATTTTTTCTCACGGTGCTGTTCAGTGCCATGATCGCATCCGCTAACGCTGACAAAGTGAGCTTTGCATCACCCACCAGTCTCTTGGCTTCGTAATTACGACCCACCTCATTGCCATCGATATCAAGATGAATGAATGTCGCACCTTTTGGATATAACTTCCATGAGTCTGTACCGTTTTGATTTGTTCGGGTACCGACTAGCAACACCACATCCGCGTTTTCAACGAGTGGTCGCTGAAATCGTCCCGATCCGTTTGGACCTAAAAAATAAGTCATCACACCCATCGAAAGCGGATGGGTTTCATCAACAACACCTTTGCCCATCACCGTCGTCGCAACGGGCAAATGACATTGCGCTTGCAAGGCTGCGAGTTCTTGATGGGCATGTGATAAATGAACACCCCCACCCGCGATGATGATCGGGTTTTTCGCCTTGGCCAGCAATTGCGCCGCCTCTGCAACCCGCTCAGGAGAGGCAGCAACGCGATCGAGGGGATAGTATCCAAGTGCAGCGGTCCTCTTGGCGACACCATACGGCTGCAACAAAATATCAGCAGGCAACATTAGCACCACAGGGCCGGGACGTCCTGTACATGCGGCAGTCATAGCTTGGTCAATGTAGTCTTCGATACGTGACACATCAGGGACTCGACGTACCCACTTACTGACCGCTCCAAACATCCCGATGTGATCGAGATCTTGAAAAGCATTTCGGTCGGTATGTTCCGCGCTGACATCTTGCACTAAAGCCAAAAGAGGGATCGAGGCTTTTAAGGCCTCTGCGAGAGGCGGCACTAATAGCGCGGCTGCAGGACCGTTTTGCGCAGTCACCACTCCTATTTTTCCGCTCACTCTTGCGTAAGCATCGGCCATGTAGCCACCGGCGTTTTCTGTTCGATATGCGATCTGTCGAATGCCTTGCTTCTCTGCAATAAGATGAACCATGCTCGGCAGGCTCTGGCCAAATATCGTGTCGACACCGTGCCGTTTCAACGCCCTGACGACTGCGTGGGCGCCAGTCCCCTGAGCAGACATGCCGGAGGCTTTCAAGGGTGACATTGAACTCGTCATTTTTCTTCCAATATGAACACAATGTTTGTCTTTGATTCTAAACTAGCAAAGTAACTCGCTGTAGATCCTGCATGAACATCTGCACTTTGATCCAGCGATCAGCCTTTAACGAAATCACTCCACCGTCACACTCTTAGCCAGATTCCGAGGCTTATCCACATCCGTCCCTCTCGCACATGCCGTGTGATACGCCAACAACTGCAACGGCACCGTATGCAAGATCGGTGACAACAGTCCATAATGCTCAGGCATACGAATCACATACAAGCCCTCACTGCTGACGAGCTTTGTATCCGCATCCGCAAACACATACAACTCGCCACCCCGTGCGCGCACTTCCTGGATATTTGATTTCAACTTTTCCAGCAAAGCATCATTCGGTGCGATCGTCACAACAGGCATCTGATCTGTCACTAGCGCCAAGGGGCCGTGCTTAAGCTCCCCCGCAGGATAAGCCTCTGCGTGAATATAGCTAATCTCTTTAAGTTTGAGCGCGCCCTCGAGCGCGATTGGATAGTGCATCCCACGCCCAAGAAACAAGGCATTTTCTTTCGTCGCAAAGCGATCCGCCCACGCCATGATTTGTGGTTCGAGTGCCAGCACGGCACCGATTGCAACAGGCAAATGTCGTAATGCTTTGACATGCTGCGCCTCTTGTTCCTCTGTGAGCTGCCCATGTACTTGCGCTAACGCGAGGGTCAACATAAACAGCGCTGTTAGCTGTGTGGTAAAGGCTTTGGTTGATGCCACACCGATTTCTACACCAGCGCGCGTAATGTAAGCGAGCTTACATTCACGTACCATCGCGCTCGTTGAGACATTGCAGATGGTTAAGGTCTGCTCCATCCCCAGGCCACGGGCATGCTTCAAAGCCGCAAGTGTATCGGCCGTTTCACCTGATTGAGAAATCGTCACGACAAGCGTTTTAGGATGCGGTACGCTATCGCGATAGCGATACTCGCTCGCGATCTCGACTGAGACTGGAATTTTTGCAACCGACTCGATCCAGTATTTCGCTGTCGATCCTGCGTAATAGCTCGTGCCGCAGGCGAGGATTAGCACACGATCAATATCTTTAAAAACCTTGTAGGCCTGATCGCCAAAAAGCTCGGGGGTGATTGACTCAACGTCTTCAAGCGTATCCGCGACCGCACGCGGCTGCTCAAAGATTTCTTTTTGCATGTAGTGGCGATAGGGGCCAAGCTCCGCCGCACCCGTATGCACGTGTACAGTATTGATCTGTCTCACGACAGACTTTCCATCCTGATCCATGATCCAGACGTTGCCCAATTGCAGATCGGCGACATCTCCGTCTTCGAGATAAATAATTTGGTCCGTCGTCCCTGCAAGCGCGAGTGCATCTGATGCTAAAAAGTTTTCACCCTTGCCGCGTCCAATAACAAGTGGCGAGCCTTGCCGCGCAGCGACAATGCGATGCGGTTCATCACGGCAAAACACCGCGATCGCATAGGCGCCATGCAAACGACGTACCGTCTGTTGCACTGCCTCTAGTAAATCGCCAGCATAAAGATGGCGCACCAAGTGTGCGATGACTTCGGTGTCAGTCTGGCTTTCAAAAACGTAACCAACAGTTTGCAACTCAGCCCGCAACTCTTCGTGATTTTCAATGATGCCGTTATGCACGAGGGCGATACTCGCTTCTTCTTTGCCGACTGCGGAGAAATGTGGATGTGCGTTGCGCGTGACGGGTGCGCCGTGCGTGGCCCACCGCGTGTGTGCGATGCCTGTAAAACCAGCAATATGGTTGCGTTCGATATCAGCGGCCAACTCAGCAACACGCTCGGTACTGCGCGCGCGTCGCAAGCCACCGTTTTCATAGACGGCAACACCACAGGAGTCATAACCCCGGTACTCGAGGCGTTTAAGTCCCTCAACCAAAATAGGGGTGATGTCGCGCGAAGCGACGGCGCCAACGATGCCGCACATAGACGTTCTCCAAAGAATGTCCTATTGTGCCCAATTTGGTATGAAATTTTATTTCATATAATGACTATTATTGAAATATTCATCTATATATTGTTATGGATGAAATATAATTTCATCCATAACCACAATTGACACGATGCCGCGAACTTAAGCGACTAAACATGACCCTCGACGCTCTAGATGATCTCGATCGACGCATCCTCGAACAACTTCAACGTGATGCAAGTCTGACCAATCACGCCCTTGCGCAACAGGTGCATGCCTCACCACCAACCTGTTTACGCCGCGTTCGCCGACTCACCGCGCTCGGTATCATTGCCAAACAAGTGGCTATCCTAGACGTCACTAAACTCGGCCATGCTCTCACAGCGATCATCGAAGTCACTCTAGATGTTCAGTCTGCGGAGCGTCTGCACGTGTTCGAAGAAACGGTGCAACACGAACCCTCTATTTTGCAGTGCTACCGTGTTTCCACCGGACCAGATTTTGTATTGATCGCTCAAGTGATCGATATGCCGGCCTACCATGCGCTCGTACATCGCGCACTCACGGCTGAGGAAAACGTGCGAAATGTGCGGACATTTTTTTCAGTGCACCGGAGCAAATTCGATACGCGGATTGCGCTTGATTAGCCGCGCTTAGGATGCATTAATTTTTTTTCACTCTCACTAATATTTGGTCTTTATCGACAATGTACTAGCACCTTCATTCTTGCTAGTTTAGAATCATTTGATTGATTCAATATGCTAGGTAATTAATATGCCATCACTGTTACACCCCTCAAATTGGCGTGCCGCTGATCTACAACAAGATCAAAGCTGGATTTTGAACATTGACGGACAAGCACGTGAGGAAATGATTCAGACGGTTGTCGCTGTTGCCGACGCTAAAAAGACTTTATTTGATTACAGGCGAGAAGATTTCACCTGGCCTCGGACCTCTGCTTTCCTCAGTGCCGCACTGCAAGAGGTCAAACACGGCAGAGGTATTACCTTAATCAAGGGCTTGCCACGTGCGCAACTCACTGCGCATCAGTTTGAGATTTTGACCTGGGGACTCGGTTTACATGCGGGCGTGCCAAGACCACAGGGCAAAGAGACGCAATATATTTCAGCAGTTCGAGATGCTGGCGTGTCTTATCGTACGGGTACGGGCAGAGGCTATTCTTCGAATGCGGATCTTGATTTTCATACAGACTCGTCTGATATTGTTTTTCTAAGTTGTTTCAATAAAGCCGTCTCGGGTGGAAAAACAATCGTCAGCAGTTCGATGGCAGGGCACGATGTCATGGTACGCGAATATCCAGACCAGGCGAAATGGTTGTATGAGCCGATCGCGTTTAGTCGGCAGGCAGAGCAAGCGCCCGACGAAGGCCCTTATGTGATGCAGCCTGTTTTTTCAGAGCGAAACGGCAAGTGGTTTGGACGTTGGAACTGGAATCGTGTTCGCAGTGCGCAAAAAATTGAAGGGGCTCCGCAACTGAAGGCGGAGCACTACGCCGCGCTTGAGCAGTTTGATCGTGTGATGCGTCGCCCTGATATTGCATTTGAGATGTGGTTGGAGCCGGGTGACGTACAAATCATCAATAGCCACGTGACCTTGCATTCGCGTACAGAATTTACGGATCATGACGACCCAGATCAAAAAAGATTGCTGTACCGTCTTTGGATTGCCCCGCCAGATAGCGATCCGTTGCCAGAATGTTGGCGAGATCTCTACCGTAGCTGTGAGACGGGCACAGTCAGGGGAGGCATCCGCGGGTTTAAGCATGATGCGCAATGCACTGAGTTCGAGATACGTCAGGCGAGAGATTGTGGCATGCGACCATAAGGATTTTTTTCGTGAAATATAGTGCTTCTTTTCGAACCCATTTCTATAAAAAATAATACCCACATTAGACTTTTCTCAAAGATTATTATCATCTCACATGGCCAATCTGAAACAACTTGAATACTTCAGAGCGGTTATGTTGTATGGCTCTATCAATCGAGCATCAACGCATTTATGCGTCAGCCAACCCGTCGTGAGTCGTGTCATTTCGCAGTTGGAACGCACCATCGCGCTTAAGCTTTTTGATCGCAAAGCGTCGCACCTTGTTCCGACACAGAATGCGTTCGTACTGAATCGCTACTGCGACGACATTTTCGAGAAAAAAAATCGTCTTGACTCGGTTATTAAGTCTTTACAGATTCAATATGTTGATAGGCTGAAATTTTGTGCGGCGCCTGCGTTGTGCAGCTCATTTTTACCTAAGATCATCGCTTCTTACAACCGCGATGTGATTATCTCGTTTGAATCATCCATGCTGAAAGATCTAGAATCGGATATAGAGTCTGGAACCTTCGAGTTCGGATTTTCAATATGGCCGATTATTTCACATAGGCTTGAATGCAAAGCCATTGCCAATAGTGACTTCATTTTTTTATGCCATAAGAAAAATGCGCTTAGACACAAACAATCAATTAAATTTGAAGACTTGATTGATCAAGATTTTATATTTACCAATCGCAACATGCCTATCGGTGAATACATTGATCGCAAACTCCAAGAAAATAAAATCACCTTCAAAAGGTATCTTGAAGTTGATCGAGGCGACTTTATTTGCGCCATCATCAATGCAGGCCGGGGCGTTTCAATTGTGAATCGTCAAGCCTACGACCCGGATCAATGGAAAAACATTTGTGCAGTCGAGCTTGAGGATCCGATCAACACCCATATCTACTTGTTAACACCCAAAACAATCGAACTCTCTCCAGCAGCAACTGCATTTATAAAGCATTTACAGTCATGCATTGCGCAATGATTTTAAAAGCTGTTACTCACTCCAGTTATTCAGTGTCTCTCCATTAGCAGATAAACCAGATTTCCATTTGCTTAACCACCATGTGTACTGATGCGGCCAGTCTGCGAAATTTTCGTTGACACCCATCTGTTCTGCAGCCTGATGTGGCCAGAATGGATTAAAAAGTGCCTGACGGCCGATAGCAATTAAATCTGCAAAGTTATTTTGTAATAGCTCTTCCGCAAGTTTTGGCGTTCTAATGAGTCCGACTGCTTCAGTTCTAATACCGACCTCTGCTTTAATACGCCGAGAAAATTCTGCCTGATAGCCTGGTTCTCGTTTCAAGTTTGAATTAGTGGCACCTGCAACAAGATTTCCTCCTGACGAGCAGTCGATCACATCAACACCTATCTCTTTTAGGTGGCGGGAAAGCTCAACGCTATCCTCAATTTCCCAGCCCCCTTCTATCCAATCAACCGCTGAGATTCGGACAAAGAGCGGAGTGCCTTCTGGAATCACCTCTCTGACTGCTCGGGCGACTTCCAAAGGAAATCGCATCCGGTTGACCAAGCTGCCCCCGTATTCGTCAGTGCGTTTGTTGGCAAGTGGAGAGAGAAAGCTTTGCAAAAGATACCCGTGCGCCATATGAATCTCGATGATCTCAAAGCCCACATCTACAGCACGTTTCGCGGCATCCCTAAACGCCCTTGTTAGAACCTTAATATCTTCGACTTCTAGCGCACGAGGCTTGAGCCAACCCTCTGCAAAGGGTGTACTTGAAGGTCCAACGGGTGTCCATGTTTCGCTCCCATTGTCGATATTTTCTTGCGTCAAAGGTCCGTTGCCTTCCCATGCCCTCTGTGTACTTGATTTACGTCCTCCATGCGCAATCTGAAGCGCTGGAGTGGAACCTTGAGATTTAATGAATGTCACTAAGGACCGCATCGCCTGCGCATGCTCGTCGGACCAGATCCCAAGGCATCCATTCGTAATTCTTCCGTCGCGGATCACAGATGCTTGTTCGATAAAAACAATACCTGCGCCACCCATTGCAAATTTAGCGTAATGGTGTGCGTGAAAGTCGTTTAAAAATCCATTGTCGGCACAATACATTGCCATGGGCGAAATCACGATTCTGTTACGTGTCGTCACGTCGCGGATCTTAAGTGGTGTAAATAGCATGGGCTTGAGCGCTGACATTTCATTTTCCAAACGGATTAATCGGGTTTAAATCATTTCATACTCAGGGAAATACAATGACCGACTTTCCTGTTGCCTGATGATCAAACAAACGATAGGCCTCATCTATTTGGCGCAGTTCCCAGCGATTCGTAAATAGCTTTTCAACATCGACTTGATGCTTTGAAACGAATGTCGCACATTCTTCTTGCCATGATTTGGAAAAGGTCCAGGAACCATAAACACGAAGTTGTTTTCTGATTAAGTGCTCTGTAACATTCATGGCAACTTTTCCACCCATGCCAACAAATGCGACTTTCCCCCACGCGCCAGCGCAACGCAGCGCATCTAACCCGCCCTGATCTGATCCGGAGGTCTCAACGACATAATTGACACCCTTTCCTTGTGTTAGCTGACTCACAGCGTCCCATGCATCGACTTCACCCGAATGAATGACGTGTGCAGCACCTAGTTTCTGAGCATCAAGCAGCCTGTCATGATTGATATCGACTGCAATCACTTCACCACCCATCGCAACAACAAACTGTGTGACGGCTTGACCAACAGGGCCTTGGCCAACTACCACGATCCTTGCACAATCGGCATAAGCTATCTTTTTTAAAGCTCCCCATGCTGTTCCACTTCCGCATGAAATAGCAGCACCCACTTCAAATGACAAGTCATCTGGGAGTTCTATCAGCGTATCGGCAGGAACTTTAAGATAGCGAGCGTGCCCACCATGTGCCGTGAGTCCGTAACTAGCTTCTTTATCTGGACACATATGCGTCCAACCTGTCATACAGTCCGAACAGCAACCACATCCTTTGTAGTGGTGCACCATGACGCGTGAGCCGATTCGTGCAACACGCGTTTGCACTGCGGTGCCTTTTGCGACCACAATCCCGCATGGCTCGTGTCCGGCGATAATCGGACCCGGTGGCAACTTTCCCTGAAAAGTTCCTCGATAATTTTTAAGGTCGCTTCCGCAGATGCCCGACGCTTTCATCTCAAGAACAACTTCATTCGGTCCGGGCGTCGGATCCGCAAAGTCCATCAACGCGACCGTCTTATTACCTGGAAACACAGCACCTAGCATGATCTTTTCGCTCCATTAAAGAACTCCATATTATTTCTCTTTCAGCCTCATGGATTTCTATTCTTTTGAGACCTATGCTCTGAAGACATAGGGGTTTTCTCGCACTACATTACTGACTTTTAAAGTCAATATTCTTGTCATACCGCTAGAAAGTTCGCACTAAACGCATCACATCACCTCGGTTTTGAGGCTTTCTCTTTTCATGTATTTATTAAGGGTAAACACCTAAGTACAAAATTTCAATTAAAAGTATAGGATTCAACTGTATACACCTGAATTCATAAAAATAATTATTCAATCCTTTTCCCGTGGAGCAGACAAACTCATGAAATCACGCATCTTCGCAAAAGGGCTTTCGGCTCTAGTTTTAGCCGCTGCAGCCCCTCTCGCCTTCGCTCAAGACATCCCAAGCCAAACGTGGCGTTGGGCACACTTTGCACCTCCTGCTTGGGGTTCTGCACAGGCAGAATTGCTATACGCAAAGGAAATTGAAGAAAAGACAAACGGAAAAATCAAGTTCCAATTTTTCTGGTCAGGCTCTTTGTTTAGTTTTGGTGAGCTTTTTGGTGCGGCCAAAAAGAATGCGGTAAACGTAGCCAGTATTGTGCCGACCTACCACCCTTCCGACTGGCCAATGATCGGTTTATCCAATAGCCTTCCGATGGTGTGGGATGATGCTCCGACCGCGATGAAAGTTCAGGAATACTTGTTTAAAAATAATGACGCCGTTAAGCGCGAACTTAAAAAGAATGAATTGACACCCATCCTTTTGCATGGACTTCCGCCCTATCGCCTACAGTGCACGACGCCTATCCGCACCCTTGCAGACCTGAAAGGCAAACGCATTCGTACGTTTGGCGATTGGCCTCCATACATTATGGAAAAACTTGGTGCCGTCCCTGTGAATATTCCACTAGGTCAAATCTACGAGGGACTTCAAAAAGGGACGCTTGATTGCGGCTATAACCCAATCGAAAATGCAGGCTTTCTCAAACTCTCTGAAGTCGCCAAGTTCTGGAGTGATATCGACTTTGGCGCCATTGCTGCATATTCGTCTTTCATGAATACTTCGCGCTATGAAAAGCTGCCACAAAACGTCAAGAAGATCATGGATGAGGCAGCAATCGTCGCTACAAAGTTTGAGATCGATAACTTTGACAAACTCGAAAAACAAGGCCTAGAGGCAGCTAGAAAAGCCGGCGTGACCATTGTCAAATTTGAAGATCAAGCCAAACTCAAAGCTATGTTCCCAGACATGTTGCAGGTATGGGAAGAAGCCATGTGCAAAAAAGGCATGTGCGATGACGCCAAGAGCGTTGTAGCCGATGTCCGTAAAGCAACAGCCGCTGCAAAAAAGAAGTAGGCTCTCAATGACTCAGACCGCTCCAACCTCCCTGCTGCTTTACAGGGCGTTGGACAGGGTCTCGGCAACCATGGTCATGCTGGCCATGGTTGTCTCGGGCGCCTCTGTCGCAACAATTATTGCTGTGAATTCGATTGACACACTTGGACGGGCATTTTTTAATAAACCCATGATGGGTGCTGTCGAAATCACCGAGCTCTTTCTCGCAATGTGCATCATCTTGGCGATTCCATATGCGCAAAGAAAGCTTTCACACATCGAAATCGATATGTTTACGCAACGCTGCAGCGCTACGCTAAAAAAGATCTTTTTATTTATTGCGATCGTACTGACCGTTTTAGTCTTTTTCATGCTGATGGTTCAATCTTACGAAAGCGCAAAAGCATCGGTCAAAACGTTTGAATCTTCAGCAGAATATCTGAGTGTGCCAGTATGGATCGGGAAAATTTCCGTCACTATTGGCTTCGGTATTGCACTTCTAGAATCTTTGACTCAACTCTTCGCTTTATTCCTCTTTGGACGTTTGTCCACTGCAGAACCAAAGCAGGTCGCACACTAGAGCCTCATGGAACAACTCCTTCTCGCTATTACCTGCTTGGCAGGAATGCTCTTTCTATTGTGCCTAGGTGTACCTGTCGCAATCGCGATGCTCACCGCATCATTTATCGGTCTCACGCTCAGTGCGGGCATGGATTTTGCGCTCACTAATTTCATGACTCTGCCTTATGCTGCGGCGAGCTCCTTTAACTTTGCCGCCATCCCCACTTTTGTTGCGATGGGAATTATTTTCGGTAAATCAGGACTTGCAGCCTCACTCTTTAAAGCAGCCGATATCTGGCTCGCAAAAGTACGAGGGGGTCTCTACATGGCCGTCGTGATCGCTTCGGCAGCGTTCGGCGCGATCAACGGCTCGACAATTGTTGGAGCAGCGTTATTCACCAAGATCGCCCTGCCTGAAATGATCAAGCTGGGCTATGACCGAGCAACCTCCGCGGGTTGTATTGTGGGTGCAGGTACTTTTTCTGCAATGATCCCGCCTTCCATTACGATGGTGCTCTATGGATTACTCACGAACGAATCGATCGGCAGAATCCTGATCGCGGGCATCATTCCAGGCAT
>Ga0164292_10004636_pt1 | contig 11189 bp, 7 predicted proteins | sample GEODES117metaG_FD_111486 | JGI IMG/M metagenome (GOLD analysis project Ga0164292, IMG submission 111486) | Eutrophic lake water microbial communities from Lake Mendota, Wisconsin, USA - GEODES117 metaG | ecosystem: Environmental > Aquatic > Freshwater > Lake | place: USA: Lake Mendota, Wisconsin... | reverse complement strand
GGCGCGCCTGTCGTCTTCATCGGCGTCGGACTGCGCCCCCAGCCAGCCTGCGTGGTACGCAAGGTTGACCCGCGCCTGATGCTCGCGGCTGCCGATGAAGGCGTCGCAACCGCAGAGCAGCACAAGGGCGGCTGCGAGAAGGAGCCGATGGTGAGGGATACGCATGGGGTGGATGCCTAGGTTAAGAGGACGGGGACAGGATAGGTCAACAGGGCGTGGGCTCAAAAACTGAGCCTCGCGATCGCCGCCCGTGCCGACTTCCTATCCGCCCCTCACCTTCGCCTTTGGCGCCCGCTTCGCCAGGACCTCCGCCATCCGCGTCTGCCAGCCGCAAGATCAACCGCCGTCGGCGAACTCCGGATAGAGCGTCATGCCGCCGCAGGCGAAGATCGTCTGGCCGTTGATGTAATCGGAGGCGTCCGAGGACAGCCACACCGCAACCTTGCCGATGTCGTCAGGCTGACCTACGCGACCGTACGGGATGAGTTCGAGGAGCTTGGCCAGCGCCTCAGGCGTCTCCCATGCCGGGCGATTGATCGGCGTGGCGATCGCACCAGGACCGATCGAATTGACGCGGATCTTCTGCGGTGCAACTTCCTGCGCCAGACTCTGCATGAACAGCTTCACGCCACCCTTGGACGCCGCGTAGTTGACATGGCCCGCCCAGGGGATGACTTCGTGCACCGAAGACATGCAGATGATCTTGCCGGCCGCCGAAGAGACCTCCGACTGCACGCCGCGCTTCATCATCTCGCGAGTGGCGCGACGGCTGCACAAGAACATGCCCGTCAGGTTCACGTTGATGACCTTGTTCCACTGGGCGAGGGTCATCTCGTGGAACGCGGCATCCTGCTGCAGTCCTGCGTTGTTGACGAGGATGTCGATCGCGCCCCACTGGTCGATCATCCGGTCGAACATCGCCTCGACCTGCTGCTCGTTCGAGACGTCCGCCTGGATGGCCATGGCGCGTCCACCTGCCGCCTCGATCGCCGCGACCACAGGCACCGCGCCCGCCGCGTTGCCCGCGTAGTTGACGACGACATCGGCGCCCGCCTGCCCGAGCGCGATGGCGACCCCGGCTCCGATGCCCGAACTTGCGCCGGTGACCAGCGCTTTTTGACCCTTCAACGGTTGGATAGTCATCACAAAACCTCTTTTGCTGCCCTGTGGCTCAGTGGGAACGCCATTCGTCGATCAGTGAGGCCACCAGCCCGGTCCATCCCGTTTGATGGGAAGCCCCGAGTCCGACACCCGTGTCGCCGTGGAAATACTCGTGGAAGGTCAGATAATCGCGCCAGTGCGGATCGGTCTGGAACTTCTCGATGTTGCCGTACTCCGGCCGACGTCCGTCGGCGTCGCGCGTGAACACCGCGATCAGGCGGTTGGCATGCTCGCGGGCGATATCTTCGATCGTCCACGTCTTGCCATCCTTGTCGGTGACCGTCAGGTCGTTGCCGTGCGCCTTGGCGAGCTTGCGCAGCGACTCGATCATCAGGAACGCGGTCGGGAACCAGATCGGACCGCGCCAGTTGGAGTTGCCGCCCTTGATCTTGCAGTCGGCTTCGCCCGGCTCGTAGCCGACCTCGTTGTTGCCGAGCCTGAAGGGATGCTCGAGATGCGCCCGTGAGAGGCTGCGCAGACCGAAGTCCGAGAGGAACTCGTCCTTGTCGCACAACCACTGCAGCATCCGCTCGAGCTGGTTGCGATCGACGATGGTCATCGCCAGCGTCTCGCCCTCCGGGGTCTTGATGCGGGAGATGCAACGATCGACGAGCTCGGTGCGGTTGTTCATGAACCAGTTCAGGGTCGAGCTGAACTCGGGGAACTGCTTGAGCCAATCGGTCTCGAGACGCTCGACCGCGTACAGCGGGATCAACCCCACCATCGAACGGACGCGGATCTTCTCGAAGTGCCCGTCGGGATAACGCAGCACGTCGTAGAAGAAGCCGTCGGTATCGTCCCAAAGATCGTGGTCACGTCCGCCTTGGCGCTTCATTGCCGCGCCGATGTAGACGTAGTGCTGGAAGAACTTGGTCGCCAAGCTCTCGTAGGTGTTGTTCTCCTTCGCCAGCTCGAGCGCGATGCGCATCATGTTGAGACAGAACTGCCCCATCCAACCCGTGGCATCGGACTGCTCGAGCACGGCCCCACCGGGCAGCTTCTCCGAGCGATCGAACAACGTGATGTTGTCGAGCCCGAGGAAACCTCCCTCGAAGACGTTGTTGCCGCGGCTGTCGACCTTGTTGATCCACCAAGCGAAGTTGATGAGCAGCTTGTGGAAGCAGCGCTCGAGGAAGGCGCGGTCGGCGACGCCGGAGCGCACACGATCCATGTTGTAGACGCGCCAGACCGCCCATGGATGCACCGGTGGGTTGAGGTCCGAGAACTCCCACTCGTACGCGGGGATCTGCCCGTTCGGATGCTGGAACTGCTCGAACAGCATCAGCCAGAGCTGCTGCTTGGCAAAGTCGGGGTCGATGACCGCGATCGCCACCGTGTGGAACGCCAGATCCCACGCCGCAAACCACGGATATTCCCATTTATCCGGCATCGACAGCACGCGCATCGAATTGAGGTGCCGCCAGTGCTTGTTGCGGATCTCGTGACGCGAGTCGGGCGGTGGCGCATCGGGGTTGTCACCCTTCAACCACAGGTCGACGTCGAAGATATAGTTCTGCTTCGACCACATCATGCCGGCGAAGGCCTGGCGCTGGATGCGGCACTCGTCTTCCGAAGCGCCCTTCGGATGGATCGTCTTGTAGAACTGGTCCGCCTCGCGACGCGCACGGGTGACGATCGCGTCCACCCCCGAAGCGGCGGCCCCGGCATCATCCGACAGGCGGAAGTGGAAGACCACCGAGCCACCGGCTGGCACGTTGCGGCGGTAGTGGATGCCCGCCTTGGTGCCGTGGTTACCGGGGTTCGTGGCCGACGTTTCGCCGTTGACGATATGGCGGTGGAAGGCGTCCTTATAGTAGCCGCTGCCGTTCTCGGGCGTGACGCCGTAGAGGCGCTCGACATTCGTCTCGTTGTCGGTGAACAGGGGCGTGCCATCGGCATCGGCCGAGAAGTGGCGCTGGCCGAGCGAATACTTGAACGGCAGATTGGTCAGCCCGTCGGCCTGCGAGTCGTCGGCGACGAACTTCAGCTGCTTGCCGCGCTTGGCATCGAGCTTGATCTCCGGCGCACGCTTACGGTCCTTGCCCCAGCCCCAGATGTTGCGGAACCAGAGCTGCGGGATCAGGTGGATCTCGGAATCTTCAGGACCGCGGTTGCAGACCTCGACACGGACGCAGAGGTCCTCAGGCCCTTCCTTCGCGTACTCGACGAAGACGTCGAAATAGCGGTCCTCATCGAAGATGCCGGTATCGAGCAGCTCGAACTCGGGACCACGGCCGTTGCGGCTGCCGTTCTCTCGCACCAGCCACTCGTACGGGTACTCCGCCTGCGGGTACTTGTACAAGTACTTCATGTAGCTGTGGGTCGGAGTGCTATCGACGTAGAAGTAGTACTCCTTCAGGTCTTCGCCATGGTTGCCCTCGGCAGGGATCAACCCGAACGGGCGTTCCTTCAGGATCGGGTCACGACCGTTCCACAGCGCCAAAGAAAAGCACAGCAGCTGGTATTGATCAGAGACGCCGGCCAGGCCGTCTTCGCCCCAGCGGTAGGCCTTGCTGCGGGCCATGTCGTGCGTGAGATCGTTCCACGCTGCGCCGTTGCTGCTGTAGTCCTCGCGGACCGTTCCCCAGGACCGCTCGCTGAGGTAAGGCCCCCATCGGTACCAAGGCTTACCCCCGCGGGCTTCCTTCAGCCGATCATGCTCGGCCGTGCGAACCTCTTTGACCATAGAGCCCCCTCATCGGCAGCCTCTGGTCGCGAAACCGGGCCACTGACGCGATCGTTTTTCTCGAAGAGGCCCCTCCCCTCCGATGCCGCAGAATGGATCCGATCCGGATTGAAAACAAGCCAAATCGGATGAATTTATGCCACGAATCGGCGCGGCTAGACGGGATAGCGCTGATCCGCTGCGTGCAGGCGAGTGGCGAGTTGCCGCAACAGTTTGCGGGTCTCCTCAGGGTGTGTGCCGAGCAAGTGCTCGAAGTTCTCGCGGGTCATGGGGTCAAGGTCGAGATCGGTGACCGCCACGACTGCCGCTGAACGGGGCAGATCGAGCAGCAAGCCCATCTCGCCCACCCACTCGCCCGGTCCCAGCTCGGCGATGACCTGCTCCTGACCATCGGGCTGGCGCTTGCGCACCTCGAGCCTGCCCGCGCGGATGAGATACGCCCGATCGGAGGGGCTGCCCTCCTCGAAAAGGCGGGTCCCGCGGGGCACATGCCGATAGCCGCAACCCTCGAAAAGACAAGGGTATCGATCCGTGTGATGGAGCTTCGCGCAGCCGGTGCCGTGGCGCTCACCGCCGATCAACCGGTACGAGGCCACAGCGAGCGCAGCGCCCAAGACAGGACCCACGAAGTAGAGCCACAGGTCGGCGAATGTGCCCATCAGCACCGCGGGAGCCAGGCTGCGTGCCGGGTTCAGGCTGGTGCCCGAGACGGGTGCTTCCACCATCACCAACAACGCGATCAGGGCTCCAGCCAGCCACGGCGTGAAACGCGCGAGGCGGCGGCTGTCCACGCACCAGAAGATGAGCAATACCAGCGCGAAAGTCATCATGAGTTCGGCCGCGAGCGCGACCGTCGTCGAGTAGCCCGTGCCCGGTCGCGTCATGCCGAGATCCACGGTGTGCGCCGCTTCGCCCGCCACCGCCATGACCACCAAGACGCCGAGAACGGCGCCGCATGCCTGTGCCAGCACGTAGGCGAGCGCATCTGCAGTGCCGATCTTGTCGCGCAACCAGAACGCGAAGGTCATCGCCGGATTGAGGTGCCCACCGCTGCGCTGGCCAAGCGGCGAAAGCACGACCGCCGTGCCCCCTCCGGCGAACAACAGCCCGGTCGCCAATCGCCGCCAAGGCTCCGAGGGGATGAGCTCGGCCATCACGCTGCCGTCCGACCACATGAACACGACGGCACCAATCCCGATACCCATCATGATCGCCGTACCGAAGAACTCGCTGAGATAGTCCGACCACCCGAGCTTCATATCGCCCCCTGCCAAGTCGATCGCATCACGCGGGGGGCTACGCGCGGGTCGCTCGAAAACACATTGAAAAATGCCCACCGTTATGGCCTCCTAGGATTACTCCGAAATGGATTAATTCAAGAAAAATATTTCGCGGAAGGGTTCGCGGAAGGAAGAACGGGTGGCCAGTCGCAACGATGTTGTCGTCAGTCTCGAGCTTCCGCGGCGCACCTCGGCGATCGTGCTCGCGGCAGGGCGCGGCAGCCGCTTGCTCGGGCTGACCTCACGCCGCTCCAAGCCTGCCGTCTATTTCGGCGGTAAATTCCGCATCATCGACTTCGCGCTGTCGAACGCCGTCAACTCGGGCATACGGCGCATCGCGGTGCTGACCCAGTACACGAGCCACAGCCTGATCCGCCACATCCAACTCGCCTGGGGTTTCTTACGCGGTGAGATCGACGAATTCGTGCAGGTGCTGCCGGCCAACCAGCGCCTCGGCAGCGACGACTGGTACCAAGGCACGGCCGATGCCGTCCACCAGAACCGCGAGATCATCCGTGGTTTCGACAGCGAATATACGGTCGTCCTCGCGGGCGACCACGTGTACAAGATGAACTACGCGGTCGCCCTCGCGCACCATGTGAAGCATGGCCGCGGCTGCACCGTCGTGTGCACCGAGGTGCCCCGCGGAGAGGGTCGCAGTCTCGGCATCCTCTCGGTGGGCGAAGACGATGTGGTCACCGACTTCGTCGAGATGCCGGCAGAGCCGACCGGTCTACCCGACGCACCCGATCAAGCACTGGCCTCGATGGGCATCTACATCTTCGACACGGCGTTCCTGCTGAGCGAACTGACGCGCGACGCTGAGGACCCGCACTCCAGCCACGATTTCGGTCGCGACCTCATCCCACGACTGGTGCGCGAGCAGCGCGTGGTCGCGCACCGCTTTTCGTCCAGCGTGGTGGACCGCGGCACCGATACCGCGCCCTACTGGCGGGACATCAGCACGCTCGATGCCTATTGGGACGCCAACATCGACCTGGCGATGACCACTCCCCTGCTCGACATCTACGACGACCGCTGGCCGATCTGGACCTATCAACCCCAACTGCCGCCGGCCAAGTTCGTCCACAACACTGCCGACCGTCGCGGTCACGCCAGCGAGTCGCTGGTGTCCGGCGGTTGCATCATCTCGGGTGCGGTGGACCGGTCCGTGCTCTTCTCCGGAGTGCGCGTGAACTCGTTCGCGAGCGTCGGCTTCAGTGTGCTGCTGCCCGGGGTGCAGGTGGGTCGCGGCGCCCGACTTCAACGCGTGATCGTCGACCGCAATGCGCAGATCCCACCCGACCTCGTCGTGGGCGAGGATGCGGCACTCGATGCCGAACGGTTCGTGCGCACCGAGAACGGGGTGACACTGATCACCCCTGCGATGCTCGACCGACTGAGCCTCGGAGGACACCCGAAGTGAACCGCCCAGTCAGCGTGTTGCACGCCACCACGGAGATCGCGCCGTGGGTCAAGACCGGTGGTCTTGCCGATGTGACCGCGGCCCTGCCTGAGGCTCTCGCGCGACAGGGCAGCGATAACCGGACGGTGGTGCCGGGTTTCCCGGCGATCCTCGACGCGCTCCAAGAGGCGCGGTCGATCTACGAAGCCCAAGGACTCTTCGGCACCGCACGCATGCGCGTGCTGCAGGGGCGCCTGCCCGGACGGTCCACGGCGGTGTACGTCATCGACGCGCCCTCGATGTACCTGCGTCCCGGCACACCCTACGCGCCACCGCAGGGTCAGGATTGGGGCGACAACCTGCTGCGCTTCGCGATGCTCGGTTGGGTGTCCGCAAAGCTCGCCAGCGGCGAGATCGACGGCGCTTGGCGGCCCGATGTGCTGCATGTGCACGACTGGCATCCTGCGCTGGCCCACACCTATCTCGCCGACGCCTGGCCGCCCGTCAAGACCGTGCTGACCATCCACAACATCGACTATACGGGCCGGTTCCGACCCCACGACTTCCATCGGCTGAACCTCCCGCACTGGGTGGCCGTCGGTCTCGGGCCGCTCGAATACTTCGGCGATCTTTGCCTGCTCAAGGCGGGCATGTTGCTCGCCCACAAGGTCACCACCGTCAGCCGTACCTACGCAGCCGAGATCATCGCCGGCAGGCATGGCAACGGCCTCGACGCCGTGGCGCGCTCACGAGCCGACGGGATCACCGGCATCGTCAACGGCGTCGACTACGGGACCTGGGATCCGCGCCACGACCCGATGCTGCCGGCGCATTACCACCATGACGATCTCGCAGGAAAAGCCGCGTGCAAGATCGCCTTGCGAGCGCGGTTCGATCTGGAGAGCCATCCGGACCGCCCGATCTTCGTCATCGTGAGCCGCCTGAACGGGCAAAAAGGCCTCGACCTCGCCGCCGACGCCGCCGACTCCATCGTCGAATCGGGCGGGCAACTGATCGTCATCGGCAGCGGCGAAAGCCACCTCGAATGGCGCTTCCAGATGCTGCGTGATCGTCACCCCAAGCAGATCGGCGTGTATCTCAGCTACTCCGATCCTTTGGCGCACCTCGCCATCGCCGGCGGCGACATGCTCCTCATGCCCTCGCGTCACGAACCCTGCGGGCTCACACAGCTCTACGCCAAGCGTTACGGCACCCTGCCGATCGTGCAGTCCAACGGCGGACTTGCCGACACGGTCGACGAGCGCACCGGATTCCTTTTCGACGAACGCTTCACCACGCTGGCGGAGACGGCGAGGCAGGCGATGCACCTGTTCCAGGACCGCAGGCGTTGGCGGGTGATGATGTCCGCGGCGATGCTCTCCGACCACGGCTGGCGACAGTCTGCCATCGAATACCAGCAGCTCTACGAAGGGCTCGCGGTGCATCGATGAACCACAGTGACGAGTTGTCCGCACTGCGCGGCGTCAATCTGCAGCTCCAGGGCACCGTGGCCTCGTTGCGCAGCGCGCTTGAGGACGCCGCCACACGCGGCCGTTCAGATGTCCAGACCGCAGAGGCACGCGCCGCGAGCGAGATAGCAGATCTGCGTCGCGCCATCGATTCGCTGCGACAGGCACTCGAAGACACCGCATCCGCAGGCCGTGCGGATACTCAGGCAGAGAAGGCACGGGCCGCGGCAGAAGCGCAGCAACTGCGCAGCAGCATCGACGCCCTGCGCACCGAAATGGACAGCCTGCGCGCCGCCCATCAGTCGGCGCTGACCCGTCAAGAGTCGGCGGCCCTACTCGAGAAAAAGAACCTCCGCGAACAAGTGCAGCTGCTGCGCTCAGAGCTGGAAAAACGAAAATGAACGACACTCAGACCAGCGCCCGTCAACGGCGCAAGAAACCGTCCAAGGCCGTCGCACTGCGCCGCGCCGAGACGCTGCTCGAGGTCTCGCGCCGCTGCGCAGCGGCCAGCGATGTCGTCAGCGTACTCAAGACACTCGTCGACATCACGGTCGAAGCGCTCGACTGCGACCGCGGCACGCTGTTCCTCAACGACTCCGAGACCGGGGAGCTCTACTCACGGGTCGCCCAAGGCGACCTCGTCCGCGAGATCCGCATCAACAACACCTCGGGGTTCGCCGGACATGTCTTCCAGACCGGCGATGCCGTACTGACCGACGATCCGTATTCGGATGCGCGCTTCAACCGTCAGGTCGACGATTGGACAGGCTACACAACCCGCAACATCGCCTGTGTCCCGGTCCGTGTCGGCTCGGGCGAGATCATCGGCGCGATGCAATGCCTGAACAAGAACACGGGGTCATTCACCGCGGGCGACCTGCAACTCCTCGTGGACATGACCTCGCAGGCAGCCATCGCGATCAGCAGCCTGCACTTCATCGAGCACACCGAGAAGCTGCGGCAGAAGGAACTGAAATTCATCAATCTGGTCGCCGAGATCAACCAGGAGTTCGATTTGTCCCGCCTGCTGCAGCGTGTGGTGGCCGAGACCACCAAGATGCTGCGTGCGGAGCGGGCGACCATCTTCGTGTACGACGCCTCGACCAAGACCCTGTTCTCGCGGGTGGCCGTGGGCGGCGATTTCAACGAGATCCGCTTTCCGTCAGGGCTCGGCATCGCCGGCGAGACCTTCACGTCCGGGAAGACGCTCAACATCCCGCATGCCTACGCCGACCTCCGCTTCAATCCGGCATTCGATCGTCAGACCGGGTTCTTCACGCGATCGATCCTCTGCACGCCGATCTACAACAAGAACGGCGTGATCATCGGGGTCACCCAGGTCCTGAACAAGGAGAACGGTGCCTTCACCCAAGAAGACGAGCAGCGGCTCAAGGCCTTCACTGCGCAGGTCTCCATCGCGCTGGAGAACTCGAAGCTGTTCGACGACGTACAGCGGATGAAGAGCTACAACGACAGCATCCTGCACAGCATGTCGAACGCCGTGATGACGCTCGACGCGACCGGCAAGATCGTCACCTGTAACGGCGCAGGTTTGCGTATCTGGGAGTCCAAGGAGGGAGCACTCCTCGGCAGACCGCTGACCGAATTGCTCGACGACGCCGGACACTGGTTGGCTGAGAACATCTCCTCCGCCAAGGCCTCCGGCGAGACCGGCTACTTCCCGGACGCCCTGTTGACGCTGGGCGGCGTCAGCCGCTCGGTCAATGTGAGCGTCATGCCGCTGCGTGCAGCGGACGGTGCGAAAGAGCTCGGCGCCATGCTGATGTTCGAGGACATCAGCGCCGAGAAGCGCATGAAGTCGACCATGTCTCGCTACATGGACCCCGCCATCGCGGCGCAGATGCTGGAAGGCGGCGGGTTGGACCTGCTCGGCGGTGCGAGCAAGGAAGCCACCGTCATGTTCACCGACGTGCGCGGCTTCACCACGATCACCGAGGAGTACGGGCCCCAAGGGACCGTGTCCTTCCTCAACGAATACTTCACGCTGATGGTCGAGTGCATCAACAAGCAGGGGGGCATGCTCGACAAGTTCATCGGCGATGCGATCATGGCCTGCTTCGGGTTACCGGCGGCGCACGAGGACGATCCGGACCGGGCCGTCAAGGCGGCGATCTCCATGATCCGCGAGCTCTGGGCCTGGAACGATCAGCGGCGGAAACTCGGCCTCAAGACCGTCGACATGGGGATCGGTCTGAACACCGACACCGTCGTCTCGGGGAACATCGGTTCGCCGAAGCGCATGGACTATACGGTCATCGGCGACGGCGTGAACCTCGCATCGCGCCTCGAGAGCGCATGCAAAGCCTACTCCGCGCATATCCTGGCCAGCGAGTCCACGATCGCCAAGCTCCGCGGCACCTACCGGTACCGCGACATCGATCTGGTGGTGGTCAAAGGCAAGACGCGACCGGTGCGCGTCTACGAGATCCTCGATCACCATGACGCCGAGTCCTTCCCCAACATGGTCGACGTCATCGCGAGGTTCAACGATTCGATGAACGCCTATCGCAGCGGAGATTGGTCTCGGGCGCGAGACGGCTTCCGGCAGTGCCTGAGGCTCAACCCCGCCGATCGGCTGTCCGAGACCTACATCGGTCGCTGCGACCATCTCGAGTCACATCCCCCTGAGGGCGAATGGGACGGTGTCTGGGTGATGAAAGACAAATGAGTACAGGTCAGTCCTGCGAAGCCGCGATGAGGGCATCCCTCGCGACGTTGGCGCCGCGCTGCCCCGCTGCGAAACTGACAGAACTCGTGGCGCTGGTCGACTCCACGATGCTCGAAAGCACGCGGTACTACCACCATCTGACGCATGCGCTGATGGTGGGAGGGTCGAACGATCCCCTCGACATGCTGGTCGGACTTTTCCACGACCTCATCCAGGTGAATGTCGATCAGGGCTTGGCGCCGGCCGCACGCGCACAACTCGAGGGGATGATCCATTCGCCGGCGCCGCTGTCCTATGCGCTGATCGACTCGCCCTCGACGCGGTCCGATCGGACCTTCGAGATGGTACGCATGATGTTCGGCCTCGCACCGGGCCAGACACTGAGCCCCTTCGGCGGACAGAACGAGTTCCTGAGCGCCCTTGCTGCGGCCAAGGCGCTGGCATCGGTCCTCGATGAGGCCGATATCGTGGCGGTGACCTTGGCCATCGAGGCCACCTT
>Ga0164292_10004635_pt1 | contig 11190 bp, 10 predicted proteins | sample GEODES117metaG_FD_111486 | JGI IMG/M metagenome (GOLD analysis project Ga0164292, IMG submission 111486) | Eutrophic lake water microbial communities from Lake Mendota, Wisconsin, USA - GEODES117 metaG | ecosystem: Environmental > Aquatic > Freshwater > Lake | place: USA: Lake Mendota... | reverse complement strand
CAGGCGTTTTTTCGTGGAATTCTTTCGTTAAATAAATGACCTTGTCAAAATTAATGGAATCCTTATTGAAACCTTTTGCTAATTTCTTCTTACGTACTTCTTCGACGTAAAATCTGTATTTGTTGGCAATTACCATGCCGCAAGTAAAACATTTAACTGGAATTATCATTTCTTATACTAAACTATTATATTATTCTTATATCTTTTTAATTTTAATTCAATTTTATTTTTTTATGTTTAATTATATTATAATAATAATGGCAGGATTTCGGGCTGATATGAATAGATATGAAAAATTAATAAAGAATGATTTGTTAAATCTTAATGGACAAAGTAATAGAGTTGCAACCGAGATTGCAAGAGGTAATGGTCAATACAAAGCAGATGTTATGCTATGGATTGCTTGTGCGAGACCAAATATACCTGTTGAGTATTGTGAAATGTTAATTGATAGGTTTGGTGCTGATCCAGATTATTTTGTACCAGATGGACCGCTTTCTTCTTGTCTTATGGTTGCTAGTGGTTTACCTGATCCAAAAAAGGTTGAAGTGCTTTTAAACAATGGAGCAGATCCTAACTATCAAAGTGAAAGTACTGGCTATACAGCTTTACTAATTGCAGTTATGGCTAGACAAGCGCTAAATTGTAGAATGCTTATATTTGCGGGCGCTAACCCAGACGTTGTATATAGACAGGCAGATCCACAAAACAATATAGAAGAGTTAAGACTTTTAGATTACGCGAATACATTAGATGATCCTATTGGAATAAAAATACATGAATCGTTAACTACTCTTCCTGCTCAAGTATCAACCATAACGGCTATGTTTATAGATGAATCTATGCAACAAGGTTTTTTAAATCACGATTTTGGAAATATTGAAGGCTTATATAGATTTCTACAAGTTCCGGAAGAGGACCCAAATGTAGGTGATGAAGTAGGCGGTTCATCGAGAAAAAGAAGAAGAACTAAAAGGAGAAAAACTAATAAAAAACGAAAAACTAATAGAAGAAAATAAGTAAATTGAATATTATTTAATATTTTTTAAATATATAATAAAATATTAAATGAGCAATCCACAAACATTTTATACAGTAGGAGGAGTAGATTTATCAAATATATTTCAACCATTATCATTAGGTACACAATATCCAAATCCGACTAGTTACACAATACCTAGTGGAGCTGATTTAAATACAATTTTCGCAAATATTTCTTCCGGTAGTTCAATTGGATATAATACAAATTATACCGTAAATGGTGTAGATTTAAGTGCAATATTTGCTGCTTATAACATTCCAGAATGGTCTGCTTTAGGTAGTGGAACTAATAGTTATGTTAAAACTGTTGCTATAGATTCTAATAATAATATTTATATTGGAGGAACTTTTACATTTCCTGTAAGTTTTATAGCAAAGTGGAATGGTACAAGTTGGTTAGCTTTAGGTAGTGGAGTTAATAATCAGGTTTTTGCTATTGCTATAGATTCTAATAATAATGTTTATGCTGGAGGGAATTTTACAACTGCTGGAGGTAATCCAGCACAAAGTATAGCAATGTGGAATCCAAATAATCAAACTTGGTCTGCTTTAGGTAGTGGAGTTAGCAATGTTCAATCTATTACTATTGATTCTAATAATAATGTTTATGTTGGAGGACCTTTCACAACTGCCGGAGGTAATCCAGCAAAAAGTATAGCAATGTGGAATCCAAATAATCAAACTTGGTCTGCTTTTGGTAGTGGACTTAATAATACCGCTTTTTCTATTGCTATAGATTCTAATAATAATGTTTACGCTGGAGGAGTTTTCACAACTGCTGGAGGTAGTCCAGCAAACTCTGTAGCAGTATGGAATGGCACAAGTTGGTCTGCTTTAGGTAGTGGAGTTACGGGGGGTCAGGAATGGGTTTATTCTGTTAGAGTTGATAGTAATAATAATCTTTATGTTGGAGGAAGTTTTACAAGTCCAGCAAATAACATAGCAGTATGGAATCCAAATAATTTAACTTGGTCTGCTTTAAGTAATGGAAATAATGGCACGGTTGTTTGTATTACTATTGATTCTAATAATAATGTTTACGCTGGAGGACTTTTCACAACTGCTGGAGTAGTTTCAGCAAACCGTATAGCAATGTGGAATGGCATTAGTTGGTCTGCTTTAGGTAATGGACTTAATAGTGAGGTTAATTCTATTGCTATAGATTCTAATAATAATCTTTATGTTGGAGGGAATTTCACAACTGCCGGAGTAATTTCAGCATCATCAATAGCGAAATATGGTAGTTAATTAATCAAAATATTTCATTTACAATAAGACGATTTTTAGACATTTAACTTATTAGAATAATAATTTAAACATAATATAATAATCTTTAATATATCATGCTTTCAAAAATAACCGAATTCGCAAATAATAACCAAACTCGCCTCGATTGGGATGAATATTTTATGTCGATTGCCGTCTTAGCATCACAACGCAGTCCTTGTAAAAGGTTGAATGTCGGCTCTGTAATTGTAAAAAATAACCGTTTGATATCGATGGGTTACAATGGTTACATACCAGGAGCGCCACATATTAGCCGTGTTCAAGACAATCACGAACAATCGATTATTCACAGTGAAGTCAATGCCATTACCGATTGCGCGCGACGCGGCACCAGTTTAGAAGACGCTAAAATATATGTAACCCATTATCCGTGTATAAATTGTTTCAGGTCTATTGCGGCGTGCGGCATCAAAGAAATCCTGTTTTTAAATGACTATCATAATAATCCAATTGTCCAAGAATTAGCAAACGACTCGTCGATTACAATCAAAAAACTTTAAAGATATTTCAGTAACATTATTTATATTTAAAAATCCTCTTTGTTTTTTTATATTTTCTTTTTCCCATTCTTTTTCCAATTCTTTTTCTTTTTTTTCTTGTAATTTTTCCACCAAGTCTGGAACGTGGTAATTGTGGTCGTAAATTGGTGTTACTCGCAGGATTCGTATTTTGTTCAAGATTTTCTATTTCATATATAATATCACATATAAAATTCAAGAACCATCCAAGCAAATCCATAATAAAATCTTGTGTGTCAGCTGTATAAGTTTTATTTCTAATAATACCAACATCTTTCATAACTTTAGTTTCATTTAAACGCTCTACTTCACCACTCGAATTTCTTTCTATATAGTCTCTAGAACCAATTATTTTATTAATACATTGATAAAATGTATCCTTTGTAATATTTATATTTTGGATTTTAATATTTTTCAATGCATAAAAAAATTTTTTACATATTATTTTCCAATTTTGTAAAATACTAGAAACAATTCTTATAGTTCTGGTTTTTCCACATGTGTTGATAATTCCTAATATATGTCCAAATGTTTTTATATAATTAATATCTAAATAATGAGCTCTTTCAGTATTAATATTTTGGAATAATATTGAATAATGTTTTAAGAAATTTATTAATGATAATATTAAAGCATATAAAAGATTTGAGAATAATAGAAATATTTTCTTTGCAAGTTTTCTATCTTTTTCATCTTTACATTCACCTCCGTAATATATCTTTGAACCACCACCACTATCAAATAATGTTGTTACTAAATTATAATATTGTTTTTGTGTATCAACTGATATATTATCACCATTTTCAATAGCAATCTCTTTAATAAGCGGTTCAAGCGCTTCATCAGGATTAACTGGACAAACAATAATATCAGAGTTTGTTTCAGGTATGTCTAATAATTCAGAAACACTAAAGTTACCTACTTCATTTTCATCCGAAAAAATTTTTTCAACAGATGCCATATATAAGATAATTATTTTAAAATAAAATAATTTAGAGTTTATTGAGGACAACCAGCACCATAACATTGATTTTGGAAATAATAATCCGCGGTACTTGTATTGCCATTGCTGTCTGAATTATATGTAGGACCATTGGCGCCACCAGCCACACATTTATTATTGGTAAAAACACAACAAGATGTTTCATTGCAATTTTTCTGAGTCAATCTTCCACAAGCAGTGTTTAAACTATTACTGGAACCTATATACAAATCGCAAAAAGCATTGGCGCCGCTTGCTAAATTCTGTGTGCCGGGTTGTATACCAAGTGTGCCGGGTTCCATACCAAGTGTGCCGGGTTGAAGTCCTTCAAAAAGTGATTTATTTTGTGATATATTATGGTCATTTAAATTAATACCCAAAATATTCATAAGAGCTAATATTAATAAAAAAATAATACCAATCTTTAGGATATATTTTATTTTTTCATCCATTTAATATAATAGGAGCAAATATATTTTATACATATAATTTATATGTCAAAAACGCGTAAAAACAGGAGCAGGAAGAATTTTTTGAAAAAAATAACGAACACAGGTAAAAAAGCTATTCCGGTATTAAAAACAGTCGGAAAGACTGCTAAAGTTGTAGCGGTTAAAGCGGCACCCATTGTTGAAAAGGGAGTATCTAATGTGTATGATACAATGGTAACGGGATATGATTTAGGTGTTAAAGGAGTCCAAAGTATTTCTTCCAAAAAGTCCAAAAGTAGACGCACTAAACGTCACTATAAACGTGGTTAAATAATATAAAATATATATAAAATATATATATTTTATATGAGTTCATTTATTTCAAATTTAAATAGAAAATCAGAAAAATATGGTGATGTACATTTTATTTCTTTTTTTGGAGCTATTTTAGCCAGATTGGCATATTTGAATGATAATAAATTTTTGCAAAATTATAATTCTATATTTGGACCAGTCATTCAACCAAAGATACTGCAAGCTATAAATGGTGTTAATTCAAATAATTTACGTCTGCTATTAGACGATCAAACCTTATTTGGATTAAGTAGATGGCCAAATGATACTTTCAGAAATTTTGAATATCAATACAAAGGAAGAAATTATTTAGATGTTATTAAACTCAATATACCTCAAAATGTAAATATAATAAATGAAGAGACTGGAGGTAAGTTAGTTTATCCACTTCCAGGACAACCAACACCACCAGATGCTGTAAAATATATATCAGTTGGATGGTCTAATTATGGCGAAGTATATGTTGTTGCGGATAAGAGAATGCCTAATATGATATTTGTACTTTTTCGAGGAACTTATAGTGCTAAAACCGCAGCCCTTTATAGCAAACCTACATCAATTGTTCCTTTAACCGTATGTAATGATGCGGCAGGTAAACCCGAGCAATTTTTATATGGTATTTTTAAAGCGACCACTGAAATGATTCACACTATTATTGAAGCTATGCGAAGTTTAGCTATAGATTTTTTAGGTGCGACTCAACCAAATTCTGTTAAAGTTTTCACAACTGGACATTCGCTTGGTGGAGCAATGACTACCAATTTTGCTTACACGTGGATGGGAGTTAAAAAAACCCCTCCTTATAATAGCGCTCCATACAATGTTTTATCTGATAATATAGTTTGTATAAGTTTAGGTGCTCCTCGTTGTATGAGTAGTTCAGTAGCGCAGAAATTCTGTAAGCTTGTTTCTCAGGGAAAAATTTTATTTTTGAGAATAACAACAAATGGTGACCCTATTACAAGTGTACCACTAAAATTTGGGTATCAACATCCTTGTTCGGAAGATGATAAAATACGTCAACAAATATCCGAAGCTTGCGCACCATCGACAAATATGATACCAACGCCAACTATTGATTATAACGGAAAAATAGATTGTTTAAATTATAAAGGCAGACAATATATACCGAATGGTTTTTCACACGCATTTTATTTATATATAAAATATCTTGGAGCAATAGACCCTGTAGATAATATGGTTAAGGGAATAGTAAGACAACGTGAGGTTTTGCGCACACCAGATGGTAGTACTGTATGTCGATTAATTATGGGACAAAACAGGAATTACAAGGCTATATTCTTTAATGTGAATAATGCGCGAGCAAAACCAAATAATCTTGATAATGCAATTGATGCTCAACTACAAACGCAAGTAGCAAAACCGGCAGCTGGGGGAGGATTTTTTGATTCTTTGTTTGGTTCAAATCCGACGCCACCACAGACACCAACACAAACGCCAATAGCAGTAGCAAAACCAGTACAAACGCAAGTACAAGCGGTAGCAATAGCAAAACCAGTACAAACACAAGTACCAGTAGCAGTAGCACAAACGCAAGTACCAGTAGCACAAGCGCAAGCACCAGTAGCAAAAGCACAAGTAGTAGCACAAGGGACGCCACAAAAACAGATATTTGGCGGTCCTGTTGCCGAGGATATAAGAATGACCACTCAAGCATTCAATGCCTTAATTCAACAAATGGTTCCAATACAAGGTGATTTATGTCCTCAAAGTGGTAAAATGTTTAACCCATTTAATAACCAAGTAATGCCGGATTTAAGTTGTCCTGGTTTAAAGATTGGTGGTAAAAGTAAACTTAACACTCGTAAACTTAACACTCGTAGATATAAAAAACATAAATCTAAAAAACATAGACAAAATAAATCGCGTAGGCGTTAAAGTTAAACTTCGCGTATTTGATAACCCTTTGTTGTTTTAACTCGCTTATGTTTTACATCTTTCTTATGAAAATCATTATGACAACCTTCACATAAAGTCATCAAATTAGCTAATTTGTTTTTATGAAACACATTATCTGCGCTTTCAATAATTCCATCATCATTCGCGTCGTTTTGATGTTGTAAATGATGTACTTCTGTTCCCATATTTTTACCACACTTTTCACAAAGACTCACAATCTTTTTAGAGTTATAATGAGAAGTTTTGAGAGAAAGCAAACTGGACGATTCTGGATTATACTTCATTCTTATATTATATGCCGCCTCCAAGAAATCATTTGGCAAGCTCAATGATTTACACACCTCTAAACCATATAAATTATTACCCGGTCCATCACGCAGTTTACGGTCATAAACCAATATATCTTTTTCTTTATCGTATACAACCGCCATGTGCTTCAAAGAAACACTTTTCAAATCCGTTATTTCCTCATAATTGACGATTTCGTGTAAATGTGTAGCAAATATAAAACTGCTACCACATTGATGTAGTTTTTGAATTCCAGCTACAAAAATACTAATAGCAGATGTATTTTCAGTCCCGGAACACAACTCGTCACCCAATATTAAACTATTAGCATCAGCAAGACGTAAAATGGTGCGCAATTCTGACATTTCGACGGCAAAAGTTGATAACCCTTTAAAAATATTATCATTGCCGAGAATACGTGTGAAAATATAATTATATGGGAAATAATCAAAAGAAGAACAAGGTACAAATAGTCCTGATTGGGCCATGATGAGAGAAATACCAAGTGCGCGAATTAAACTGGTTTTTCCAACCGCATTAGTACCATACAAAAGCAATCCATCATTTTTTCCATCTCCTAAAACAATGTCATTTGTAACATAGAGCTCGTTGTTTTGCAGTTGTTCAATTAAACAATGACGTAAGTTTTTGGCGTCTATAAAAGACTTGTCTGTTTTGACAATGTGCGGTTTACAATAATTGTATTTTTTTGCGATGGTTGCTTTGGTATAGAGAATATCGACATATGTGATAAAATTAATAATCGACTCCAATTTTTGCTGATACATTTCAAAACTGGTAACAAATTTGTTAAAAACAAATAAAACCAAGTCTTTCATAGATGTTTTGATAGACGATATATTTTTACACAATCCGGTTATTTGATCATCGACAATAATATTGTTTGATGCTGATTGCTTTTCAAAGCTGAACTGGTTTTTCGATACTTTGAATTCGAATGATTTTTCAGTATTATCATTAATATATTTTAAATTAACAATAGAGCTTATCGCAGGCAACGCATCTGATAAAATCTTACATCTGCGAGACGTACAAAGAAGACTAAAATTATTCTTTTCGGTTTCGTGGATTTTGACATAATCAGTAGTTTTACTCTTTTTTTCTTTATTTTCGATTGTGAGACTTAAATATACGCGAATAGCCTCTAATTTTAATTCGGATTCTTTTAATGTATCGGTTTTTTTATCCAATTCTCCATCAACATTTCTCTCAATAAAGTTATTTTCAAAGTTATGTAATTGATCAATGTCTTTGGCCAATTCTAAAACCAAATTAGTTTTAATAAAAGAAGCGATTTCATCACAGTAATCCTTAACAGAGAGAATATTTTTTTCAAAAACAGCCAAATATTGCATTATTTGAGAGTCCGTGGAAACCTTCTCATATATTTTCGAAATCAATACAATATTGTTATAAAGAGTATAAAACGATTTAGGTGTGATTTTTTTTATAAATATTTGTCTTTCGTTTTTAGATATATCTTTAATACATGACAAGTTCGATTTTAAGAACCCACATGAAGTATCATCTGATAAATATGTGATAAAATACTCAGTAATATCGTATTCGCGTTGAAGGTTAGCTATATTTGTAGTAGGGTTTAAAAAATTATATGCAAACTTTCTTCGCCCCATTGGCGTCAAACAAATATTCAACATTTTCAAAACAGACGAATATTTGCCGTTGTATGTGCTATCATCAATAACGTTTAATTGTTTTAGAGAGTGATTTGCCAATATAAGTCTGTCAGAGCAATTTTCAAAAATGGGTTCGGCTATTTTATTGACAAGATGAGGATTGTGCTGATAAACAAAATCCAATAAATAACAAAATGATTGTGCTGCAATATTATTATTATAGAAATTTTGGAAAAAGACATCAAAATCATCAATCTTGTAAAATTTTGTAAGGATTTCCTTCTGATATGTTTGCTTTTCACAGTTCTTAACCCTTATAACTTTTTGCGTATGCGCATCTTTATTATTTGTAGTACATATTTTATGAATCAAATTGCATTGAATACCGGCGTAACTAATAATATAATCCATTTCATTTTCATCAGGTAAATTAGAAATAAAAATAACTTCACTTGGATTATAAATAGAAATAAAACGCTCCAATTCATCATATGTAGTAGGATTATTTAAATACGCTTCTTTAAATTGGAAAATGCTGGTTTTTCCAGTAAAAATATCAATATTGGCTATACCGACTACAACATATTTGCCCTTCATAAACACCTTGTTTTCTATTAAATCGACCCAAATACAAGTAATATTGTTTGTTAGACTCTGCGATTCATTTGAAAAATATGTGCCTGGAGAGAAAATCCCCGCGCAACTACGCGTAGTATTTTTGGCGGCTTCATCTTGGGTATAAACAACGGCTGTAAACCCTGCATCTTGTATTTTTTTTATATATTTTTCAATCATAATATCTTTAAAACCGGCCATCAATATATCATCGGTTCCAACGCAGACGTTTTTCTCTACAACATTTAATTCACATATTAGAGAGAAATCATTGATTTTGCTTCCACTAATAGTATTTGTTTTTTTATTATTTTTTGCGTACACTTCAAAAAAACTACCGACTTGCATTAATAAAATCGTATTTTCACCATATTCATCTTGGAATTTCTTTGTTAATTCAAAATATTCTTTAATAAGTGCCATATTATTAATATATATTAATTTATCTTTAATATATATTATTCTTCTATTTAAAAAGACACAAATCCCTTATAATCAGTGTCAACTAAATCCATTATATAATTTTTAGTTTTTAAATATATTTCTTTTGGTACTATACCAATATTATAATACAATGTTTTTAAAAATACTAATAATATAGAAATAATAAAAGGTAATTTCTCTTTTCTTCCGTGTTCTTGTAAAATTTCATCTTTGTTTTTAATATCATAAACAGCAATTTCACATTTAAAATTGTTTTCGGGTTCTGAATATTTAAATTTATATCCATTTATAATACCTTTTTTATCCTGTGGTTTAATTATAATTTTTTTATACTGGTTAGAATTAAAAAAATTTTGTAGCTTGACAATTGTACTATTCATATTTTCTGTAAATATGTCAATATCAATATCACTGTAACCAGATTTATAATCATCTCTCTGTATGCTACCATAAAAATATAATGGCGTGTCTAAATAAATTTTTAATTTATTAAAAAAATTACTTTCATAAGGTGTTAATTGATTTTTTGTTGTTTCCATATTACTTTATTATGAGATAATAAAATTATAATTATTTATAATAAAATTATTATAAATTATAAATTATAAATTATAAATTATATAACATAACAACTGGAGAATTTTCTTTTAAATTTTTTTTATCATAATAATATATTTTTCCATTAAAATAACAATAAAATAAATAGTTTTTTAAATATATATAATTCGATTTTGACAACAAATATAAATAACATAATATTTTTAATGTATACAAAATAAATACTATATAAAACGGTAAATTATTTATATCATGTATTCTTTGTAAAACTTCCTTGCGGTTTTTTTCATCATAAATAAGCAAATCAAACGTAATGTCATTTTCTTTATTTTTATATTTAATTTTATATCCAGTAATAATCCCTTTATGATAAGTGCTGTGTTGCTGAAAAATAGTTTGTATTTTATTTTTATTAATATTTAAATAATTTTGAATTTTTGACATCATACTTTTAACATTATCAGTTATAACTATTATATCTATGTCACTTGAACTTCCAAAATAATCTGAACGTTTTATACTACCATAAAAATATAGTTTGGAATCTAAATAATTTTGTAGATTATTAAAAAAATTATATTTATATTCACCTAATCTATCTTTTATGTCTTCCATATTAAAATAAGTGGATATTTTATTTATAATTCCTTATCATCCTTAAGTAAGTTATGTAATAAAGTATCAGAATTACTATTTGTTATTTCGCCAGCTAACATTGACGCTTCATACATCTTTCTTAGAACATCATTTGGTGCATTACTACCCACTTTAATTAAATTATGGTCTTTCAAATACGTCTTTATATCATTAACAGATTTCTTTTTCAGCTCTCTTTGTGCAGTTAATACTTGTTTGCGTGTATTTCTATCTTTGATTAGAATACCCACAGTTCGGTTATTTTTCGTTTTTCCAAGGGTGTATTTTTTACGAATGGTCCTTTTCAAAATTTGTTTAATGGGATCTACAGTTTCAGGATTATTAATAGGTTCGGTTACAATGGAAGGGCTTGTTTCGACAGATGTATTTTCATTAAAAATTACTTGATTTGGTTGTTCCGTAGTTATAATATTAGTATTAGTATTAGTATTAGTATT
>Ga0164292_10004631_pt1 | contig 11197 bp, 4 predicted proteins | sample GEODES117metaG_FD_111486 | JGI IMG/M metagenome (GOLD analysis project Ga0164292, IMG submission 111486) | Eutrophic lake water microbial communities from Lake Mendota, Wisconsin, USA - GEODES117 metaG | ecosystem: Environmental > Aquatic > Freshwater > Lake | place: USA: Lake Mendota, Wisconsin... | reverse complement strand
TTGAGCCACCCTCAATTTGTTTGGCAATATCATCGGCTACATCAATTTGTCGTTGATGTTGCTTGCTTGAGTTTGCATGCGATAGATCAATCATCAATCGAGCTGGAAGTTTTGCAGCCTCTAATTCAGCACAAGCGGCCTGTACATATTTCGCCTCATAGTTTGGCTCCTTACCGCCTCGTAAAATTACATGACAGTCCTTATTGCCCTTGGTTTCTACAATGGCAACCTGCCCGTTCTTATGAACTGAAAGGAAATGATGGGGTCGATGCGCCGCTTGAATGGCATCAGTCGCTATCTTGATGTTGCCATCTGTACCATTTTTAAAGCCAATCGGTGCAGACAATCCAGAGCTTAGCTCGCGGTGCACCTGACTTTCTGTCGTGCGCGCACCAATTGCGCCCCACGAGATTAAATCGGCAATGTATTGGGGGGAGATGACATCGAGGAACTCGCTTCCCGCAGGCATTCCAAGGCGATTAATTTCCATCAAGACCTGACGTGCAATTCGAAGGCCTTCTTCGATTTTAAAACTTTCATCCAGGTAAGGATCATTAATTAAACCCTTCCAGCCTACCGTGGTGCGTGGTTTTTCAAAATAGACACGCATCACGATTTCAAGATCAGCGCTAAGTCGGCTACGCTCTTTCAAAAGACGTTGACAATACTCAACGGCAGCAGAAGGATCATGAATAGAGCAAGGGCCAATAATGACTAATAAACGATCATCTTTACCATGAATCAAATTACGGATTTTCTCGCGGGTACGGCCAATTAATTTTTCAGTAGGGGTTCCTGAAATAGGAAAAAACCGAATTAAATGCTCCGGAGGCGGAAGCACAGTAATGTTGTTAACGCGTTGATCGTCGGTTGCGGAGGTCTTATCGATACTCGCGTACCAGCTTTCTTGAGGGTTTTGGAATTTAGTACTCATGGCTTATATTCTAAAGCCTGATTACAAAGACTGTCTTTTAAGCGGTACCACCCACCGTCATTTGATCAATTCGTAAGGTAGGTTGACCAACGCCCACGGGTACACTCTGACCTTCTTTTCCACAGACGCCGACCCCGCTATCCAAACGTAAATCATTACCAATCATGCTGACCTGTTTGAGGGATTCAGGGCCGTTGCCAATAATCGTTGCACCTTTAACCGGATACTGAATCTTGCCATTTTCAACCCAATAGGCCACAGAGGCGGAGAATACAAATTTACCGCTTGTGATGTCTACTTGGCCACCGCCAAAGTTGACTGCATACAGACCGCGATCAATACTCGCTACGATTTCTTGGGGATCGTATTGGCCAGCCAGCATATATGTATTGGTCATGCGGGGGAGTGGGAGGGAGGCAAAACTTTCGCGTCGGCCATTACCTGTTAATGGCATTTTCATGAGACGCGCATTTAAACTATCTTGAATGTAGCCCTTCAGTATTCCATCCTCAATTAGGGTGGTACATTGTGTGGGCGTCCCTTCATCATCGATATTGAGTGACCCGCGGCGACCGCTTAAGGTGCCGTCATCAACAACCGTCACTCCCTTTGCGGCAACACGCTCACCGATACGCCCCGAGAAGGCGGAGGAGCCCTTACGATTGAAGTCGCCTTCAAGGCCATGCCCAATTGCTTCGTGCAAGAGTACGCCAGGCCAACCTGGACCCATGACCACAGTCATTGGTCCAGCTGGTGCGGGTCGAGAATCAAGGTTGAGTAGGGCGTTATCGACTGCTTCATCCACCCATTGATGAATGCGATCGGCATCAAAGAATCCATAGTCGGTTCGGGCGCCACCTCCAGCAGAGCCGGATTCACGGCGACCGTTCTGTTCAGCAATCACGTGCACTGATACGCGGACTAGTGGCCGAATATCTGCTGCCATTAATCCGTTAGCCCGCGCTACCAAAACAACATCAAATTCCCCCGCAAGACTTGCCATGACTTGAATGATGCGCGGATCACGGGCTCTAGCGCGATACTCAATTTGTTCCAAGAGTGCAATTTTTTCTGGGGGGGTTAAAGAGTCTAGCGGGTTGAGGTGAGAATACAGGGAGGTACTTAAATAACTTTGCGTTTTCATCGAGCTTGGCAGTTTTAGCTTCCCGCCTTTTGGTCCAATGACACGAGTAGCATGAGCGGCTTTTAACAAGGCTTCTGAGCTAATAACATCCGAGTGGGCAAAGGCTGTTTTATCCCCTGAGATAGCACGCACTCCCACCCCTTGATCAATATTGAAGCTACCTGATTTCACAATACCTTCTTCGAGACTCCACTGCTCGCTACGAGTATGTTGAAAGTAAATATCGGCGTCATCCAAGCGATGGGCATGCATCACTCCAAATAGACGATCGAGGTCAGCAATGCTAAGTCCATTTGGTTTTAGTAAGAAGGAATTGGCTAGATCAAAGGCTTGATGATCCTTGAGAGTTGTAGATAGATGATGCAGTGGGAGATCGGAGATGTTCATGACAATAGCTTACGATGTTTTAGAGCAGGAAGTTTGGAGCGAACCCCCTCAAGGGTTTCTTGGTGAATTTGACCAATCACAAAGCCTTCGCCGGTAGCAAGTTCTTGCATGATCTGGCCCCAGGGATCAATGAGCATTGATTGCCCCCAGGTTTGCCGTTGGTTTTGGTGCGTACCCCCCTGAGCTGATGCTAAGAAATAACATTGATTTTCAATAGCACGGGCTCGTAACAGAATCTCCCAATGGTCTTTGCCGGTTGTATGGGTAAATGCGGCTGGCATTACTTGACAGTCCACCGGTTCATGCTGGCGATAGAGTTCTGGAAAGCGTAGATCGTAGCAAATGCTTAAGCCAAAAACCCAGTCGTTACCTTGATCGTGGATCCGTACTGTACTAATTTGATTACCAGCCTCAATAGTCTCTGATTCTTGATAGCGCTCTTTTTCAGTCTGAAAGCCAAACAAATGCATCTTGTCATAGCGTGCGATGCAAAGACCCTGTGGATTAAAGACAAGGGTCGTGTTGAGAACTTTTTGTCGATCGCTGGTTTCAAGGGGTATTGTCCCTGCAATTAGATGTATCTGATACTGCTGGGCAAGTTCTTGCATTGCCGTTTGTATAGGGCCGCTCCCAAAGGTCTCTCGTATGGCAACTTTGTCAGTATCTTTGAGTCCCATAAGACAAAAATACTCGGGCAGTGCAATCACCTTAGCGCCCGCATTAGCGGCCTCGTGGATAAGATGTCTCGCAACCCCAAGATTTTCCGCCAAAGAGGCAGACGAGATCATTTGAATCGCGGCAACAGTCAAAGATGGAGGCATATAGCTTAATACTAATACTGAATGACAAATTGCTCAGTTCTGAGGAGCAACGCTTGGAGGACGGCTGGGGGTATTGGGGGTGGAAGGAGGGCTTGGCATTTTTTGTTCACGCAAAAGATTACGGGAGCGAATGGTCTCAATGATTTTTGGATCTAGGGGTTGCCCATTTTGATCGAGCGGAATGACATCTGGCTTATCCCAACTTCCTTGGACAAGATAATCCGTTTGAAGTGTTCGATTCAGTTGGTTGCTGATTAAGTATTGGCCAATTAAAGCACTTGCTCCAATAATCGGGTTTACAGCAAACAGCGCCAGTGCACCTGCAGTGGCATCAATCGTTGGAAAAATCGTAATTCGTAGATCTTGGGTTTGTTTTGGAACATTGACTAAACCACTGGTTGCAACGCGTGCCTGGTTCAGCTGCATTGCAAAATTTTGGGTTCGTGCTACTCCATTTCGAATCACAAAGTCTCCAGAAAGCTTATTAAAGCTTGTGCCCGCAGTGATGACGTTACCGAGACTTCCTTGAATATCAAAGCTTGCAAATTTAAGGAGGCTTTGCAAACTAAATACACCAATGACTTTCGCTATTCCAGAATCGACTTGGAGCAGTCGTCCGTTTTCGAGGGCAATCGTAATCTTGCCACTTAGGGTATCCAGGGCGGGGTCATACGGGGGACCACTCCAATCCAGTTTTGCAGTAACAGTTCCCTTGCCGCCCTCGACGGCCTTTGGATTCCCCCAGTGTGCGATCACCCCACCAAGATCCTTAATCTCCGCATTAAGATCCAGCAAAATAGCTTCATTGCTACCCTGAGCATCAACAGACCATTCACCTGAGCCCTTGGTTATGGCCTCTGCATTCGTAATGACTAAATTTTGAATGGAGATCTTGTTGGGTGTGTTGCGTGTCTTAATGACAACTGCCCCAGGCTTATATTGATTAATCGATAGCTGATCAATCACAAGATCAAGCTCAGGAATGGAGTTTAGAGGAACTGTTTTAGCAGTCGTTTGAGTCGCTAACTTACCACCTACGCCGGATAGTTTGGGGCTCGATTCGGGGACATTTAATCGACTCAACTTTCCCTTAACCAGATCAAATCCTGGACGTTCTATGTATTGAACTTGTCCTTCGAGGCGGGGGGATTTAGCCTGAATCTGCCAGATACCATTTACTAATTTCGCATTGAGGGTGAGATTAGGCCATTGTCGATTAAGTGCAACAGCATTTCGAACACTAGCATTTAGTACATTGAGACCATCTACATCTCGACTCAGGCCAGTTTGCGATACCTCTGGGGCAGATCTTTGTGCAGGGTTTTTAGTAGCAACAATTTTTGGGTAAAGCAAGCTATGCCAGTCATCCACATTGAGATCATTCACTTGCAGGTTAATTCCAATACCAGAGTCAGGCACTAGTGGGCTGGCATCGATGCCGATCCCCTGACTCATGACTCCTTGAGCATTAAGTCTGCCCTGCAGACTAATATTTTTACCAATCTGAGCCGTCCATTGCGAGCTTCGATTTGATGTACTGTCATTTAGAACCGATTGGTATTTAAATTGCCCCTTGAGATTACTGCCTATTTTCTTATCGAGTGGCTGGGGTAAGTTAGACCCTAATGCGTTTAGATCAAGGTCTAAATTTACATCCGTCAGATTATTGCTTAATGCTAAATTTCCTTTGAAGCCGATATTACCATTTAGGGCATTTAACAATTGGCGTGATTGCGCGCCTACTTTATCTGAGAAGTGATCTTTGAGACGGGTAAGATCAATTTTGCCACTGAGGTCATACAACCCTTTTTTATTTTGAGATCCCACATTTTGTTTTAGGCTGACGGTTCCCCCGAAAAACTCCGCACTAATTTGCTCAAATTGAGGTAGTTCCTCTGTTAAACGAACGGTTCCTTGTACTTTATTAAAGGGTGCTAAATCAGACCACTGCACTGTGTTGTTGCTAAGAAAGAGTGCCGCATTTAACTTGAGGTCATCGGTATTTTGTAGGGGTAATGTAAATGCTAAATCTAGTTTCCCGGTTCCCGATAACTTCAATTGATTGGCAAGTAACGGTCTTTGTAAAAGTACTGGGGTTGGCCTGAGATAGTCCATCATTTCATTGATGGGCCCTAGAATGACGGCCTTTAACTGAACAGCGGCTTGCTTATTTGCAATATTGGCTATTTCTGCATTCAGATTTTGTATTTGCAATCCTTGATAGCGAGCATTCTGGATGTTTACGGCCAACTTTGCTTGCTGCATGGTGATTCGACCATCAAGATCAGTAAATTCTGGCCATGAACCTTTATTTTTGGGGAATAAGGGGGCGGGGCGATAGACTGCTTTCGATATTGGTAGGGTTAAGCTTAGCTCTCCAGAGTTTGGGGTTTCGAATGGAGCCTTATTGGGGTCTCCTTTGATCTTGAGACTGCCATTTTGGATTTGACCAGCGACAAGAGCCTTCTCGATATAGCTACGGGCATCCCCGGACATCTCTGCAGGTAAATAGCGGTAAATGGATTGAATTTCAGCGCGATCAAATTGAATGGCAAGATCGATGCTGTCAGGATTTTTATCGCTGCCAATGAGGTAGCTACCTTTTGCATTTAGAGCAATCTCTTTATTAGTAACCGTCAGATTATCTAGTCCAATCAGCCACTGTTTATTTTTTAGGGACCACTTTACTTGGCCTTTAGCGGCATCAAAGTTCATGGTTGGATCAGCCAAGAAACCATCAATCACCAACCGCAGATTGTTTGAGTTTAGATCGATGTTGCCATGATCTTGATTAGTAACAATTTTTCCACTGAGATTGGTAATTCCAGGAACAATATCCTTAAAGCGTTTAAGCGAGATGCTGTTGAGGGTGCCAGAGATATCAAATTTAGGACCTTGAGTAACGAACAGACCGCCAATGACAGGAATCCTCGCTTTGTTCTCCGACCACGTAATGGAGACATCATTGAGTTCACCTCGTGGATCGCTTTGCTCAATAATTTGACGAAGCCTGCTTGGTAGGGGCATATTTAAGGCAAAAAGACTTAGGTTTTGTAGACTAATTTTGGAGGAAGAAAAGGAGAACTTATCGATTTCCTCGTTTTGCTTGGAAGCTTGCCAACCAAAAGTCATTGGGGCCAAGCTTTCAGCAGCGGTGCTCGTACCCTGATTCTTTTCTCGCCACGTAAATCGTTGAATGCCTAAAGAAATAAACTTACCCGAGCTAAATTGTTTGGCATCCAACTCGAGCTGAGCAAACTCAATTGCTTGATTACTTTTGGATTGTTGAAATATAGGGCGATCGATCGAGAGTGAAAACTGACCACCATTGGGTAGGCCTTTTGAAATAGAGAGGGCTCCCGAGGAATGTAAGACCCCACTTAGTTGCTTAAATGGGATTTCAAAATCACGGCTTAATTGGCCAATATCGAGGGATTGGACATTCCACTCAAAATCACCAATCCAATCACGCCAATTTCCGGCTTGACCACCAATACGATGTACAAATTTCCCCGCAAGACTCAGCTTACCTTGGTGCCATGGAGTGAAGAGGTCAAGTTTGAGTTCGTGTGCTCGAATGCCGCTTTGTAGGATTAGGGTTTCAATACGCAGATCTGCTACATCTGCTTTAGATTTAGAAAAATCTTTCCACAAAATGGTCACATTGTTTAATTCAAGATCATTTTGTGACAGCAGCCAATTTTGTGTATCAAGATCGTCTGCACCAGTACCAGCCAGAATACCTGCAACAAACAGGCGCTCTTGTTTATCGCGTGTCACTTGAATCATTACATCACTTGCCTGTAATTTGTTGAAATGCGGCTTTAGGTGGTAAAGAGATGACCAGCTTAATTCTCCGCGTATCTCCCGAACGTTGAGCACGGGTCTATCTGAGATGAGTGCAATGGGTTGATTTGGCCTGGTAGTGAACTCAAGACCGGTCATGTCAAAGACGGGCCTAATCCCCTCCCAATAGACATTCAGATGGTCAATCTTGACCGATGCTCCAATGCGCTCCGAGAGTAATTTTTCAACAGCAGGCTTTGAGGTTTCTATCTGAGGCCAAACAACAAAACGAATCAGTAAATGACCAAGAACACCAAGGCTGAGAATGATTAAGCCAAGGATTAAGAGCCGCCGAGACCATCGGGCCCAAGAGCTTGCATTGGGCCTTAACCTGAGAAGGTCTTTTAGGCGAAGTGGGTACTTTTGTTCGGTCATCAAGTCTTATTATCCGATACCCGAATTCAAATGGGTTGGTAAAGATTAAGATTAGGTATGGCCGATCCTCAAACTGCTCTCCATTTTCTAGAAAAACACTCCTTATTTGCGAGCCGATGGCTAAATGCACAGCCCCAATGGCGCGCATGGCTTGCGGAGAGACTTCATACCCCGATTGAGCCTAAACAGATTGATGGCTTACTTTTATCCTTGCGGCAATCCCTGAGCCAAGAAAGTCTTGAGGAGACTCTTTTAATGAGTGAGCTGCGTCTGGCCCGCCAGCGCTTAATGCTCTGGATTGCGTATCGAGATCTCAATGGTTTAGCCATGCTGAATGAGGTCACCCATGCCTTGAGTTATTTTGCCCAGCAAAGTTTGGCATACACGGTCGCTTTTATTCGAAAAGATCTTAAGGGTCGATTTGGTTTGCCATCGGCTCGATCAGCGGATTATGAGTTACCGCTCATGATTGTGGGTATGGGAAAGCTAGGCGGCAAGGAGCTCAATCTTTCTTCCGATATTGACCTAATTTTTTTGTACGAAGAGGAAGGCGACACTCAAGGGGGCTCAAGCTCGATCTCAAACCACGAGTGGTTCACAAAACTTGGGCGACGCCTGATCAAAATCATTGCTGAGCATGATGAAAATGGATTCGTCTTTCGGGTTGATATGCGATTAAGACCCAATGGAGACTCCGGGCCATTGGTTTGTAGTTTAGAAATGCTTGAGGAATATCTCTTTGTTCAAGGCCGCGAGTGGGAGCGATACGCTTGGATCAAAGGCCGCATGATTCATCCATTAAGTGATCATCCTGATCATGCGCGTTGTGAAAAAGGTTTAGAGCAAGTTATTCGGCCCTTTGTCTATCGTCGTCATTTGGACTACGGGGTAATTGCGGCGATTCGCGAGCTACACGCACAGATTCAGCGTGAGGCAGAAAAGCGCAGCAGTAACCGAAGCGGTCGATCGCGCGATATTAAGTTAGGTCGAGGTGGGATACGTGAAATTGAGTTCTTGGCACAAATGTTTCAACTCATGCGTGGGGGCACAGATCCACGTTTGCGAATTCGCCCAACCTTAGAGGTTCTTGACCTACTCAAGGCTAATCAATGGATGAGTCCTGAAGAAGTTCAGGATCTAAAAGTTGCTTATGTATTCTTACGGCGCTTAGAGCATCGCATACAAATTTGGGAAGATCAGCAAACGCATTATTTTCCAGAGAATGATGAAGCCCGCATTCAACTTGCTGAGGCCATGGCCGGTCCTGCTGCAGTGATTACTTTGGATCAGTTTATGCAGGAGTTAAATGATCATCAAAATCGGGTGGCACGGTATTTCGAAAAAGCATTCTCTTTGGATGCTGACAGTCGTTTACAGCTTGATATCAACGATATAGACTGGCAACCCGATCCGACTCTATTCCCCAATGTATATGAGCGTTGGCAAATTTGGCAGGATAGCTCTCGTGTCAAAGCTCTCCCAGAAAAAAGTCAGCTGGTGATTCGGAGCTTATTAAAAAAAGCAGCTGCAGATATCACAAGCTCTCATGCACACGATGCAGATCAAACTTTGTTACGGTTTTTTGATTTGCTCGAGGCAATCTCTAGGCGCGGCGCTTACTTATCAATCTTGGCAGAGTATTCCAATGCGTTACAAAAGGTACTTGTACTACTAAACTCCTCTAAATGGGCAGCTCAGTATCTTGCTCGACACCCACATTTATTAGATGACCTTCTATCCGCCAGTGCCCAGTCTGAGTTAATTCATGATCCAGACAGCTACTGGAAAAAAGTGAAGATTGATTTGGATCTCCGCTTAGATGATGCGCTTGCTGATCATGCGAGTCCGGATCATGCGATGGATATTTTGCGCATCACGCATCACACCGAGACCTTCTTGATTCTATTAGCAGATTTAGGTATTGGGGCTCCAGAAGGCTTAAGTGTAGAGCGCGTGAGTGATCGACTTTCTGCCTTAGCCGATCTGATTTTGCAGGTTACCTATGAGCGGGTTTGGCCAGCAGTTGCCCAAAAATTTTCAATGGATGCCAAACAATTACCGCAATTTGCAGTTATTGCCTATGGAAAATTGGGCGGTAAGGAATTAGGGTACGCATCCGATCTTGACCTGGTCTTTTTGTACGATGCACCGATCAACGATCAATCTGCGCAAGAGGTTTTTTCCATTCTCGGAAAGCGAATGATTAATTGGTTAACCACTTTAACGCCGGCTGGCACTTTATTTGAGATCGATACGCGCCTAAGGCCAAATGGGGTAGCTGGATTTTTAGTAACCAGCCTCGACTCATTTAGACGGTATCAATTACGCGAGGGCGACAATGCGGCATGGGTTTGGGAGCACCAGGCTATCTCACGAGCGCGCTTTGCAGCAGGTAATCCTGCTGTGGGCAAGCGTTTTGAGGAGATCCGCAATGAGGTGTTATCTCAGGAACGCAAGATTAATGAACTCAAGAATGAGATTATTGATATGCGGCATAAGGTCCATGCGGGCCATCCAAACAATTCTTCGGAATTTGATTTGAAGCATGATCCAGGAGGAATGGTTGATATTGAGTTTATGGTGCAATTTTTCGTCTTGGCGTACGCGCGGCAATTTCCTGCCTTGTTAGGTAATTTAGGCAATATTGCATTACTTCGTATTGCTGCAGATCATCAGCTGATGACCGCAGAAGAGGCCTTAGAAATTGCCAATGCCTATCGGATCTTTAGGGCGCAGCAACACCGCTTGCGCCTAGATGGCGCAGACAAAACTCGCATGAGTATTATTGACCAGCACCCTGACTTTGCACACGCTAGGGATCAGGTCAGCGCTCTTTGGATGACCGTTTTTGGGGCGCCATCGCGCCCTTAGGGTAAGCGCTAAGACTGGCTCAAAAGCTCGCGCGCGTGACGCCGAGTAGTATCGGTAATAGTGGCACCACCAAGCATTCTGGCAATTTCTTCAATACGCTCATGTCGTCCCAAAGAACTTACGTCCGAACTTGTTATTCCATCGGTTTGGGTTTTGATCACCTTAAAGTGATGATTGCCCTGAGCGGCAACTTGTGCCAGATGGGTTACGCACAATATTTGATGGGATTGCCCTAATTGTTTGAGGAGCTTACCAACAGTTTGTGCAACGGCCCCACCAATTCCAGAATCGACTTCATCAAAAATTAGAGTGGGAGTAAAGCTTGCCTGACTCGTAATGACGCTAATTGCTAGGCTAATACGGGCAAGTTCGCCACCGGAGGCTACTTTGGCTAGAGGGCGCGGCGTGCTGCCAGCGTGGGCTGCGATCAGGTACTCCACATGATCAATCCCTTTGGCGCTGGGCTCGCATGGACTTAAGGTAATCTGTAGCTGACCCCCAGACATAGCCAGTGTTTGCATCGCGGCAGTAATTTCCTTGCCGAGCTGTTGTGCGGCTTTATGGCGTTTTTGCGAAAGATCATTTGCGAGCTCCGTGAACTTGCTGACTTGCTCATGCAATTGCTGACGTAGTACTTCTATATTTTGCGCAGCAGTCAAGGTATCTAATTTATCTTGTGTATCAATCCACAGTTGTGCTAGATCATCTGGATTTACTTTGTATTTACGCGCAGCAGTATGCAGTATTTGCATACGTGCATCGACTTCCGCTAGTCGATCTGGATCCAAGTCCATTTTTTGTAGATAGCGATTGAGACTA
>Ga0164292_10004629_pt1 | contig 11198 bp, 7 predicted proteins | sample GEODES117metaG_FD_111486 | JGI IMG/M metagenome (GOLD analysis project Ga0164292, IMG submission 111486) | Eutrophic lake water microbial communities from Lake Mendota, Wisconsin, USA - GEODES117 metaG | ecosystem: Environmental > Aquatic > Freshwater > Lake | place: USA: Lake Mendota, Wisconsin... | reverse complement strand
GTTATTCGCTGGAACGCTAGGAGTCTTTGGCGGAGTTGTCGCAGGTCTTTCCGTTGGCGGTGCAACTGTTCTTGGCGTTCTCTGTGCAAGTGCTTCGTACATTGCAGCGCCCGCTGCAGTACAAGTAGCACTCCCCGAGGCAAATCCATCACTCTCAATCACCGCTAGCCTGGGAGTGACTTTTCCATTTAATTTGATTTTTGGAATACCCATCTTTTATTTCATTGCCACGAAAGTTGCTGGTTAGTTTCGTGGTGGGCGATAGAGCAGCTTTTTTCCCTGCAATTGAAAAGAAATATGGGGAGAAGGTTTCGTACTGGCTTAGCCTGCTCAAGGATCTCGATGGCGCGAAGTATCCAGAGCAAATTACTTTCTTAAGAGAGAATTACGGTTTCTCGCAAGCGCATGCAAATGCCCTTGTGATGCACTTTCGTGGCTCCGATAGTGCAAAGCGTTTTAATGCACCAAAAGATTTCTTCGCGAAACAAGATCCAAAAGCAGCCAAAACTGCCAAGCGAATTTTTAAAGTTATCCAAGAGAAATATCCAAAGCTGGAACTGGTAATTGCGTGGAATCAACCTATGCTTCGGATAGAAAAAGATTATGTATTTGGATTATCTATCGCAAAGAATCACATCACGCTAGCGCCGTGGAGCACTAAGGTATTGGAGAAGTTCACCCCACAATTACAAGATTTCAAAGTTAATAAGAAGACCTTCATCGTTCCTCTTGATTGGAAGGTTGATGCATCACTATTACATGCGATGGTGCGGGCCAGATTGGCTGAACTCAAGTAATACACGGAGTACTGACGAGTATTGCCTAGGTGGTAAGTACGGGAGATTTTCACTGGTAGAATTGGACTTGCAAGCAAAACCAGCAATTGCACGATGTAATTGCTTTGCGAGTCTTAATCTTTAATATCCATCGAGACACGCATCATGTTTCGATAGGAATTTCCCTTGTCATTTAACAATTTAGGTGTGCACGCTGCCATTCTTCCCGCTTTGAAATCAGCAGGTATCACAGCACCATTTCCCATTCAAAGCGCCACCCTGCCTGACGCAATTGCAGGACGCGACATATTAGGGCGGGGCCAAACCGGATCAGGTAAGACGCTGGCCTTTGGTCTGGCAATGATTACTCGGTTAGCGAACCGAAAAGCAGAACCGTTCCATCCAATTGGGTTGATTCTTTCGCCCACCCGCGAATTAGCAATGCAAATCTCTGATGCAATCGCTCCGTTGGCACGTTTTGTCAATCTCAATACACAAGTTGTAGTGGGTGGTCTTGGCTACTCCAAGCAATTACAAGGACTTCGTCGCGGCGTGCCGATTGTCGTCGCCACACCTGGTCGCCTTCTCGATTTAATTAAAAAAGAGGGGCTTCGTTTAGATAAAGTAGAAATTACAGTTCTCGATGAAGCTGATCAAATGGCAGATATGGGTTTTCTTCCTGTAGTAAAAGAGATTCTTGGCCAAACAAAAGAAAATGGCCAGCGGATGTTATTTAGTGCAACGCTCGATCGAGATGTGGATTCTTTGGTAAAAAGATTCTTGAAAGATCCAAAGACACATTCCGTTGCTAATGCTGCAAAAAGCGAAGGAAAGATGGAGCACCACGTGCTCGTTATGGAGCCAAGCGATAAAGACAAAATCACAGCGCAAATTGCTGCGCGTAATGGCAGAACAATTTTCTTTGTTCGAACTAAACATGGCGCCGATCGATTAGCAGAGAAGATGTTGCGCGTTGGAGTACCAGTTGGCGCACTTCATGGTGGTAAATCACAGAGCCAGCGGACCAGGATTCTGGAAGCTTTCAAATCTGGTCGGACAACCGCGCTCATCGCGACAGATGTTGCTGCCCGTGGAATTCACGTTGATGATGTTTCACTAGTGGTGCATGTTGACTCGCCAGAGAGCCATAAAGATTATTTGCACCGCGCAGGTCGTACCGCGCGAGCAGGTGCCGAAGGAGTAGTTGTCACTCTTGCTACTCACTCGCAACGCAAAGGCGTGCATGGATTGACAGCCAAAGCTGGTGTCATCTTGAAAGAATCAAAAGTTCGCCCCATGGATGCAAATTTGGTCAGCATCACGGGAGCTGCCGAACCTTCAGGTGTTGCAATCGCAGTTATTCCTGCAAAGCCAGAGCGCGCTCAACACTCTCAGGCTCGGCGCGGCGCTGGAGGATCTGGACGCGCTCAACGTGGCGGACGCCCGTTCAAGGCGGGAAAAAAGGCGGGTTTTAAGGGGCGCGAACGACGAGGCGCTAAGTAGCGTATATAGTTAGGTAAGTGCGTTTTCTTAATAACCCTCAAGTAAATCAATCTTTCGACCTCACCTATGACGATGTATTTATGGTGCCAAGTCGTTCGGGCATCTCTAGTCGAATGGAAGTCGACCTCACTCCACATGATGGCGTAGGCAATTCACTTCCAATTGTTGTTGCCAATATGACTGCTATATCTGGCCGTCGTATGTCAGAAACAATTGCGCGTCGTGGTGGTATCGCGGTTATTCCACAAGATATCCCGCTTTCAATAGTTGAAGATGTAATTAAATATGTGAAATCTCGCCATCTATTCTTCGATACCGCAATCACCTTAGATCAAACATCAACAACTGCACAGGCGCTCTCACTTATCCATAAGCGCGCACATGGCGCCGTGGTAGTTGTCGAGAATGGCAAGCCGGTTGGAATCGTGACGGAAGAAGATTGTGAAGGTGTCGACCGGTTCACTCAACTCCATCAAGTAATGAGCAAGGATCTTGTAACGCTCTCGGATGATGTTCAGCCTCGAGCTGCTTTTGATTTTTTGACTGAGAATCGTCGCCGGTTAGCGCCAGTCATTTCTAAAGATGGAAAGCTTGTCGGAATTCTTACACGAATCGGTGCTCTGCGCGCCACGCTCTATTCTCCTGCGCTCGATAGCCAAGGCAGATTACGTATAGCTACAGCAGTAGGAATTAATAATGATGTAGCCGACCGAGCAGCCAAATTGATTGAAATGGGCTCCGACTGTTTAGTAGTAGATACTGCACATGGCCACCAAGAGAAAATGATTGAAGCGCTTAAAGCAATTCGCGCGATAAATCCAAAAGTGCCAATCGTTGCAGGCAACGTAGTAACCGCCGATGGCGTTCGAGAATTAATCGAAGCAGGCGCTGACATTATTAAAGTGGGAGTAGGGCCTGGCGCGATGTGCACCACGAGAATGCAAACAGGCGTCGGCCGGCCACAATTTTCAGCTGTTTTGGAATGTTCAACAGAGGCGAAAAAATTTGGAAAATCTATCTGGGCAGATGGTGGGGTGCGCCACCCACGAGATGTTGCGCTCGCACTTGCTGCTGGCGCATCGCAAGTGATGATCGGCTCTTGGTTTGCCGGTACCTATGAGTCACCAGGAGATTTGCAGCGCGACAGTAATGGGCGGCTATTTAAAGAATCATTCGGTATGGCATCGGCAAGAGCGGTGCGCGCACGAACTTCGCATGAAGATGCATTTGATCGTGCTCGAAAGGCGCTCTTTGAAGAGGGAATCTCTACTTCGCGAATGTATTTGGATTCAGAACGACCTGGAGTCGAAGATCTGCTCGATAACATCATCTCTGGATTACGATCATCATGCACTTATGCAGGTGCAAAGAATCTTGCAGAGTTTGCTGATAAAGCGGTTGTGGGAATTCAATCTGCTGCTGGCTATGCGGAAGGTCGACCACTTCACTCATCCTGGAAGTAGGCAACTACCAGATTGACCAACCGCCATCTACCAAAATGTCGGTTCCAGTGATCCACTTACCAGCATCTGACGCGAGAAGTGCACACGCACCCTTGATATCTTCTGCTAACCCAGTGCGATGAAACGCATTCATAGTTCGAAACTTTTCTACCTGCTCAGCATTAGTTAAATCATTTGGAATTTGGCCGGGACAAATACAGTTCACTCGAACGCCATGCGGGGAATATTCCTCAGCAAGTGCTTTTGTTAATACAAGTACTCCCGCTTTGGCGGCCATGTATGGCGCACCAGATCGTTTGAAGTTCTCGTTATAAATTCGGGGATCACTGGCAAGTCGCGACGCGATTGAACCCAATGTGATGATGGAGCCGCTCTTCTGTGCAATCATCACACGTCCGGCTGCTTGCGCACAGATATATGTTGAAGTGAGGTTCTTTTCGAGAGTCCAGCGAAACTCATCGATTTTTCCGTGCGGTGGATGGGCAGTAGTTGCGCTTCCACCTGCATTTGCCACAAATACATCAAGTTTTCCTTCGCGCTCCATCACTTGGTCAACCAGTGAATTAACGCTTCTCTCGTCCGTCACGTCGCATGAGAGCGCTGTAACTTTGAGCGAACGCGCCCGAAGTTCGACAGCGGTTTCCTCACAAAGTTCAGCTCTGCGCGAGGCGATATACACATGAGCCCCTAGCTCAGAGAGAGCTTCAGTAAAAGCTTTACCAAGGTGGGTACCGCCACCAGTGACAATCGCAATTCGTCCATCCATGCCAAAGAGATCGGGCATGCTCCGGTTAGCCATAGCTCCTCACCTTCGTATATATAAAGGATTCACTTCCAATGTGAGTCAATCCTATTTCACAGAGAGTTCACAAGGATAGGACGGAAGATATAGATGTCCTTCCGGAGACGGTATTGAGGCGGTTCGCAGTTTTAGGAACACGTGCAACTGCTGGGGTAACTCCCCCGCCTCAATAAAAATCTAGATGAAATCTAGCTTTCCACTTTTGACATCATAAAACGCTCCGGCAACTCCCAAATTCTTAGGAAGTAGTGGGTAGGTCTTCAATCGCACCAAATCTAATTCAAGAGCAGCTTGTTGATCTTTTACTGTTCGTATTTCCATACTCCGCGTATCCACGCCAGAGGCTTCAAATATCGCTTGATGAATTTCTGGTTCGCTACCGGTAGCCATTCTGCAATCGCTATGTGGCATGACAAGGACGCGATTGACGCCAAGTAAGTGCGTTGCTAAAACGAGCGTACGGAGGACATCTTCGGTAACTCGAGCGCCAGCATTTCTAAGAATCTTGGCATCTCCTGGCTTCATGCCAACGATTGCTAATGGCGCAATTCGAGAGTCCATACAAGTAACGATTGCCAAACCACGGGCTGCTCGCCCACTAAGCCCTTCGGGCACAAAATGCTTGACGAACTCTAGATTTGCCTCGGCAAGATCATCGAAATCAGGGGACATGCGGTTAAGCCTAGTGGGAGCGTCCACTTTCTTTTTTACCCGCACGTTGGCGATAATGAACCATGCGAAAGAATTTTTTCCGAGGCCTCAGCGCCCTAATCCTGCTCTCCCCAATGGCGCTCGCCGTCGCTCTACCGGCAGAGGCAGCGGTAAATCCAGATTCCTACGTGGTCATGCAATTTAGAGATGACACTGACCCAATCTCGGGCAATTACCTTTATAAAGTGGTGGGAGCAAAGCAGTCACCTTGCGGAGCTGAGTATGAAGATCTTTGGGATGACCCTGCTTGTGCACCGGCGACCAACACACTCCAGGTTTATAACTACCTGCCACTTTGCGCAGATGAGAAAGTATTAAATTGCATCGATTCGGTAACGTGGGTTAAATCCGACGGAACCGAGGTAAAAGGAACTTTCAAAGAGACACGTGGAACTATTGACCCCGATTTCTCATTCTCGCGTCAAGAGAAATTTAATGTTGGCGCATCTATAACTCCTCAAGTTTTTACATTTGCTGGACTTTCGCACAATAAGGGCACTTCGTACGCAGTAACCGGCCATGTAACGCAAGATATTGTGAATGGCACTCCATCAGCGCCAAAAATAGTTGCATCTATTGCTCCGGTCTATTCGGAAAATGTGGATGTGGATGACAAAGAGGCGCGCACCGATTGCTTTAATGTCAATGCAAACGATGTGAAATGTTGGAAGTTTGCAGCCAGTGATGCGGGAACAACTTTCAAGTTAAATATGAAGTTGTTAGTCAAGCCTCAAGGTTGGATATCTGGCCGGGTAACTTCACCCAAGGTAGTGATTGGTGCCGCGGATGCTTCTAAGCGGGTAGATGTTTCAATTACTGGTGCAAATCTCTCTGTTCCAATTCTTACCAAACGCTATGACTACTCAAATAGCAATGAGCGAAGCGCTTGGGAAAAAATCTCGTCTGCGGTTGTTACCCAATATCCATGGGATAAGGTGAGCGAAGTTGCTTCAGGTGAATTGATCAGTGTTTATGGGCCTAATACCTTCAATACCTTTAATAAATTAGTAGCGATTGACCGTCAGAACGATGGCAAGCCGTCCGGTGTTGGTAAGGAATACGACGTAGCAGACCGCTTAGCTCAAGTCTGGCGCGTAGTGCTAGATCCAACAAATGCTCCATCAGGAGTTAATGGATGTGCTGCTTCAGATTTCCAAGGTTTTGTGAGTTCTAACGCGATGACCTACGGAACCGCGTTGCCCAAGTATGACGGAGCAACGATGAGTTATGACGTTGCATCTCCACACTACAACCCAGGTGGTAAGGATTATGATGCCGATGCATTCAAGGGACGTTACGACTTATTGCTTACCGAATCGTATGCAAAATGTGTGTGGAATCTGAAGGATGGAATTCCAACTGTGTCAGTTGAAGTACAAAAAACTGATGGCACTCTTGATAACAGTGTTAAGGTGACTGGTGGATTAAATGCATCTACCGGCCTCTACGAATTTAGCGCAGTAGGTTTCACCTTCAGTAGTCCGAAAATTAAGATCAAACTCTCTGCGCCACCGACAAAAGATGGCACACCTACCGTTACCCAAGAAGCAGCTCCGAAAAAAGCTGCTCCTAAAGTGACCGTGAAAACCATTACCTGCGTCAAGGGGAAAATCTCCAAGAAGGTAATTGGAGCGAATCCAAAGTGCCCGGCTGGTTTTAAGAAGAAATAACTTCTACAAACTAAGCAGCAAAGGTAACTGTCTGGAAGGCGAGAGTTGCAATCTTGCCTGGCACTCGTCCATTGGCGTCGATTCTGATTAATTTTCCTTTATTATCGATGAGAGATTTAGTTCTACCATCGAAATAAACTGGCGCTCCCGTAGTGGTAACTATTGGATTGCCCTTGGAATCGAAGAGTTGCGCATTTAATCCCAAAACCGCAGTCTTTCCAGTTGGGTCTTTCACTGTTGTTTTTGTAGCTCCCACCCTGACTGGCTCAAAGGTCTCCCATTTGCCAAGTGCCATCGGTTTCCCATCAGTTCCCAGAATCAATCGACCAGAAGAATCGGTTATCTGGCCCTTGTTATTTACTCGGCACGCTTTGCCGTTCTTATCGACAAGGGGCAGGCCATTTGCCATAAGTGGTGTGGCATTAACGCTCAAAATAGTTGGGCGTCCATCAGGACCAAGCACAGTGTTGCCACCCTCATCGACGAGCGTGCCACCAAATGCGAATTGGAGATCCTGTCCTTGAGCACTTCGCACCTGTTGCAATTTCGATGTCGTTACTGGCATTCCTGCAGCACCTGTATAAACAGGTTGGCCAGCGACGGTAAGTACTTGGTTATCGCTATTAAGTATTGGTTGTCCCATGAATGGTTTCTTGTTCGCACCTAATGCAGCATTGCCATCAGCATCAGCCATCGGGCTCGCTAATACTGGCTGATTAGTTTTTTGGTTGATGATGGTTTCACCAAAGGCGTTTGTCAGAGGTGGTGCGTAGAGCACTTCACCATTCTTTGCTAAAAGAGGTTTCCCATTTTCATCAAGAAGGGGCACCGCCATAATTGCATTTCCATCAGCATCTGTAAGCGCTTCTTGTCCTGCGATAGTTACAAGTTTGGTGAAGAGAACTTTTCCTTGGTGCTCAACCGGTTTTCCAGATTGATCCAAAGTGGGTGTCGCCATTACAGGCTTTCCATTTCGATCCGAGAAGACGAAGTTTCCTTGTTTGACTACGGGGGCAGTAGTAAGCGCCTTGCCTGAAGAATCTTTTATCTCGTCGCCATTTGCATCCGTTACATTGAGCAAAATTACTGGTGCGGTGGATGCCTTCTTTTTTGGAGCAGGAGCTGGTTTCTTGCCGCCTGTAGAGGGCGTTGCTGGTGGAGGTGGGGGCGCTGCGACAGCAAAGCTTTGTCCAGAAGCAGTTCTTGCTAATTGGCCAATTGCTTGACCATTTTCGTTAAGTGCGACACCGTTTTTGATTTGAAGCGCATTTGCATCGTAAGCAGTGAAGTTAGCGGCTTTTGCCATTGTGGCGTTGCCTTCAAAAGTATTTACAGTTTGGCCCAAGCAGCTAGCAGGTGGTGGATTTGCCGCACATTCAGCGCGATATGTTCCAGCATTTGCATTAGTACCGCCTGTCGATGGATAGATGCAATAAGTGCCGCTAGGTGATGGAACCTGGTTCGAAGGACATGAAATTGCTACACCTGCAGAGCCGCCACCCACGTTGTCGCACTCAATTGCAGTTACACGGACTGACCCATCTTTACATTTAATAGTTGCAACTTGATTAACTACGCCACCAGCAGCTCCCGTGCTCTTACATCCTTTGGTTCCTTCATCATAAAAGAACCCAGCGCCACAATTAATCCAGTTATTTGTGGCTGTCGAAGTTGTAGGTGCTTGAATAGCAATATTCCCGCCACACGCAGTTGTCACTTTATTAGCTGCAGCAGAACAATCTATTTGGCCAGTTCCAGTCATAACGGGCGCGATACATGCGCCGTTAGCATCACGAATCATTCCATTCATACAACCTGCGGCATTATTCATCGTTGAGGTCGTTGTGCCACTTTGCGCTGGACATGCTGGGGGACCTATTGCTGGCGTGCAGACGATTCCACCGGTGCCAGCCCCTACGCCCGTTGCTCCCGCAGTGGCGGTAGAACTTTTACATCCATTAATTCCTTGATCAAAAAATGATCCTGCAGGACAGGTAATTCCAGCCCCAGTCCCACCGCTTGGCATAGCAGTCATGCCTCCACAAGCAGTGAGCGCCTGATTCGCAGGAACAGAGCAATCAATCTGCCCCTGTGCAGTCGTGGTACCAACTACAGGGGCGATACATGCTGTGCCTTGTGGATTGGAAACAAAATTCCCAGTGCAATTCAGACCTGGTGTGGGAACTCCAGAAGTGCCGCCTGTACCTGCAGTGGTGGTAGAACTTTTACATCCATTAATTCCTTGATCAAAAAATGATCCTGCAGGACAGGTAATCCCACCAGCAGGTTGTTGGTATTGCTGAGTTCCACCAGCAGTGGCACCGGTATTGGTGGCAGGGGGACAGTAAGCGCCAACAGGGATTTGGGCGCCGTTGCAATTAAAGGTTGCAGTAGTTGTGGCAGTTGTCGTTGTAGTGGCTGTAGCGGGGGGCGGGGTGGGGTTAGCAACACACGCAGTGCCATTCCAGTATGCGTTAAGGCCGCACCCTGCAGGTGGTGGATCTGCAGCAATCGCAGTGGGAATTGATAGCCCAGCAAATGCGAGAACTAATCCGAGAATTAGTGTTGCAATGGCCCGAAAGCGCTTCATGCCAACCTCCGAGGGAAAGTAATGCGTTAAAGGATACTCCCGCACCTATATATAAAGAAAAGCCCCCGAGGGGTTTTCCCTCTGGGGCTTTTCTGAGAATTACCTCTTCTGACGCTTACTCCATCGGGCCAATCACGATTGCTTGATCGGTTGGCTTGGCGATAAAGGTTGAGTCTTTCGATGGGTTGAGGTGGATACCTGCTGTTAGGCCGGTTCCTGCCTCGTTGTCGCGGTATCCAATGATGACTTCGCCTCGGGCACGTCCTGCAGCAACGAGCTGGGCATAGGAGATTTCACCAGATGGAACGTAGTAGTTGATTGGCTTAGCGCTGAGGTAGACACCACCAGGCCCGAAGAGCTGCTGGAAGATTGGCGAAAGATGTGGCGACTGTGAAAGTTGGGTCATCATCAAGCTCGCTAGGCGATCACTGACAACGAGATCTTCCACTGCTACTACTCGAGCCAATTCGACGTTGTTGCTATCGAGAATTTCAGCGATGATGCGCGCGCGTCCATATCCGAAAGCGCCCCACTGCTTAAGTGTATTTACAGCGAGAAGTGATAACAGCGTTTGAGCATCTGCATCAGCAGGTTGGGTTTTACCTCGATAACCGAAGATAATTACCTGGTCGAAGTTTGAACCCGGCAGCGCTGCTGATAACTCTTGGAAACTTCCATCATAAGCACGAGTAATAACTTGCATATTCTGCGTGCTCAAGTCTTTTAGCTCATCCGAGGTAACTCGGGCGGCTTGCGCCATCACAAGAGCAGCTGAACCTGGAGTTGCATAGTCTCCGATTTCACGGAGTACTTTCTTTGCCATGGAATTCCACCCGATAACTAGCGTCTGAGATGGTGGTGTGCGGGGCGCAGCAAAGAGCGCTGTTTGCGCACCAAAGGTATCTAACTCAGGACGGGTTTTGTTCCAGATGATTTGATCATCATCTTGAGCAATAGCAATTACATAGTCATCTGCATTAATTACTGTGTTCATTGGTGGGTATAACCAAATCGCACCATCTGGTCGGCGAATACCAATAAGAGATGCATTTGGATATGCAAGTAGCGCCTCACCAAACATATGTCCTGCAGCTTCTGCAGCAGGCTCGTAGTACATCTCGTTTCCTTCAAAATCAAGGAGATCTAAGTAGATTGCTGCAAGCCCTGGTTGACGGCAAGCATGTGCAGTTACCTGGGCAATGAGTTCTTGAGATTCCACGGTAACTACGCGACCTTGCGCACTCTGCATAAGCGCATTGGCTGCTGCGGTGTCGTTGACATCGGCAATCACAGTAGTTGTTGAATCCACTGCGAGATTTGATAGCGCAGAGAGAACTCCAGTAACTGAACCCGGAGTTCCTTTATTACCAAGCACTATGACGCTCTTGGCTCGAGCAACGGACATATCTGCAAGAATCTTTGGATTAGAAGGCTCAACAGATCGAGTGATAATTTTTGTATGCTTTAACTTACCGACTCGGTTTCTAATTTCATCAACCATGGTCTCTTGCGGAGTACTTGAGAGAATGACTGCTGTTCCTGGACTATTTTGATTAGCAACATCAAGTTGTTGCAAAATTGAATAAACCTGTGGTCCCCAACCAAGAATCATCACATGTCCACTCTCAACAACGGGGCCCTTACCTCGTTTGAGATCTGTGAGCTTCTTACTTGTAGTTGCGG
>Ga0164292_10004628_pt1 | contig 11199 bp, 7 predicted proteins | sample GEODES117metaG_FD_111486 | JGI IMG/M metagenome (GOLD analysis project Ga0164292, IMG submission 111486) | Eutrophic lake water microbial communities from Lake Mendota, Wisconsin, USA - GEODES117 metaG | ecosystem: Environmental > Aquatic > Freshwater > Lake | place: USA: Lake Mendota, Wisconsin... | reverse complement strand
GGGACGCCCGACGGCCACCCCGCCCGTCAGTACTTCATCTGCAGCTGCGCGATGAAGCTCGCGTTGTTGTCTGCCGTCGCGATGCCGAGGCCGCCCGCGATCTGGCGGATGCCGTTGACGTCGCCGCCGCCGAACGGGACGACCGCCTTCAGCGTGAGCTTCAGGTGCGGGTTGTCGAAGTAGACGTTGGTGCCGGCCTGCGCGATCCACTCGACGGGCACGTCTCCCATCCAGCAGGCCTCCACGAACGGCTCGAGCCGCTCGGCGACGAACGCGGTCACCTGCTCGGGCGTGGGCGGAAGGCCTGTGAGTGCGAACGAGAGCCGGCGAATGAGCGTGGGCCGGTCGGCTTCGGCGTTCATCGGCAGCTTCATCGCTGCGATTTCGGCATTGGGGAACCGGTCGATCGGGTTGGCTGCGTCGCCGGCCGGCACCTCCGGCCGCTCGATCGGCCGGTACGACCAGTGCTTCTCATACGGGGCGCCCGACTGGATCCACCGCGTGAGCAGTTCCTTCTGCGCGGGCGTGAGCGTCTTCTTCGAGTGCGGCGGCGGCATGACCACGTCGGGATCGGTGGCGTTGATCCGGGCAATCAGTTCGCTCTTCGCCAGGTCGCCGGCGACGCTCGCCCGCGTGCCGCTTTCGAGTTCGCGGGTCGCCTCCTCGGCGGAGTCGAGCCGCAGGCCCGCCTCCTGCTGCCCCGGCCCATGGCAGGCGTAGCAGTTTTCGGAGAGGAGCGGCCGGATGTCGCGGTCAAACCGCAGCGGCGGCGACTGGGCAGACTCGGCCGCCGGGGCTCGCGCAGCCGCCAGCCACAGCCCCGCCGAACAGGCGAGCAGCGTCGCGGCGCTGACGGACCCCATCTTCATGGCAACTCCTCGCGATTTACATGCTCGTCTGGGAACGAACGCCGTGGCCCGACCACGGCACATCTTCGGATTCTAGTCCGGCCACCGTTGAACCCGTACTTCGCGGCGTTCTTCACTTTTTGACACGCGCATTACAGATTTCCGAGACTCAGGCGATGAGCGGCCGCATCATGGTAGAAGTTCGTGGTAGAAGGGTGACGCACGTGCACGAGGCAAAGGTGATGCCAACCAAACGCCCCCGCTCCCGACCGTCGCAGTCCGCCCGCGAGGCTCCGGGCCGCCGCCTGCTCGTCGCGGTCGTCGTCGATCCCGCGGTCTGGTTCGACCGGGAGATCGTGGCGGGGGCGGCGCAGTTCGCCCGCGAGGCTGGCGACTGGCAGCTCTACATCGAGGAGGAATCGGCGAATCGGCTGCCCGATCTGCGGTCGTGGCGGGGCGATGGCATCATCGCTTCGTTCACCGATCGCCGCGTGGCCCGCGCGATCGTGGCGTCTGGGCTGCCTGCGGTGGCGGTCGGAGCCTCGTCGTATGGGGAAGCGGTCGAGGGGATGCCCTGCGTGTGCAGCGATGACACGATCATCGCGACCCTGGCCGCGGAGCATCTCCTCGAGCGGGGTCTGCGGGCTTTCGGGTATTACGGCACCGTCGCCGCCGATACCACCCACTGGTCGGAGGCACGGGGCAAAGCCTTCGCGTCCCGCGCGGCCGAGGCTGGATGCCACTGCGACGTGCTGCGGGCGAGCCGCTCATCCCGGCATTGGAGCCACGTGCAGGCGGAGCTGTGTTCGTGGATCGCGGGCTTGCCGAAGCCGGTTGGGATCATGGCATGCGACGACATCCGCGCGCGACACGTGCTGGAGGCGTGTCGCACCCTCGGCTGCCGGGTTCCGCACGACGTCGCCGTGGTCGGGGTGGATAACAACGAGCTTGTCTGCGACCTCGCCATGCCGTTCCTCACGAGCATCGCCCAGGCGACCCGGAGCATCGGGCACGAGGCGGCGCGGATCCTCGACCGCATGATCCGTGGAGCGGCCGGCACGGCCGCCGCATCGCCGTCGCGCGTTGCGACCGGGCGGATCAACATTCCGCCCGTCGGAGTCGTGCCCCGAGGTTCGACCGACACGCTCGCAGTAGCCGATCCGGTGATCGCAAACGTGGTCCGGCTGATTCGCGATCAGGATCTGCGCGGTATGCAGGTGGCCGAGATCGTGGCGGCCTCGGGCCTGCCGCGATGGAAACTGGAGAGTCGCTTCAAGCGTTGCGTCGGCCATTCCATCCACGAGGACATCATGCGGACGCGGCTCTCCGCGGCTCTCTTGCTCTTGCGCACGACCGACCTGCCCCTCAAGGCGATCGCGCCGCGGGCCGGGTTTCATTCCGTGCCCTACCTGATCACCATGTTCAAGCGTCGCTTCGGCGTCACGCCCGCCGGCCTCCGCGACCGCGAGCAGTCTGCCGTCGTGCGGTCGACCTCCTCGGCCGATGGCGAAAAGTGAAATGGCGGCGTGACGATGTGAAGCTCGGTGCTGCGCGTCGCATGGTATTATGTTTCGTCCATAACCCCTGGAGGAACGCATCGTGTCGAGATCGCACATCCGCAGTCGGCTCGCCATGTTCGTGAACCGCCCTGGCTTCTGCGCCCGCACGGTGGCATGGCTCGCCGCCGCGGCGGCCCACGCGGCCGAGCCTGCGCGGCCGGCCGCCGCGAAACCCGAGCCCGAGATCGTGCTCTACGATGCGCCGGCGATCGCCTTTCCGGGCAGCAAGCCGCGGCCGCCATGGGGTGAGCTCGAGTGGGTGAAAAAGGCAGGCCGGCTCACCGACTGCAACAGCCCGGCCCACTGGAATGGCGACACGCTCTACGTCTTCAACTCCTGGGAGCATCCGGCGCGGATCGAAGGAAAATCGCTCAAGACGCTCGGCGAGCCCCGGGCGGTGACGATCGACAACGACGCGACATTCAACGGCGGCCGGTGGCTCGAGGCGACCTGGAAGGATCCCCGCTCCGGCGTGCTCCACGGCTGGTATCACCAGGAGGCCGACCACGTGCAGGGGCGGGGCGAACTGGGGGAACGATACCCGACGACCTGCGCCGTCGGCGCGATCAGGTCGGAGGACGACGGGCTGACCTGGCGGGATCAGGGGTTTGTGATCGCGCCGCCGCCGCACGCCATCACCACGGCCGACGCGACGAAAAACAAATACTACGTCGGCGGGATCGGCGATTTCGGGGCCTGCCCCGATCGCGACGAGCGGTTCATCTACTTCTTCTGCGTGAGCTTCCATGCCCGTCGCGACCGGCAGGGGCTCGTGGCCTACCGGCTGCCGGTGGGTGACTGCGAGCGCCCGGTCGGCAAGGTGCAGGGCTGGGGGCCCGACGGGTGGACAGCAGCTGCGCTCGCGGGCGAGCCGGTTCCATTTCTGCCGGTCACGACCGACTGGCACGGCGCCGAGCCGCGCGAGTTCTGGGGGCCGGTGGTGCACTGGAACACGCATCTCGGCACGTACGTGATGTTCCTCATCCGCAACGATTCGGCCGACTGGCATGTGGACGGCTACTACGTGAGTTTCAACGACGATCTCGCCAACCCCGCGGCCTGGTCGACGCCGCGAAAGATTCTCGACGGCGAGCAGGGCCGCGCGGTGAAAGGAAGCGGCTGGTACGTGTCGGCGATCGGCACCGGCCCGAAGGAGACCGACAAGCGGATCGGCGAGCGGGCCCGGCTCTTCGTCACCGGCCACTCGCGTTGGGAGATCGAGTTTCGCCGGCCCCGCTAAACCACCCGGATGTGGTGGCTGGCACCTTTTTTCTCCGTAGCCGCCCGGCCCTCGCGAAAAGTGAAATCGCGGTTCCTAAAAGTGAAGGTTTTTGCACGGCGACGGAACCTAGCCCTGGCAGCAGGTTTCAGCTACCTTTCGAAAGAGTGCAGGACGGGGAGGCTCTACGCGTTACCAGTGTCGTTGCTCCCACTGTCATTCACGGGAACGGGAAAGGAGCGGTTGATCATGGCGAGGCTTAGGGGACGAATTGCCGGCGGGTTTACGCTCGTGGAGTTGCTGGTTGTCATCGCCATCATCGGCACGCTCGTGGGCCTGCTCCTCCCGGCCGTGCAGGCGGCGCGCGAGGCGGCCCGCCGCAGTTCGTGCAGCAACAATCTCAAGCAGTGGGCGATCGGGATGCACAACTACCACGATGCCCAGCGGGCTTTTCCGTGGGTGAGCAACAGGGTCAATCCACCCGGCCAAGAGGCCAAAGTGGCCTATGCCGGCGGTCTGGACAACGCTGCCACCAAATCATGGGTCATCCTCCTGTGGCCGTACGTGGAACTGCAAGATCTCGCCGCCAGGTTCAATCCCCGGACTTCGAGCTTTGTGGATACCGATCCCCTCGTCGCCGGCCAACCTGGGAATCTTTCACTCGTGAGCATCGCGGTTCCGCTCTACTACTGCCCGAGTGACCGGCCAAACGCGATTCACACGTGGGGTCGTAAGACAAATTATGCCGTGAACTCGGGGACATCCACCGCCGTCAACCCCGCCGGTCCTTTCGGCCTCCTTGCCACCACCGTTCCAGCCTTTGGCGTCAGCACTGTTGACTGGTACACCATGATCCCCGCCAGAAAATCGTCGAAGGACGTGACCGACGGCCTCTCGAAGACGCTGCTGATGTCAGAGATCCGATTTCCCAGGAGCGACATTCCTGACGATTCGCGAGGGGTGATCGGACAAGCCTCCCCGATCGCGCACGCGGCGTTCATGACGTACTCGACGCCAAACACTGGCAGCGATCGGTGCTTTCACTGCAATAGCTCCTCCGATTTGCTCTGCACGGCAGCCAGTGCCGCTGCGGACCGATCGAGCGCCCAAGTGGCCGCCCGCAGTCGGCATGTTGGCGGGGTGCAGGTGTCGATGTTCGACGGTTCGGTGGGATTCGTGACCGACGGAATCAGCCTGCAGACCTGGCAGTGGCTGTCCACGCCGACCGGCGGCGAGTTGGTGGACGGCTCGTTCTGACCCGATCACACACGGTGCGCGAGAATTCATGATGCATCCGGGCAAGCCTCACTGGGCGGCGGTCATCGTTGCGATGACCGTCGGGGTTGCGACGACGGTCGGGTGCGGTCCGCCCGCGACGAGCGTGGCCGGGATCGTGACGCTCGACGGCCAGCCCGTCGCCAAGGCGATTCTCTCGTTCAGCCCGGAACGGGGCGATGCACCGGCCGCGGCGGTGCAGGCTGATGGCACGGGCCGCTACACCGTGCGGGTGTCGGCGGTGCCGTACCGCGTCACGATCCGGGCGCAGCGCTCGACAGGCGAAACGAGGGTCGTGCATCAGGCGGAGGGACCGATCGAGATTTTTGACGACGTCGTTCCGGCCCGCTACTCCGATCCCTCGAAATCACCGCTGCGGGTCGAGCCCGTCGAGCAGCAGCGCACGACCGCCGATTTCGAGATGACGTCGAAGCCGTGACGCGAGCGGGAAAACGGTGACGCAACGCGGACTGTCGGCCGCATGCTCAACAGGTGACATTCTCGCTCCTGTTTGGCACGGCGATTGCTTCGCCCCTGCGTGGGCACGTTTCGCTGAAAACCACGTCACTGCTACAATCCTCCGGCCTTCCTGGCCGATACTACAATATTCCGGTGCACGGCGGCGGTTCCATCCGCCCGTGGCTTCATGGTCGCTGTCCGGCCCGCCCGGACGAGACACCCGGATTGCCGGACTCGTTGAACGGAGAAAGAGCATGGCCGATCCGCGACGATCACGACTGGCGGCAGCGGTTGTTCTGACCGTTTCGTGGTGTATTGCAGTCGGCGGGCTCGGCCTCGCCTCCATCAGGTCCTCGGCCGCGGCGCCGCTGGAGGCAAGCCAGGCGGCGCCGGAGCGGCATGCCGCCGGACTCTTTCTCGACCGCGTCGAGCCCCTGCTGCGGAGCACGTGCGCCGAGTGCCACAACGACAAGCGGGCCGAGGGCGGCCTCCGCACGCTCACCCGCGAGGCATTGCTCTCCGGGGGTGATTCCGGGCCCGCACTCGTGCCCGGCCGGCCCGACGACAGCCTGATCGTGCGGGCGATCCGCCGGCACGACGACGAGATCTCCGCGATGCCGCCCGACGAGACGCTTGCCGCCGACCTCGTGGCCGCCGTGGAAACCTGGGTGGCCGCCGGGGCCCCCTGGGCCCGCCGGCCCATGAAGCTCATGGAAGACGAGCCCGAAGTGCTCGAGATGCTCTCGCAGGGCGGCGCCGAATATGGCGTGGAGACCACCGACAAGGCGAGCGGCGGCATGTCGATCCGCGTGAAGAGCCCGTGGCGGTTCGCCGAACGCGTGCCGGGCTGGGAATGGAAAGTCCGCGAGCATCCGGGCGACGACGAATACCGCTACCTGCGGCTGTCGTGGAAGGCCCGTGGCGAAACGACGCCGATGGTGGAGATCGCCTACGACGGCCGCTGGCCCGATGCCAAGAGCCCCAAGGGCCGCATCACGGCCGGCCCCACGCGGTCGGATCTCGTCTCGCGCTCGCTCTCGCCCGACCCGCCGCGGGAGTGGACGACGATCACGATCGACCTCTGGGACGAACTCGGTGACTGCACCGTCACCGGCATCTGCCTCGCGGCCAACGGAGCGCGAGACGCAGGCGAGGCCCTCTTCGACGCGATCGTGATCGGCCGCGACCTCGAATCGCTCGAGGTCTACACGCCGTCGCGGGCGCTCGAGTCGCTCGCCTCGCGGAAGCGGATGGGCGCCGCCCGCACCGACGCCCGCAACCCCGTCGCCCGGCGCTGGGGCGGCGAGCGGCTCGATCTCTGGTCGCTCGCGAGGCCCGTGAAGCCGGCGGTGCCCGCGGTGGCGGCTGCTCCCGCGCCGATCGACGCCTTCCACCGCGATGCCCTCGCGCACAAGTCGCTCGCGGCATCGCCGCCAGCCGATCCGGCTACGCTCGCCCGCCGCGTGATCCACGACCTCACCGGCCTGCCCGCGACGGCCGCCGAGATCGCGTCGTTCGTGGCCGCCGCGCAGGCCGGCGAATCGGAGGCGAACGCAGCCTACGAAAACCTGGTCGACCGGCTGCTGGCGAGCCCCGCCTATGGCGAGCATCTCGGCCGGCTCTGGCTCGATGCCGTGCGGTATGCCGACACCAACGGCTGCGAGCGGGACGAGTTTCGGCCGGAGATCTGGCGGTATCGCGACTGGGTGATCGAGGCCTTCAACGCCGACATGCCCTACGACGAATTTCTGCGGCGGCAGTTCGCGGGCGACGAGTTGGCCGGAGCCGCCCCGGCCGGGAGTGAGGCGGCCAAGTCGCTAGCCGCCACCGGATTCCTGCGGCTCGGCCCCTACGACTCCACGGCGGCCGTCTTCCAGGAGACCGAGCGGCACCGGGCGGAAGTGCTCGCCGAAATCGTCTCCACCGCGGGCTCGGCCGTGCTCGGCATGACGATGAGCTGCTGCAACTGCCACGACCATAAATACGACCCGCTGCTCCAGTCCGACTTCTACCGGCTGCAGGCCTTCTTCCAGCAGACCGAGGCCAAGGACACGGCGATCGAGGGCGTGGGCACCGTGTCGCTCGTGACCGACGCCGCCGGAACGATCCCGCCGACCCGGCTGCTCGCCCAGGGCAATCACCGCGAGCCCCGCGAGGAGGTGGAGCCCGGCGTCCTCGCCGTGTTCGATCCCAATCCGCTGCCGGCGGCGACGACCCCCGGCGGCCAGACCACCGGCCGCCGCACGGCGCTGGCCGACTGGGTCGCGTCGGCCGACAACCCGCTCACCCCGCGGGTGATCGTCAACCGCGTCTGGCAGCGGCTCTTCGGCCGCGGCATCGTGGCCACGCCCAACGACTTCGGCTTCCGCGGCGCGGCGCCGACCCATCCCGAGCTCTTCGACTGGCTGACGGTGACGTTCGTCGAGGAGGGCTGGTCGCTGAAAAAACTCCACCGCCGCATCCTGCTCTCGGCCGCCTACCGGCAGTCGTCGGCGCACGATCCTGCCAAGGCGACGATCGACCTCGACAACCGGCTCGTCTGGCGGCAGAACCCGCGGCGGCTCGAGGCCGAGGCGATCCGCGACGCGATCCTCGCGGTGTCGGGCCTCCTGCGGGACGAACGCGGCGGCCCGCCGCGGTGGCCGCCGGTGGACGACGCGATCCTGGAGACGAGCCCCGCGATCCTCGAGTTTTTGAAGGATGGCGCCGAAGGGCGGAAGCAGGGCTGGTATGCCCAGCCGCTCGAGGAGACGTTCGTCCGCAGCATCTATCTCGTGCGGAAGCGGTCGATCCCGCTCCCGTTCCTGCAGCCGTTCGACCTGCCCGACGCCGTCAGCCCGTGCGGCTGCCGCGACGTGACGATCGTGCCGCCGCAGGCGCTGAACCTGCTCAACGACCCGCTCGTGGTCGAGGCGTCGCGCACGCTCGCCGGCCGGGTGCGGGCAAGCGTGGGCGACGACGTCGATCGCTGGCCCGACGAGGCGGTGCGGCTCGTGCTCGCCCGCGACGCGGCCGAGAGCGAACGGGCCGCGGCCGCCGACCTGCTGGCCCGGCACACGCAGGCCCATGCCGACGGGCAATCGGCCACGCCCGCCGTCGCGGCCCTCGAAGATCTCTGCCGCGCCCTGTTCAACACGAGCGAATTCATCATCGTCGATTGACCCGTCGCGGCCCCATCGCCGCGGCCGACAGGAGGCCCGCCATGCATCCCGATTGTCCGAGCCGTCGTGCGTCTGACGCGACACTCGCCGAATCCGCCGCCGCGCTTGGTGTCTCCTCGGGGCTCTGCTCGCGCCGCGAGGTGCTCGGCCGCACGGCGCTCGGGATCGGTGGCCTCGCGGCGTCGATGCTCCTGGCCCGCGACGGCCTCGCCGACGGCGGGCGACAGGCGATCGAGATCGATCCGCTCGCACCGCTGGCCACGCGGAAGCCGCACCTGCCGGGGAAGGCGAAGCACCTGATCGTGCTCTTTCAGTATGGCGGCCCGAGCGCGATCGATCTGTTCGACTACAAGCCGCTCGTGCAGGAACTGGCGGGCAAGCCCGTTCCAAAGTCGTTCAAGGAGGTGTCGGACGCGGTCGGGGGTGTGTTCAACGGCTGCAAAGATTCGATCCTCTGCCCGCCGTGGAAGTGGCGGCAGCATGGCGAGGGCGGGCTCTGGATTTCCGACCGTCTCCCGGAGACCGCGCGGCATGCCGACCGGCTGTGCGTCGTGAAGAGCATGCACTGCGACTCGTCGAACCACGGCCCGGCCACCTACCAGATGAACACCGGCGTGATCCTCGGCGGCAAGCCGAGCCTCGGCTCGTGGGTCACCTACGGCCTCGGCAGTGAAAACGACAACCTGCCCGGCTACGTGCTGCTCTTCGAGGTGGGGGGCATCGGCGGCAGCGTCAACTGGTCGAATGCCTTCCTGCCGGCGGCCTTCCAGGGGACGCGGTTCCGCCACCAGGGACCGCCGCTGGTGAACCTCGACCCGCCGGCGAGCCTCGCCTCCGTGCAGCGGTCGACGCTCGACCTCGCGCAGGCCTTCAACAAGCGGCATCGGGACTCGCGGCCGGGCCGCCCCGACCTCGACGGCCGGATCGCGACCTACGAACTGGCCTACCGCATGCAGGCGGAGGCGGCCGACGTGGGCGACCTCTCCGACGAGACGGCCGAGACGCTCGCGAAATACGGCGTCGACGACAAGGACCGGGCGAAGGCCTCCTACGGCCGGATGCTCCTGCTCTCCCGGCGGCTCGTGGAGCGGGGCGTGCGGGTGGTGCAGATCTACAACGCGGTCGACAAATTCGGCTGGGACGCCCACGATTCGAGCCACGACTACCACGAACGCAACTCGCGGCAGATCGACGGGCCCACGGCCGCGCTCCTCGACGACCTCGCCCGGCGGGGGATGCTCGACGAGACGCTCGTCGTCTGGGGCGGCGAGTTCGGGCGGACGCCGATGGAACAGGGCTCGGGTGGCCGCAACCACAACCCCTACGGCTTCACGGTCTGGCTGGCCGGCGGCGGCGTGCAGGGCGGCCGGTCGATCGGCTCGACCGACGAGATCGGCCTCCGCGCCGTGGACGATCGGCAGCACATCCGCGACCTCCACGCCACCATCCTGCGGGCGCTGGGGCTCGACCACGAGCGGCTCACCTTCGAGCACGACGGCCGCGAGGAACGGATCACGGGCGTGCTCAACGCGGCCCGCCCGATCCCCGGCGTGCTCGGCTGAAGAGAGGACATTCCGCTTTTTTCCAGCCGGGCTAGCCCCTCGAGACGCGATCCACAAGAAGGCGGAATGACCACGGCGCTATTCAGATTTTATTGTGAACCGAGATGGAGACGACCAGCCCCGGACGGCTCTTCCGAAGCACCTTGCGAACGAAGGATGTCACGCTCTCTCCAGACGGCTTTGCCCTCTCGATCGCGGTCAACAATCCTTCCGCTAGTTTGACAATCGTAAGGATAGCCCGGTCAATGGCACTACCGCAACGGTCTTCCGGCCAATGAGCGACTCGTGAGCCTCGGGAGGAGCGGCCCGGGCGTCTGGAGCGGGTTTCTCGAAACGCCCCGCTCCCGCTTCGGTGGCGTTATTCTCGCGTCTGCGCAGACCGCGTCCCAGTCCGCAGTTTCCCGACATGCGTGGGTCGCGTCCGGCACCGCTCAAAGGCTGTGAATATCGATCGCGGGCTGTTCGTCGGGCGACGCCTGAAAGATTGCCCGGTCATCATGGACCTGCACGAGCTCTCGCCAGTCGATCGGCGGGCCGCGGGCGGGAGAGACGGGCGGTGGTTCGAGCGGTTCGCCGAGGTGTGTCAGGAGATGACTTCACGCGTGCGAAGCCATCCTGGCCTTCGCCCGCTTGCGAAACTCCGGTTCGAAGTGAGCCGGCTCCTGCCGGCCGTCTCCTCAAAGCCGGATGTCGCCGCCGCAGGTGGGGCACGCAAGTGGAAACTCCTCCCCCACCCGAGCCATCAGCTTGGCCCAGGCAATCCGTGAGGTGTCGTGCGAGCGGGGCTTGTGATTCGGATTCGCGTCGCAGCATCCTTTCGTGGCATGACCGTCGCCCCCATGCCCGCCGGTCACAGCCTCTTGCCGCTTGCCGACGTTGCCGATCGCGAGCGAAGTGACGGCGGGCCTGAGCTTGTGATTGGGCGCAAAGACGCCGTGATACCGATGCCGATGCTTCCGCGGCGGCGGGACGAGATCGGCGAGCCGGTCCAGGAACTCAAACGGCGAGAGCTCGACGACGCCATTGGCCCCCGGCCGCGTGGACGTTCGCGAGCGGCCCGGACCGACCCAGAGGAAGAGGATCGCGTGCGCCACGTCGTCGAATGACAAAAGGTGC
>Ga0164292_10004627_pt1 | contig 11199 bp, 12 predicted proteins | sample GEODES117metaG_FD_111486 | JGI IMG/M metagenome (GOLD analysis project Ga0164292, IMG submission 111486) | Eutrophic lake water microbial communities from Lake Mendota, Wisconsin, USA - GEODES117 metaG | ecosystem: Environmental > Aquatic > Freshwater > Lake | place: USA: Lake Mendota... | reverse complement strand
TCAGTTGGTATTGATCTGGTGTTTGTTATTGGAAGAAATATTTTCCATCGTCCATTCTATTTTATGAGAAAAAGGATACTGACGTACTTTACAACCGGAAATATCACAAATCTTACACGAAAAATCGAGGCATCCATCTGAATGCACAAACAATTCTACCGATTTGCCAAAATGTAAGCGAACCAGATCGGATAGTTCATCAATTTCCTGATGAGCTTCATTCACATTAAAATACCAGGGAACAGTAAGATGGCAATCGAGATGCAGGGTTGCTCCGTACTTGATGATTCGCAGGTTATGCAAATCTATCCAGTTCGTTTTACGATTGGCATTTAGCATCTCCACTATCTTTTTTAAAAGTTCCAGATCTGCTTCATCCATGATACCTGCAATGGAAGTACGCACGATTTTATAACCGGTATAAAAGATGATGAATGCGAATAGAATGGCTACTGCACTATCTATCCATGTAATTCCTGTGACCCACAATAAAATTAATCCTCCGATAATTCCTGCAGTGGTAACCGTATCGGTAATCAGGTGTTTACCGCTTGCAATCAGGGCGAGCGAATTATTGCGCTTACCGGTGCGTACACAAATGTATCCGGCTATATAATTTAAAACAGCAGTGGTTGCCACCAGGTAGATACCATAATCAATGCGGGTGATTTCATGTGGGTGCCATAAATTACTTATGGCTTCGTAAAGGATAAGTAAGCCAGCCACCGTAATTAAAGTACCTTCAATGGCGGCAGAAATGAATTCCACCTTGCCATGGCCGTAAGGATGATCGATATCCCGAGGCTTTGCAGAAACATAGAGGCTATACAAACCGATCATGCCTGCCACCACATTTACGGTACTTTCTAAAGCATCGGTTAGTATCGCCACTGAATTGGTGAGGTACCATGCCACCAGTTTGGTTATAAACAAAAGCACCGAAAGGATGGCGATAATCCGCTGCGTTTTGAAATTTTGTGTAGAAGTAGACAATTGCTATGGTTAGAAGCTAAAGTTAAAGAGAACCTATGAATCTACCACAGCCCTCCATTTTATACCGGAACTTTCAAAATAAAAATAAATGCCACAAAGATGTGAAGGCTTGTAACTGTACCTTATTTTTGTGCCTTCAAAAAACAGTGCCATGCAATTTCAACTTTCAGAAGAACACCTCATGATTCAAAAAGCGGCACGTGATTTTGCCCAGCAAGATTGCTTACCCGGTGTGATTGAACGTGACGAACTTCAAAAATTCCCGAAAGAACAGATAGAAAAATTAGCCGACCTCGGCTTTATGGGCATGATGGTAGACCCTGCTTATGGTGGAAGCGGAATGGATACCATCAGTTATGTTCTGGCCATGGAAGAAATCAGTAAAGTGGATGCCAGTGTTAGTGTATGCATGAGCGTTAACAACAGTCTGGTTTGTTACGGCTTGCAGGAATATGGCAATGAAGAACAGAAACAGAAATACCTGAAGCCTCTTGCTCAGGGTAAAAAAGACGGCGAATTGCATATTGGAGCGTTCCTTTTGAGCGAGCCTGAAGCAGGCAGTGATGCCACTTCCCAGAGTACTACTGCAGAAGATAAGGGCGATCATTATTTATTAAATGGTACGAAGAACTGGATCACCAATGGCAACTCAGCCAGCATTTACCTGGTGATTGCACAAACCGATGTAGCCAAAGGCAGCCGGGGTATCAATGCTTTTATTGTGGAAAAAAGCTGGCCCGGCGTAATTGTAGGTGCCAAAGAAAATAAACTGGGCATCCGTGGAAGCGATACGCATACCATCTTATTTAACGATGTTAAAGTGCCTAAGGAAAACCGTATCGGTGAAGATGGCTTCGGATTCAAGTTTGCCATGAAAACATTGGCAGGTGGACGAATAGGCATTGCAGCGCAAGCATTGGGCATTGCCAGTGGCGCCTACGAACTCGCATTGGCCTATAGCAAGCAACGCAAGGCTTTCGGTACAGAAATCATGAACCATCAGATCATCCAGTTCAAATTGGCTGATATGGCTACCCGCATCGAATGTTCGCGTTTGCTTTGTTTGAAGGCAGCCTGGGAAAAAGATGAACATCTCGATTATACCCTTAGCGGCTCCATGGCCAAAGTGTTCAGTAGTGAAACAGCCATGTGGACCAGCACAGAAGCTGTGCAAATTCATGGTGGATATGGTTTTGTAAAAGAATACCATGTGGAAAGGATGATGCGCGACGCAAAAATCACCCAGATCTATGAAGGTACGAGTGAGGTTCAGCGAATCGTAATCAGCCGTTCTATTTTAAAATAACACTGACTTGTATAACAAGAGCCCATGTGACTAAGAAGCATGGGCTTTTTTAATGATCCCAGAGATGCCATTTGATAAGCAGGTATTCGATAAAATTAAACAATCGGTCCCACCCTTTGGAGCCACATTGGTTGCGGTTTCAAAAACAAAATCCATAGCAGATATCAGTGAAGCCTATGCCCATGGCGTGAGAGATTTCGGTGAAAATTATGTACAGGAGCTGGTTGATAAAGAAGCTGCCCTTCCGAAAGATATCCGTTGGCATTTTATAGGTCATCTCCAAACGAATAAAGTAAAATACATTGCCCCTTTTGTGCACCTTATTCACGGAGTTGATAGTGAGAAGTTGCTTGCAGAAGTAAATAAGCAGGGACAAAAAATCAACCGGGTTATACCTTGCCTGCTTCAGGTACATATCGCAGCCGAAAGCAGCAAATTCGGTTTTTCGGAACAGGAATTGAAATTATTACTCAACAAAATCATCAGTACGGAAACAACTCCTTTATATCCATTTGCAACCATTAAAGGATTGATGGGCATGGCCAGTTTTACAGAAGACAATGCCCTTATAGAAAAAGAATTTTCCGGATTGAGTCAGTTGTTCAAGCAATACAAAGATCAAGTTGCAACTGGAATTGATTGCCAGATCCTCAGCATGGGTATGAGTGCAGATTATGGTATGGCACTTAATGCAGGATCAAATATGATTCGAATTGGTAGCATGTTATTCGGTAGCCGATTGAATCATTAATGGAAAAATGTTAAATTTAACCTTCAATGGTTTTATTTTTAGAGCCGCCTGCTGATATCCTTGCCGGAAAGAAATATCTTTAGCACTGAAAGTTAAGCGAATGACTTCAACCTTTGAATCAGAGAAAAACAGAAAAGCGTTTACCTATACCGTTATCATTTGTGTGGTATTACTCCTATTATTCATCCTGATCCGTTGGAAACAGGAACCCGTTTCCATACCCATTGTACAAGACCTGATTGAAATCAATTTAGGAAATAATGAAGAGGGCTTTGGCGAAACGCAGCCATTGACAAAAGGTAACCCTACGCCTGAAACACCTACGATAGCTCCATCCAAATCTTCTGCACCTGCTTCTGCTCCGGATGATGTTGCTCCTGAAGAAAACGCCCCGGAAGATGCCGCACCAGTTGTTAAACCAATAAAGAAGTCGCCCGCAGTGAATAATACAAAGCCTGAAAGCAAAGCGGCACCTAAACCCAAAAAGCCACTGATTACTTACCCAGGTGAAAAAAAAGGCCCGCCAGGTAATAATGATACTGAAGACAATGAATTTAAAAGCCAGGGAAAAAAGCCCAAAAGCATAAATGACGATGGTATACCGGAAGGAGCAAAAGACGCATTCGGGAAAAACCCGGGTGGTGGAAAAGGTGGCGCCAAGGTAATTAAGGGTTCCAGAAAAATAGTCCACGATTATGCATTTACCGGCGAGATGAAAAAGGCTACCATTTATGCCCTGATCAGGGTATCGCCTGCCGGCAAAGGCAGTTTCTTAGGATTTGACAAAGGATCTACCACCCGTGATCAGGCTTATGCCGATGCCATCAGGAATTACCTGCAAAACATCAGTTTCGATAAAGCTGCTTCGGAATCTACTGTAACGGTGCAATTCAATTTCAATATCAAATAAGCCAGCAACCGCGCAATGTTTATATTTGCGATCAACCCGATTCAGGGTATGTTGAAGCATGAATTACAAACAGACTATCGATTACCTCTATTCGCAATTGCCCATGTTCAGCCGCATTGGCAGTGCTGCTTATAAAAAAGACCTTCACAATACCCTCGCTTTATGTGAAGCGTTAGGTAAACCACAACAACAATTCAAGAGTATCCATATCGCCGGAACCAATGGCAAAGGCAGTACCAGCCATATGCTGGCGGCCATGCTTCAGGAAGCGGGATACAAAACCGGATTATATACTTCGCCTCATATCAGGGATTTCGGGGAGCGTATCAAAGTTAACGGAGAAATGATCGACGAAGATTTTGTAATCCACTTCACCGAAAAAACAATGGCGATTCAGGAACAGGTCAGGCCATCTTTTTTCGAACTCACTGTTGCCATGGCATTTGATTATTTTGCTCAACAGCAGGTAGACGTTGCTGTTATTGAAACCGGATTGGGTGGAAGGCTCGACAGTACGAATGTGATCAGTCCGGTACTTTCCATCATCACCAATATCGGTTACGACCATATGAACATCCTGGGGAATACCCTTGAGGAAATTGCTTTTGAAAAAGCCGGCATCATCAAGCCTAACACACCGGTTTTGATTGGAGAAACCCATCCCTCAACCACCGGGGTATTCCTTGAAAAAGCAACTCAATGCGAAGCCGAAATAAGTTTTGCAGAAAATGTATTCTCAATAGTTCAAACTGATGGACTTCCTTCGATGTTGACGGTGGAAATAACTGACCAAAAGACCGGCAAAAAAAAAATACTGGAAACAGACTTGCTGGGAACTTACCAAATAAAAAATATTCGCACGGTTATAACTGCCCGGAAGCTATTGTCTGAACTGGGTTTCCCGATATCCGACGAAGCTTTATCAATCGCTTTATCGCGGGTAAAACAACTTACCGGTTTGATGGGCCGCTGGGAACTGATCAAAGAAAAACCAACATTGATTTTTGATGTGGCACACAATGAAGCAGGCGTCAATGTAGTATTGGAACAATTGCAGGCCAATTATCCCCGATGCAATTGGCATTTCGTACTTGGGTTTGTAAACGATAAATCTTTAGAGAAAATACTTTCCTTATTTCCAGCATCAGCAACTTATTATTTCACCAATGCGCATATACCAAGGGCATTACCTTATGAAAACCTGATGCAACAAGCAGCAGCATTTCATCTTGCAGGAAAAGGATATGATGATGTTAATACAGCCATCAGGGCAGCTTTAGCTTCGGCTGAAGAAGCAGATGTGATCATGGTTTGCGGCAGTTTTTTCATCATCGCCGAAACGCAACCGGGTACTTATTGATTCAAATACTGAAACCCATAAAACAAACAAAGTGCGTGCATACTTTGCTTGATACCGCTTTCTGCCAGTAAAACTTTCACTTCTTCAATGGGCTTGAGTATGATCTTTATTTCTTCATTGTCGTCAAGCTGTTGTTCAGATGCTTTCACACCTCCGGTAGCCAGGAAGAGATAGGAGAAATTGCTGAGTACACCCGGATTGGCCGCTGTTATGGCCAAACAATGAATCCGGGAAAAACGGTAACCTGTTTCTTCGAGCAATTCCCTTTTGATGGCTTCTCCCGGTTCTTCCCCCGGATCGATAAAACCACCGGGTAATTCTAGCAGGTGTTCTTTAACCGGATGGCGATATTGTTCTACAAGAATCACTTCATTATTTTCGGTGATGGCCATTGCAGCAGCACTGGGTGGCATTTCAACAATAAAATATGGATCCACTTCCTTCCCTGAAGGCAGGATATAGTGATCCTGCCTTGCGGTGAAATACTTGTGCTTACTGAGATACGTTGAATTCACCACTTTAACCATGTTGCTCATGTTATATTTTTTGGATTATCTGAAACACATCGAAAATCTACCAACCCAGTCGATTTCGACAGCTAACGATATGGGCTACATGATGGCGGCTGTGCCATGCATACATACCCAGCAGGTACCAAAGTGTCATCGTTTTTTGATACTCCGGATGCATGAGTGTACGGTCCCACTGATCGCCATTAATTTCAACAAGTAAGCTCGTCCATCGGCGATGTAAAGCATGCAATAAGGTGATGGATACATTCACCGGTTCATTCAATACATCAGGTAGTTTTACCCAGGCATCCTGATCATAGGGTTTTATCGATGGGTTATTTTCGGTGAGTGCCAGTTTGAAACGGATAAAGGCATTCATGTGGCTATCGGCAACATGATGTGCCAATTGATGGATCGTCCAGCCTCCATCTCGGTAAGGGGTATTCAGCGCTATTTCATCCAGATTTTCAATCGCCATTTCCAATTCCTGCGGGAGAAACCGGATATCGGCTATCCATGCCTGTAAGGTTGCTTCGCTGAAAGGTTCGGGTACGTATTTTCCTATCGGATATTTCAATTCATCGGTGATCATTGTATTGCTTTTTTGATTTCCAGTAAATGTATCACAAAAGTAAGAGCTGCACCCGGGGGTATGGTTCCTGAAGACCCTTGTTCGCCATAACCCAGTTCATAGGGGATATACACTTTCCACTTATCCCCGGGAACCATCATTTGGAGAATTGCTGTCCAACCCTTTATAACCCCATTCAAGGGAAAACTGGCCGGTTTACCCCGTTTGAAAGAATTGTCGAATTCAGTACCATCAACCAGGGTACCTATATAATTTACCACAACCGTATCTACAGGTAAAGGATGGATGCCCTCTTTGTTGCCCGATTCGATCACTTCATATTGCAAGCCGTTGGGCAGAGAAACCACATTGGGCAAGGTTTTATTTTCGGCCAGGAACGCGCGTCCCCTGGCTTTTTCAGCTGCCATTTTCTTCTGGGCAAAAATCTGTAATTGTTCCTGTAATGTCATATTAGTTTTTTCGGGGGATAATAATTTTGGCTTATTCGTAAGTACATCTTCGATAGCCTTCATCATCAAACTGTAATTGATTTCCGTAACACCCTGATCTTTCATGTTACCTGCCACATTGAGGCCTGCTGCATAACTGAAGCTATCCAGCAGGTTTCGCATGGGTAAAGCTGGTGTTGTTTTTTTGGCCTGCGCCGAAACCAGCAGTGGCCATAATGGAATTGTGAAAAGGAAAAAAAGCTTGTTCATCAAAAACATTTTCTGCAAAAATAATGAGTGAAATTATTCTTCCCGTATTTCTTTACCCGTAAGGTGAATGAATACATCTTCGAGGTTGGCTGCTTTCACCTGTTTGGGGCGTTCAAATCCAGTAGCTACCAGATCTTCGATCATCTTATCGGGTGAGTCCATTTTGATAATCTTTCCTTCATCCATGATTGCGATCCTATCGCAGAGTTGCTCCGCCTCATCCATATAATGCGTAGTGATGATCACTGTGGCTCCGGCATTTCGAATTTCGCGGATCAGTTCCCAAAGATTCCGCCTGGCCTGTGGGTCGAGCCCGGTAGTGGGTTCGTCTAAAAAAATAATCCGTGGTTGGTTGATGAGTGTTGTGGCAATAGAGAACCGTTGCTTTTGTCCCCCACTGAGTTCCTTACTTTTACTTTTGGCTTTATCGGCAAGATTAACTTTATTTAATAATTCGATGGGATCTACTTTTCGGTTGTACAAACCGGCAAACTGGTTGATCAGTTCAATCAGGTTGAGGCCGGGATAAAAACCTGCACTCTGCAATTGTACACCGATTATTTTTTTGATCGCAGCAGGATCTTTATCGAGGTCAATACCATCTACCATCACCTGCCCTGATGTTTTTTCCCTAAGGGTTTCAATGATTTCAAGTGTGGTTGATTTACCGGCACCATTAGGACCCAGTAGCCCAAAAATCTCGCCCTTCTTTACCTCAAAAGAAATTGATTTTACAGCCTGAAATGCGCCATAATTCTTGCAGAGGTCTTTGACGGTTATAATGGTTTGGGTCATGATTAGGTTATAATTGTATTTTCTTTCTGTAAAAAAGGGTCAGGCCATACTTTCCAGCTCTTCCATCATCAGCCGGCTTCCAATGAAGAACGGGGTTCGCTGATGCACTTCGGTTGGCTGTATATCCAATATCCGTTGTTTGCCGTCGGTTGCTTTGCCACCGGCTTTTTCAACGATGAAAGCAAATGGATTGCATTCATATAGAAGCCTTAGTTTCCCTTTGGGCTTTTCGGTAGTTCCGGGATACATGAATATACCCCCTTTGATCAGGTTACGGTGCACATCTGCAACCATGCTTCCGATATATCTCTGCGTATAAGGGCCACCGGTAGTTTTCGTTTTCTGCTGGCAGGCGGTGATGTATTTTTTCACAGGCTCATCATACTGGAAATAATTGCCGTGATTCACGGAGTAGATTTTGCCGCTATCCGGACAAACAATATCAGGATGGCTTAGGGTGAATTCTCCAATCGCCTGGTCGAGGGTGAAGCCGTTAACTCCTCTTCTTGTTGCATAAACCAACATCGTGGATGATCCATAAATCACATAACCGGCAGCCACCTGCTTATTTCCCTGTTGAAGAAAATCTTCGCTTTTAGCAGGTTTGCCCAACTCACTAACCCTGCGGAACACACTGAAAATGGTACCGATGGAAACATTGACATCGATATTGCTGCTGCCATCGAGCGGATCGAAAAGGCATACATATTTTGATTGGTTACTGATATCATCATCAAAAACAACGATATCATCCATCTCCTCACTGCCGATTCCTGCACAACTGATACCATGCCTGAGCACACCCATGAACTGGTTATTGGCGAATATATCCAGCTTTTTCACTTCCTCTCCCTGCACATTCATGGTTCCGGCATCGCCGAGGATGTCTACCAGGCCTGCTTTATTCACTTCCACATGCACCCTTTTGGCGGCAAGGCCAATATCGCGGAGCAAGCCCGACAATTCACCGGTTGCCTGAGGGAAATTGCGCATCTGCTGGATGGTAAACTCATCGAGGGTTTGAATCTTTCTGTTGATCGCCATAAAACAATTTCAGGTTTACGATGAACGAGGTTAATTTTGAATTCCAAAAGTAAGGTTTATTATGATGAAGGTGTACAAATTTGGAGGAGCCAGCATTCAGAATCCCGAACGGATAAAAAATGTTGGAAAGATCATCAACGCAGCTGCCCCCGAAAAATTACTGGTAGTGGTTTCGGCCATGGGCAAAACAACCAATGCGCTTGAAAAAATAACTGACGCTTTTTTTGAAGGCAGATTATCGGATGCCCAGCATTTGTTTGAACAGATCAAGAACAGTCATCTCAACACTTTAAAATATCTTCTGGTAACCGGATGGGAAGCCGCCGAAAATCAGTTGAAAGATTTTTTCACCGAAGTGGAATGGATGTTGCACGACAAACCGGTACGCCAGTATGATTATTATTACGACCAACTGGTGTGCTGCGGCGAATTGCTCAGCAGTAGCATTTTGGCGCACAGCCTTAAAGAGCAGGGCATCAACGCTACCTGGCTGGATGTGAGGGATGTTTTACGCACGGATGATAATTTCAGGGATGCCGGTGTAGATTGGGATTTTACGGAAACCCGAATCAAAGAATCGGTATTGCCTCTTTTTGATGATTACGATGTGATCATCACTCAGGGTTATATCGGGGCCACTGATGAAAACGAAAGCACTACATTAGGACGAGAAGGGAGTGATTATACCGCAGCTATTTTTGCCAACCTAATGGAAGCGGCTGAAGTTACTATCTGGAAAGATGTAGATGCTGTGATGAGTGCCGATCCCCGTAAATTTCCTGATGCACAAATCATACCGGCATTGAGTTTTACGGAAGTGATTGAGATGGCTTATTATGGTGCACAAGTGATTCATCCCAAAACCATCAAACCTTTACAAAACAAAAGTATTCCGCTTTATGTGAAGAGTTTTCTAGACCCCTCTCTTCCCGGAACAGTAATCAGCAGCACTTCAAATAAAAAATTACCGCCTATCATCGTATGGAAAGAAAATCAGGTATTGGCGACTTTCCAATCGAAAGATTTTAGTTTCGTTGAAGACAAGCCCGTGCAGCAATTGCATCGTTTGTTTGAGGAAGTGCGCATCAAACCGAATCTTTCTCAGCATACTGCCATTTCTTTACTTTGTTGCTTTAACGACCATCCTGAAAAGATCGGAGATTTGGCAGCATCGGCGGCAGCATTTTTTGATGTGGTGTTAGAAAAAAATCTGAGTCTGCTCACAATCAGGCATTACGACGATATCACTTTAAAAAAACTGACAGCAGGCAAAACAGTGTTGCTGGAACAACGAACAGTTGAAACCGTGCAGGTACTGATGCGATAAAAAATGATTGCAGCCAAGCGGATACTAACGGTAACGATCAGTTGATTACATACTCGCCTTTCCGGTTCACCATGATGATGGGAAGTTCTTTCTTCAATTCAAAATAATCGAAAACCGCTTTGATATTGCTGCTGAATTGCTGTAATGAAGGATTATACCTTGTGGCTTCCAATAAATAATCCATTGATTTTTTATTGTTGTAACGTACCGGAAAAACATGTACCGGTATGAATTCCTGTCCCTGGTTTCTGGCCTGTGTACTGAGGATATAAACTTCTTCGATCGGGATATCGCTAATGGCAATACATCCGGTAGACACGCAATTGCCATGAATATAGATGGCCGAGCCCGGGCGTAACGAATCGCTGAGGATACGATCGGAAGAATTGGGATAATTAAGCCCCAGCGATAAATGATAATTGCTATTCGGATTGAATTCGTTGATATGATAAAAACCTTCCGGCACCTGGTAATCACCTTCCATGCGCTTAGGGCCCATCGCACCGCTTTGCATGCAAACCTTATACGTTTTAAATAATTGGAATGGCTTCTTCGGGTCGTCTTTCACCCATACTTCCAACTGACGATCGTATTTGAAGGAACGGAGATACACGGCTTGAGGAGGCCAGGAAAGTTTCTGCTTCTCAAACTGCTTTCGTAGAGAATCTTCCATACGATCAATGCCCGACATCTTTGTCTGGTATTTCTGCATATTCGAAGTGTTGTTCTGTGCTTCCAACCGATAAGGTGAAAGCATAAAACAGATCGCCAAAAAGAAAAGTAGTTTCCTCATCAAATGAACAATGGTTGTGGTTTCAATAATACTCCTATGTTATCATAACGGGGCGGCATTACAAATTGCCCCTTGCATCCTGTTCTCGCTCTAATGCTTCAAAGAGCGCTTTAAAATT
>Ga0164292_10004626_pt1 | contig 11200 bp, 10 predicted proteins | sample GEODES117metaG_FD_111486 | JGI IMG/M metagenome (GOLD analysis project Ga0164292, IMG submission 111486) | Eutrophic lake water microbial communities from Lake Mendota, Wisconsin, USA - GEODES117 metaG | ecosystem: Environmental > Aquatic > Freshwater > Lake | place: USA: Lake Mendota... | reverse complement strand
GCGGCGAACGTCGTCGCGCGCGTTGAGCAAGTCGACGAGCGTCTGGATGGTCGGCGTATCGGGAGTGTCGTGCACGACGGCCGTGGGCAATGAGGACGCATCGAGCGTCGGAGGTGTGCCGATGCGCACCGCCTCGGTGTTCGCCGAGTAGTCGCACGACGAGCAGCGCACGAACGTGTCCTCACCCGACTCGCACGGGAAGAGGAACTCTTCCGATGACGATCCACCCATGGCTCCCGACATGGCACGCACGATGACGAACGGCAATCCGAGTCGCTCGAAGGTACGCACGTACGCCTCGCGGTGCAGGTCGTAACTGTGCTGCAGACCCTCGTCGGTGAGATCGAAGCTGTACGAGTCCTTCATGACGAACTCGCGGCCGCGCAACAACCCCGCCCGCGGACGTGCCTCGTCGCGGAACTTCGTCTGGATCTGGTACAGCGACACGGGGAGGTCCTTGTAACTCGCGTACAGGTCCTTCACGAGCAGCGTGAACATTTCTTCGTGCGTCGGCCCGAGCAGGTAGTCGATGCCGCGGCGGTCGACGAGGCGGAAGAGATTCGGGCCGTAGTCGTTCCACCGACCCGTCGCCTCGTACGGCTCGCGCGGCAGCAGGGCGGGGAAGTGAACTTCCTGCGCACCGATGGCGTTCATCTCCTCGCGGATGACGGTCTCGATGCGCTGCAACGTGCGCAAACCGAGCGGGAGCCAGGTGTAGCCACCGGGGGCGGCGCGGCGGATGTAGCCGGCACGAACGAGGAGACGGTGACTGGGCACCTCCGCCTCGGCGGGATCCTCGCGCAACGTACGCACAAACAGCGTCGACAAACGGTGGATCACGCGAAAAGAAGGTTAGTTCCCGTCGCTATGCTTGAAGGGTCCTTTCACGATCATCCATCGATGTCCGGTAAGGCGTGGGTCTCGACCCACGCCTTTTTTTGACTCGGTGGACGGTCCGACGGGGCGACAGAGAAGATCACGGACGGTTCGAACATCGCAACGGCAACGCATGAGGAGGTGGGGATGAGCTCGACAGACGGCGCCCTCGGGCGCGTACGCGACCTCGTCGCTCCGATTGTCGCCGACCTCGGTCTCGAGATCTACGACCTCGAGCACGTGTCCGGGGTGCTGCGTCTCACCGTCGATACTCCGGCCGGGGGTCCCGCCGGGGTGGCACTCGACGCCATCGCCCTGTGCAGCCGCCTCGTGTCGCGCGAACTCGACCATTCCGATCCGTTCCCCGGCCGCTACACCCTCGAGGTGACGAGCCCCGGTCTCGAGCGCACCTTGCGCACGCCGCAGCATTTTCAGCGCGAGGTCGGCAAGACCATCGCGGTGCGCCTGCTCGAAGCGCGCGACGGTCGACGTCGTTTGCAGGGTCCGCTGATCCGGGCCAACGACACGACGTTCGTCGTGTGTCTGGACGACACCGGCACCGAAGAGACGGTGCGTTACTCAGATGTTGAACGGGCCCGCGTCGTGTTCGTGTGGGGTGCGGAAGCATCCCCGGCGAGCGGTCGTTCCACGAGCAAGAAGAACAAGGAGGTCGTGTAAATGAAAAGCGCTGAAATGGCCGAAGCGATCCGCATGATCGCCGCCGACCGCGGCCTGTCGGTCGACGCGTTGCTGCAGGTGCTCGTCGAAGCCCTCGCGACCGCCTACAAGAAGCGTCCCGGCGCCGCCGAGGAAGTCATCGTCGGCATCAACCCCGACACGATGGACATCACCTTCACCGCCTACGACATCGACGAAGAAGGCAACTGGGTGAACGAGCGCGACGACACCCCCGAGCGCGAGGAGCTCGGGCGCATCGCCGCGTCGACTTTCCGCTCGGTGCTCAGCCAGCGCATCCGCGAAGTCGAGCGCGAAGGCAAGTTCGACCGTTACCGCAACAGCGAGGGCACCATGGTCTCGGGGCGCATTCAGCGCACCCAGGATCGCTACACGCTGCTCGACATCAGCGGCGCCGAGGCGCTGCTGCCGCATCTCGAGCAGGTGGCGAGCGAAATGCGCGACGTCAACACCACGTTCAAGGTGTACATCGTCGAAGTACGTCGCACCGACCGCGGTCCGCAGATCGTCGTGTCGCGCACGCACCCCGGTCTCGTCTACCGACTCTTCGAACTCGAGGTGCCGGAAGTGGCCAACCAGGTCGTGCAGATCACCGCGATTGCCCGCGAACCCGGGCAGCGCACGAAGATCGCCGTCGCATCCACCGACCCGAAGATCGACCCGATCGGCGCCTGCGTCGGTGCCCGCGGCGATCGCGTGAAGAAGATCGTCACCGAGTTGCGCGGCGAGAAGATCGACGTCATCAACTACAGCGACGACAAGCGCGAAATGATCATCAACGCGATGTCCCCGGCACGAGTCACCGACGTTCGGATCAGCGACGACGGCACGCAGGCCGACGTCATCGTTCCCGACTTCCAGTTGTCGTTGGCGATCGGTCGCCAGGGCATCAACGCGAAGTTGGCTGCACAGATCGTCGGCATGCGCCTCGACGTGAAGAGCGAGAGCGAAGCCGCCGGAATCGTCGAACCGCAGGTCGACACCGCTGAGGTCGTCGAATCCACGGAGCCGGCAGGGAGCTGACCGCGTTGAACAAGAACGTCCGCGTTTCCGTCCTTGCCAAGGAACTTGGCATGACGAACAAAGAGCTGCTCGTGCTGTGCGCCGAGTTGGCCATCGGTGCCACGTCGCCCTCGTCGGGCATGGTCGAGGCACAGGCCGATCGCGTCCGCCGACATGCCCAAGAGCGCGGACTCGTTCGCGAGGCTCCTCCCGAGGAGCCGAAGAAGAAAAAGGCACCGGCGAAGAAGGCTGCCGAGTCGGGCGACGACGCTCCGGCGAAGAAGCCGGTTGCCAAGAAGGCCGCGGCGAAGAAAGTCGCCGCAAAGACGGCTGCGGCAACGAGCGAGCCTGCACCCGCAGTAACGCCGTCGCCGGTCGTCACTGCTCCGGTCGCACCCGCGCCCACCGTCGAACACGCCGCGGCGATCGTCGAGACTCCCGCTGCTGCACCTGCGCAGCCGGCTGCGTCGACTGAATCACCGAGCGTGTCGCAGTCTGCTGCGGCATCTGCACCGACAACGTCTCCGTCCCCCGCCACTCCGCCGCCGTCGACTCCGCGTGTCATTTCGTCGCGTCCCGGCGCGAGCGCCGCTCCCGCGCGACCGTTGCCGCCGCAGCGTCCGCTGCCCGGCGCAACACCCGGCGCAGCGACCCCGCAGCGTCCGTTCACCGCGGGTCGTCCGATTCCGCCGCCGCCCGGTGGAACCGGAGGCAATCGCATTCCGCCGCCGCCGGCACGTCGTCCGGGTGCTGCACCCGGTGCGCGTCCCGGAGGTCCGGGTCGCCCGGGAACGACGGCCCGCATGGGACGCTTCTCGTCATCGGCGCTCGGTCGTTCGACGACGCCGCGCCCGGGAGGCGCAGGCCCGCGACCCGGTGGCACGGGTGCGCGACCGGGAGGTCCCGGTGGTGGTCGTGGTTCGGGTCTCGGTCGTGCCATCGGTGGCCCGCAGGGGCGTGGTCCGGGAGCACGAGGCCCGGGAGGAAATCGCCGTGGTGGTGCGCGCAAAAAGACGCGCGCCCAACGTCAGCGGGAGATGGAGGAGATGCTCCCCGCGATGCCGACGAAGTACGTGCCGAGCACGGCACCGGTACCGGAAGGTCCGATCGTCGTCGAGCGCGGCTCGTCTGCACAGACATTTGCACCGAAGCTGAACCGCGGCGCCGCCGATGTCGTTCGCTTCCTGCTCGAGCACGGCGAAATGGTGACGGCGACGATGTCGCTCGCCGACGAGCAGATGGAGTTGTTCGCGCTCGAAATCGGTGCCGAACTCATCCTCGTCGATCCGGGCCAGCAGGAAGAGATGGAGTTGCAGGCCCTCTTCGACGACTCCGACGACGACGACGAGGCACTCCTCGCGCCGCGTCCGCCGGTCGTCACGATCATGGGTCACGTCGACCACGGCAAGACGACGCTGCTCGACAAGATCCGTTCGGCGAACGTCGTTGCCGGTGAGGCGGGTGGCATCACCCAGCACATTGGCGCGTACCAGGTCACCCAAGACGGCAAGCTCATCACGTTCATCGACACGCCGGGTCACGCCGCATTCACGAAGATGCGCGCCCGCGGTGCGAGCGTCACCGACATCGTCGTGCTCGTCGTCGCGGCCGACGACGGTGTCATGCCGCAGACGATCGAGGCGATCAGCCATGCCCGCGCCGCCGAGGTGCCGATCATCGTCGCGATCAACAAGATCGACAAGGAAAACGCCGACGTGCAGCGCACGATGTCGGGACTGTCCGAACAGGAACTCATTCCCGAGGCGTGGGGCGGCGACACGATCGTCGTCGAAATGGCCGCACAACAGGGACTGGGCATCGAGGATCTGCTCGACCAGCTCAACGTCGTCGCCGAAATCAGCGAACTCACCGCCAACCCGACGGGTCGCGCAAAGGGCATCGTGCTCGAAGCCGAACTCGACATCGGTCGCGGCCCGGTCGCGACGGTGCTCGTCGACAAGGGAACGCTCAACGTCGGCGATCCGATGGTCGCCGGTGCGGCGTGGGGTCGCGTTCGCGCACTCATCAACGACCGCGGCGAGCAGGTGAAGTCGGCGGGTCCGTCGACGCCGGTGCAGGTGCTCGGTCTGTCGGCCGTGCCGAATGCCGGTGACGAGTTCCGCGTCGCCCCCGACGATCGCACCGCACGCACGGTCGCCGAGTCGCGTGAGCAGCGCCAGCGACTGCTCAGCCAGCGGGCCGATGCACGCGTGCAACGCGGCGTCAAGCTCGAGGACATCTTCAGCCAGATTCAGGCCGGAGAAGTCGCCCGACTCAACCTCATCATCAAGGCCGACGTGCATGGTTCGCTCGAAGCGGTCACCGAGAGCTTGCGCAAGCTCGAGCGCGACGACGTGAAGCCGTCGTTCGTCCACCGCGGCGTCGGTGCCATCACCGAGAACGACATCTCGCTCGCGGCGGCCACCAACGCCACGATCATCGGTTTCAACGTGCGTCCCGACCGCAAGGTGCGCGACGCCGCCGAGGCCGAGACCGTCGAGATTCGTACGTACGAAATCATCTACAAGCTCATCGAGGACATCGACAAGGCGATGAAGGGTCTCCTCGCGCCCGAGTTCGAGGAAGTCGTCACCGGTGAAGCAGAGGTGCGCGAGCTCTTCCGGGCCCCGAAGGTCGGCGCAGTCGCCGGTTGCTTCGTGCGCTCGGGGGTCGTCACGCGTGGCTCGAAGGTGCGCTTCCTGCGCGACGGAGTCATCATCTGGAAGGGTGCGATCAACACGCTGCGCCGCTTCAAGGACGACGTCAAGGAAGTTCGCGAGGGCTTCGAATGCGGTATCTCGCTCACCGACTTCCAGGACTTGAAGCAGGGTGACATCATCGAGACGTACGACCTCAAGGAAATCGAGCGGGTGTAACTCATGGCCGATCTCCACTTCCACTTCGATCCGGTGTGCCCCTGGGCCTACATCACGTCGCGATGGGTGGTCGAGGTACAGCGCCAGCGCGAGTACGACGTGTCGTGGAAGTTCATCTCGTTGCGCATGATCAACGAGGCGCGCGGCTACGACGAGGGTTCGAAGGCGTGGGCCGATGCGCACATGGCGGGCCTGAAGATGCTGCGTGTCGCCAGTGCCGGTCGCACCGCGGCGGGCAACCAGGCGGTGAGTGACGTGTACACGGCGCTCGGCAACGCCATCCATCGTCAGGGTCGTGCCGACGAGTTCTACGCCGACCCGAAGGGTTTCGTGGGCAAGGTGCTCGGCGATGCGGGCCTCGACCCGGCGTGGGCCAAGGCTGCCGACGATTCGCTGCACGACGAGGTCATCCGCCACGAAACCGACACCGCGCTTGCCGCCACCGGTAAGGACGTCGGTACGCCGATTCTCATCTTCCGTCCGCGGTCGCCCGAGCAGGCGGCTTTCTTCGGTCCCGTCATCTCGTCGATTCCGAAGGGCGAGCAGGCACTCAAGTTGTGGGACGCCGTCGAGACGCTTGCCCTCACGTCGGGCCTCGCCGAACTGAAGCGTTCGTTGCGCGCCGCCCCGAACTTCGAGTGAGGTAGCCGCGATGCGCGTGGTGTACTCACCACTGCACGCCACGCACGACCCGTCGGTCGAACTCGAATCGTCGACGGCCCATTCACCCCGTGAGAATGTGCGCCGCGCCGAGATCATCCGCGAAGCACTCGCTGCCGATCCCGCTTTTTCTTTCGTCGCGCCGCGCGAGTTCGGCACCGCGCCGATCACCGCCGTGCACGATGCCGGCCTTGTCGCGTTCCTCGAGTCGGCATGGGAGCGCTACCAACGCGAGGTGGCGGTTGCTCGTGAGGTGGTGCCCGACATCTTCTACCGACCGTCGCTTCGTCGCGATCATCCGCGTGCCCGGCCACCCGAAGCGGTGAACCCCGGTCTCGGCTGGTGGTGCTTCGAAACCACGACGCCGCTCACACAGGGCACGTACACAGCCGCTCGTGCCGCCGTCAATGCCGCGCTCACGGCAACCGATCTCGTCATCGCAGGGGAGCGCGCGGCCTACGCGATCTGTCGTCCGCCCGGACATCACGCCACGTCGTCGCTGTACGGCGGGTACTGCTTCTTCAACAACGCGGCAATCGCGGCGCGCACACTGCAGGCATCGGGAATGGGCAAGGTGACGGTGCTCGACGTCGACTACCACCACGGCAACGGCACGCAGGAAATCTTCTACGACAGCCCCGACGTGCAGTACGTGTCGCTGCACGGCGATCCCGCTCGCGCGTACCCGTACTACACCGGATTCGCCGACGAAACGGGCAGCGGTTCGGGTCGCGGCACCACGCTCAACGTGCCGCTCGCCGCGCGCACTGACGATGATGCGTACCTGCGCTCACTCGAACGTTCATGTGCCGAGATCGCCGCGTTCGCACCCGACGCACTCGTCGTGTCGCTCGGTCTCGATACATTCGTCACCGATCCGATCGCCGATCTCGCCCTCACGACCGAAGGCTTCGCCGCCTGCGGTGCAGTCGTTGCGCGTCTGGGCCTGCCGACGGTCATCGTGCAGGAGGGCGGCTACGACGTCGATGCCCTCGGCCGCAACGTGCACTCGTGGCTGAGCGGCTTCGCGCGCGGGGGCACCGTTTAGTTCGGGCCCTGCTCGCGCAGGAACTGTTCGAACTGGGCGGCGAGTTCGTCGCCCGACGGGATGCGCGCCGGCTCGGTTCCGGCAGCGTGCGCCGCATCGAAAGCAGCCTGCAGTTGCTCGAGCATCGCCTGATGCTCGGGGTTGGCGGCGACGAGTTGATCGAGTCGTTCGCGGTGCCGTGTCGCCTCGGCGTTGAGCGACGACACGTCGATGTGCAGGCCCGACGAATCGGCAAGTGCAGTGAGCAGCGCAGCACTCGCCGCCGGGTACGACATCGTCGTGGCGTAATGCGGAACCTGTGCCCACAGGCCGACGCTGGCGATACCGCGGGCGGCGAGCACGTGTTCGAGCACCGCGGCGACTCCGGCGGGCACGTCGACCGAGCTGCGCAGGTACGGCATGTTCGCGATCCATTCGGCCGACGGCGTGGTCACCGAAATGTTCACGGCACGGGTGTGGGGAAGGGCGAAGGGGTACGCGCCGAGGGCGAACATCTGTCGCACGCCCATCTGCGCGGCCAGATCGGCGACGCACGTGGCGAAGGCGTTCCACCGCGAGTCGGGTTCGGTGCCGGTGAGGAGGAGCACGTCGCGACCGTTGACGTCACGCCCGCGCATCATCTCGGGGGCGGCCCACACGAGCCGCGTCGAGACACCGTCGCGCAACTCCATGAGCGGCCGCCGGGCGCGGTAATCGATGAACTCGTCGGAATCGAAGGTGAGCAAGGTGGTGGCACCGGTGACCTCGACGAGGTGGGACATGGCGTTGGCGGCAGCGCTGCCGGCGTCGATCCAGCCCGTCATCATGACGACGAGCAGCGGCGACTCGAGTGCCGGCAACTCGGAGTACGAGGAATGAAGTTCGTACGGCGCATTCATGTCAAGTGGGGTCAGTGTAGGCGTGCAAGGGTTTCGTCCGCCGCGCGCAGCGCCGCATCCACCTGTGTGACGAACGGCGCGATCTCGTCCTCGCTGCGCGTACCCAGCGCACCACCGACGTACCGTGCGTACACGCCCTCGATGATGCACGCCACCTTCCAATAGGCGAAGGCGACGTAGAAGTCGATCTGTGACACGTCGCGTCCGCTGCGTCGTCCGTATCGCTCGGCGAGATCCCGGCGGTCGAGGAATCCGTCGGCGCGCGACGGTTGCGACTGCCACGGTGACGGTGCATCGCCCGGCCCCGTGTAGTACGCGAGCATGATGCCGACGTCGGCGAGCGGATCGCCGAGCGTGCACAGCTCCCAATCGAGCACGGCGGCAACGTTGCCCGAATCATCGAGAATGCAATTGTCGATGCGGTAGTCGCCGTGCACGATCGCCGCTCCGTGCTGCTGCGGCACGCGTGCCGCAAGACGGGCATGGACGTCGTCGAGCAGCGGCAAATCGCGCGTGCGCTGTTCGGTGATTTGCCCGTACCAACGCTTCAACTGTCGTTCGATGTAACTCTCGCGCTTGGCGAGATCTCCCAAGCCGACCGCATCGATGTCGACGTCGTGCAGGGCCGCAAGAGTGTCGACGAGCGATTCACTCACCCGGCGACGAGCATCGGGTGTGAGCAGCTCGGTGACGGCTGCGGCGTCGCGCACGACGTGGCCGGGCACCGTCGACATGACGAAGAACGGCGCACCGATGACCGACACGTCGGTGCAGGCGGCGAGCATCGCCGGAACCGGCACTGCCGTTGCGGCGAGTGCCGACATGATGCGGTGTTCGCGCAGCACGTCATGGGCACTCGACAGGGTGTGGCTCACCGGAGGGCGACGCAAGACGACCGATCGCCCGACCGCATCGTCGATGCGGTACGTGATGTTCGAGTGTCCGCCGACGAATCGCGTGGCACGCAGCGGGGGAGTGAGCGAAGGTACGTGATGCGCGAGCCACTGTGTCGCCCGATCGATGTCGAGTCCCAACAGTTCGTCGGTCACGCACGCAACCTAACCCGTCGACGCCGACGACGTGAGCGGTATCGTGAGGGCGTGAACATGCCGAACGCGAACATGGCAAACGGAAACACGGCGAACGTCGTTTTCGACACCACCGACCAGACCTTCCAGGCCGACGTCATCGAGCGCTCAAAGAGTGTCGTCGTTGTCGTCGACCTCTGGGCGGCGTGGTGCGGGCCCTGCAAGACGCTCGGCCCGATCATCGAAAAGGTCGTTGCCGCGACCGGCGGCAAGGTCGTGCTCGCCAAGGTCGACGTCGATGCGAATCCGGCCATTGCCCGTGCGTTCCAAGTGCAATCGATTCCCGCCGTGTATGCGTTGCGCAACGGACAAGTCGTCGACGGATTCACTGGTGCGCTGCCCGAACACCAGGTGAGCCAGTGGGTGGCGGGGCTGTTGCCGACGACCGAACAAAACGCCGTTGCGGCGTTGCTCGCAGCCGGTGACGAAGCAAGTTTGCGTCAGGCCCTCGAGTTGGAGCCCGGCAACGAAAACGTCGTCGTCGCGCTCGCCGAGTTGCTCATCGCCCGCAAAGACGTGCCCGAGGCTCTGCAGCTCTTGCAGCGCATTCCCGAGACCGATCGCGTGCGCAAACTCGCCGCCGAGGCGCGCCTTGCGTTCGCACCCGTCGACGACTTCGATGCGACCCTCGAGAAGTTGCTCCCTGCGGTGAAAGCCGACGAGGACGCGCGACGCCAGTTCCTCGACATTCTCGAAACCATGGGCCCCGGCGACCCGCGCACCGCGCAATACCGCCGCCGTCTCACCGCGCAGCTCTTCTAGACGCTCACGGGTTGCCGCCGTTGCGGCACCGAAGTGCGGGTGCGGCACACACCAGTGTCGATGACGGTCGACGACGATTTCACGCTGCGCGACACGCTGGCCCGCTGGTGGCGGTGGTTCGGTGGGCGGCGGATCGTCACGGTCGTGCTCGGCGTACCCGGCGCTGCACTGCTCGCGTGGTGGTTGCTGCGCGTTCCGCCGACGGCCGTCGAGGCAACCCTGCCGTTCAGTGATGCCGTCGTGCTGCCAGTGCCGAGCTCAATGCAGTCGTCGCCCGATTCGACATCGCCGGAATCCGACCGATCGTTCCCGCTGACGGGAGTGGTTCAGCCGGTCATATACGTGCACGTCGTCGGTGCCGTCGTCGCACCGGGGGTGTACGCGCTACCCGTCGGATCGCGCGGTGACGACGCGGTCCGCGCCGCCGGAGGCGCGCTCGCGGGCGCCGACCTCGCACGCGTCAACCTTGCAGCACCGCTCACCGACGCGGTGCAGGTGTTCATTCCGCAACGCGGCGAACCGCGCCGTCCACCGGCGACCACGGCCGTGCCGGTCATCCCGAGCGCGGCCCCGGGCGGCGGGCAAGAGAGCGTTGCGTCGTCGGGAGCAACAGATGAACCGGCGACGAGCGGTCGCGTGCGACTCAACGTTGCCGGGGTGAAGGAACTCGATGCACTGCCCGGCATCGGTCCGGCGACCGCGGCGGCGATCGTCGATCACCGTCGTCGCAACGGTCCGTTCCGCACGCTCGACGATCTCGACGCGGTGAACGGCATCGGTCCGGCACGGATTGCCGCACTGCGCGACCTCGTCGTCGTCGACTGAGGGGTACGTGCGTGTCAGAGGACGCCGAGCGACAGCGCCGCGACGAGCAACGCACCGCCGGCACCGACGACGACACCGATCGCGAGCGGAACGAGCTCGCGGATGAATTCGCGCCAGCCGACGACGGCACCCGAGCATGCGCGCCGCGCCGCCCACCAACCGATTCCGAACCACAGAGCGGCACTCCCGACGATTCCGATGGAGATCGCCGTCAGCGACGAATCGAGCGGCGCACCCGTGACACCGAGCAGCGGCGCAGCGATGACGATGAGCACGAAGCCGAGCGCACCGAGCAATGCCCCGGGCGCGACGAGCAACAGCGCACCGAGCAGACCGATCGCACCGGCAGCGGCAACCGTGTAGACGGGACCGCGACGGCGCACGGTCTCGCGACTTGCGTCGAGGCCGGGGATCGCGATGGGGTCGTCGGTCGTGGCCGCGCTACGCGCGGAGATGGCGCGATTCTTCGCAGTGGAACGGGCGGAGTTC
>Ga0164292_10004625_pt1 | contig 11200 bp, 11 predicted proteins | sample GEODES117metaG_FD_111486 | JGI IMG/M metagenome (GOLD analysis project Ga0164292, IMG submission 111486) | Eutrophic lake water microbial communities from Lake Mendota, Wisconsin, USA - GEODES117 metaG | ecosystem: Environmental > Aquatic > Freshwater > Lake | place: USA: Lake Mendota... | reverse complement strand
TACATCAAATAGATTTTTCAAGATTTGAGGAACTATTGCATTTGGCCAATGTATTTGAAGTTGAATGGCTTAAATTTGTTAATTATAAATACAGTCTATTAGCAAACAAGGATGTTCAAAGAATTAAAATGATTGAAGACAGAATTAGTAAGAACACAAATTATTAAATATTTATATATAATTGGTTTTAATATAAATAAATATTTATGTATATATTTATATGAAAATCAAGGTTAGCGACTACATTGTTGATTTTTTTTACAAAAATGGTATTGATACATTATTTACCATTACAGGAGGATTTGCGATGCATTTGAATGATTCATTTGGTAAGCACGGAAAATACAATATTTATTACCAACATCATGAGCAGGCGTGCGGATATTCTGGAGTAGGATACAGTAAGACAAACTCGAAACCGGTTATTGTTTGCACTACTGCTGGGTGTGCTGCAACGAATACGATATCGCCTTGTCTTGTAGCACATCAAGACAGCTTACCAGTATTATTTATCTCTGGTCAGGTAAAAGCAACCGAAACAATACAATCTATTAACACAGAAACAATGAAACTAAGACATTATGCGGGTGCTGATTGTGATATAATTTCAATGGTCAAACCAATAACCAAATATGCTTCTGAAATTTTAAATTTAAATGAGCTAAATTCTACTCTTATTGAAGCTTTTAAAAATTTAATCAATGGTAGACCTGGTCCTGTTTGGTTATCTATTCCAGTCGATATACAAGGATTGTTAATTGATGATATGGATATTCCTATTATCCAGAAAGATATTGTCGGGGCAGCGGTTTCATCAAATGATTTGCAAGTAATACACGATGAACTTATGAATGCAAAACGTCCTCTAATAATTGCTGGTAACGGCATAAAATTGGGTAATTGCAATCAAAAATTCAGAGAATTCTTGAAGAAATACAATATCCCTGTGGTAGTAACATTTCACGGGACAGACCTTATAGAAACAGATGACCCCTTATATGCAGGTAAAATTGGTCTTATTGGCGATAGACATGGTAACTTCACTATGCAAAATTGTGACCTATTAATTTCATTTGGTTGCCGTATGGCTCAAGGTATTATTGGTTATCGTGCTGATTGGTTTGCCCGTGATGCAAAAGTGATTTATATTGATAATGACCAAAATGAACTAGAAAAGGTGAACCTAAATTATCATTTGAAAATCAATATGGACATGAATTTATTTTTTGATAATTACAACTTTGTCACAAAAGATTATAGTTCTTGGATTCAAAAATGTATGCATTGGAAGAATAAATGGTTATTCGAGACTCCAAATTTATCTGATGAGAATGGTATAAATCCTTATTATGCTTTAAAGGAGTTTTACACGGCTGCTCCTGAAAATAAAATAACAATTGTTTCGTCTGGTTCTATTATTACCAATGCTTGGCATATGGCTAGAATTAAGACTGGTGATAAATTTATCATAAGCAGTCAAGGAGATATGGGGTTTGAACTAACAGCATCAATTGGTGCTCAAATTGCCGAACCCGAAAAAATGGTCGTGCCTATCTTAGGTGAAGGTTCATTCCAATTAAATATACAAGAGCTTCAGACCATTATTCAATATAAGCTTCCAATTAAGATCTTATTATTTAATAACGGGGCATATGGAGCTATACAGATAACCCAGACCAACTTCTTTAAGAACAAATTTGGCGTCGATTATAGTAGCGGACTTTCGTTTCCTAGTACAGAGAAAATTGCAGGTGCTTATGGGTTAAAATATATTGCAGCAAGAAAGAATGACGATTTTAAGAGTTGTTTAGAAGAATTTATGAATTGTAAAGAAGCCATTATATTGGAGGTATTTTGCTGTATTCAAGGTCGTCATCCAAGGTTAAATGCAATTAAGAATGATGATGGAACGTTTACTAATAGACCATTTGAAGATATGGACCCATTTTTGTCACGCGATGAATTTGCTAGTGAGATGATTGTTAAAATTGTATAAAATATTATATAAAATTAATATAATATAACTATGCAATTATTTGGGTCTAGAAAAACTAATCTTAATAATGTTTTAAAAATAATGATAAAAAATAATATCATTAAACAGAATATCATTAAACAGAATATCATTAAACAGAATATCATTAAACAGAATATCATTAAACAGAATATCATTAAACAGAATTTACAAATTAACAAAATTATTTGTGTTGGGCAACCAAAAACAGGGACAAAAACATTAAAAAACATTTTTGAACAACTAGGTAAAAAGTGTAGTGGTGATCCTCGTTGTTTTTTAAGAGATAATCGTGATTATACGACGATTAATGATATACCTATTGATATAAATAATTTTTTTAATAATATTAGTTATTTTCATAAACATCTAAAAACGTTTGATTTTTTTCACGACGTTCCTTATTCATTTAATTATGAACTGATAGATAAACAATATCCCGATTCAAAATTTATTTTAACAATAAGAGACGAAGAAGAATGGTTTAAATCATTGTTTAATTATCAATATTTACCAGGTGCAGTAAGTCTTTCTCTTTTAAATGTTATATATCATCATGAAATTATTATGGAAGAACATAAGAACGAAGTGATTGAATTATATAGAAAATATAATAATGATGTAATTACATATTTTAAAGATGTCCCTGAAAAACTATTAATTGTTAATTTATGTGATAAAACTAAGAACAACACGGAGATTATTCAAAAAATAACTGACTTTACAAAATTAGTTATTCCTATGAATTTTGTATTTCCGCACGTAAATTCTCAAAAATATACGTAATTTTGATATTGCGTTATAATAATATAAATATTATGTTTTAAAATAATATTTATGAGTGACGTTAATAAACCTGCATTTATATGTAAAACTACCACTTCTAAGGCAACGGATTACGTATGTAACTTACAAAGTTTAGATCAATTAAATGTAATTGATTTTGCTTTACATACACCTATTAATTCAATACAACGTTTTTTAGCGAGATATGAGTTAATGAAAATGGTACAAGATATTCCAGGCGCTATTATGGAATTAGGTGTTTGTTCCGGTAATGGGCTTATGTCGTTGATCCATTGCCACAATATATTACAACCGACCTATAGATACAGAGAGTTTTATGGGTTTGATACATTCGAAGGGTTTCCTAGTGTCCACGAGAACGATATAAAGGATATTGTGTGGGAAAAGGGTGATTTTTGTAATGAAAGTTATGATAGACTAACAAAGATTATTGATATTCATAATAACTACTATTATTTGCCAACAAATGTCACACTAGTAAAAGGAGATGTAACCAAGACTATTCCAGATTTTTTGAAGGATAATAGACACGTTATAGTCTCATTATTGTATTTGGATATGGATATTTACGAACCAACTAAGTTTGCATTGAAGGAATTATTGCCACGTATGGCAAAAGGTTCTATTATTGCATTCGATGAATTGAATTGGAAATCATTTCCCGGTGAAACTATTGCGGCTTTGGAGGAATTGGGTACTAAATACAAATTCAAAAACTTGTTAAATAGTCAAATTAATTATTGTGTAATTGAGTAAACATAAGATTGATATAAATTGACTATTTGACAACTAACAATATAATTTTCGGTAAATAGTTAAATTTATTTTAACTATTTATATAAATGAAAATAGATAATTTATATAAATATGAAGACCATCAAAAATATTATGAACTATATACTAAAAATAATACCAAATTAAATGAAATTATTCAAAATATAATTTCAAAATACAACTTTGAATATGTTCCTTCGAAATATTATAGACTAGATTCTAGTAATATTATTACTAGAAATATTTATGAAATTAGTGGTATTATTTTTATGTTAAATTCTATTATAGAAAAAACATTTTATGGATTTTGTATAAAAACTGGTATTAAATATGCGTGTGAAAAAATGTACTGTAGCAATAATCCAGATTCAAAATATGCACAGTATGTATATCATTTTAATTGTTCAAATGATGAATTTATTATTGCATTTAGTTGGGAATATTTTAGCCCTGTTTTAATTTATTATCCAAAAACTAATTGTGTGTATAACATTAGTTATAGATATTCAAATGTCAATATATCGTTTTTAAAAAATATAAATTATGATATTACTTATTATCCAAAACATAACTATACTTCATATATTATTGGTTTATGTGGTAATGCTGGTCATTATTTTTGGCAAGAAATACATGGTTTAATGTTATTATTTGAATATAATTTGATAGATAATATTGATGAATTCATAATCTATAAATTTGACTATTTAAATATAGCATCAATTTTAAAAAATAAATTTAATAAAAAAATAAAGCATATAATGTCAGAAAATGAATCACATAATTTAACAGTAAATATTACCAAACATTATATACCGAATTCATCCGTTGAAAAATTTAAAACAGTTTATAATTTAACTAATAGTATGAAGTTATCACAAAAAAACATTAACATTATGTTTGATATACGAAGTAATAGTAGAGTATGGTTAAATCAAATTCCTATTATTATAAATATTATGAATGGATTAAAACATAAATATGATAAATATAATATTAATTTTTATATTAGCGGATTTTATAAGCATAATCAACAATTATCAAATAATAGTTACAATGTAAATAAAGAAGTACAAACACAAAATAGACTTTTTTATTTTATACAATCAAAAGTAAATTTCAAGATTTTTAATTTGATTAATGCGAATTTACCTGACATAATAAATTTTTGTCAATATATTGATCTTTGTATTGCTAATTTAGGTTCTGGTATCGGGTTCTATTACTCAACAATATTCAATAAACCTACAATTGGTTTTACAAATAAAAAAAGCTCCTTAGACTTTGATAGTCAGAGATATGCTTTTGAAAATAAACTTAATATGTATACAGGTATACATCCTTCTTATATTACTGACATTGAAGACAATTTTAAATTAAAAAATGGAGTTTTATTTAATTCTGTTATAAAAAAACTTGACAATATATTAGGTAAAATATAATTTTATTACTTATTTGTAATAACATTATATAATCAATTTATATTTTATTCCTTAGAAAAGAACTCACGGATCTTTGAGCAAACGTAATCGACATCTTCTACTGTCATTCCGTGATGCGCTCCTAACAAGAAACCTTCCGCCATAATTCTATCTGAATTGGGGAAAACTTCTAAATACTCACGATATACCGGATGTCTCGTTACATTTCCTGCAAAACATACTCTAGTTTGAATATTATTTTCTTCCAAATAGGTTAACAATTCCAAACGTCTCGGCGTCATAAATGGAATCGCTAACCAATCACTGTTAAATGTATTAATTGGCATCACTAATTTATCTTCTAAATCTTTCAAATTCTCTATATATCTATTAAAAACAGCACGTCTCTTTTCTCTGATTTCTTCGATTCTTGACATTTGCACTAAACCAAAAGCAGCGTTTACCTCTGATGACTTCATATTATATCCAACTGCTCCATACTAGAATTTGTAATCATATGGAATGCCGTCAATACTGAATTCAAATCGCGTCTTTACATCCTCTGAATTGTCTCCAATTCGACCCCAATCTCTAAACATAGTTGCGCGCTTCAATAACTTCGCTTCATTGAACATCACCATTCCACCCGACCCACATGCAGTAATTAGATGACTTGAATAAAAACTAGTAATCGCTATATCTGTTTCCTCTGTAAGCGTTATTGTGTCTGCGGAATCCTCAAACAATATAATATCTGGTCTACCCATCTTTACAATTGTTTCCTTGATTTTTAACCAGTCAGGCTTAGAACCAATCAAATTCGGCAGCAAAATGATCTTAGTTTTGTCAGTTATTTTTTCACAAACTTGTTCTGCTGTTGGAACATATGTTCCTATCTCGACATCACAAAACACTGGACAAAGACCACATTGAATAACCGGTGCCAATGTAGTGGAAAATGTGCTAGCAGGGGTTATTACTTCATCCTCTTTATTTAAATTCAATGCATTGATTCCTAGAATTATAGCAGATGACCCACTATTCACAAATAGACCGTGTTTTTTACCGAATGCTTGTGAAACTTTTTGCTCAAATTCAATAGTTCGGGGTCCAAACCCAGCCAACCATCCATCATTTAAACAATCAATCACTGCCTTAATTTCCGCATCTCCATAAGCTTCCTTTTTATTCGGCGCATACCAAATCTTTTTTGACGACATTATATAATATAATTAATATTTTTATATAGTAATTCTAACTAAATAGTAATTCTAACTAAATAGTAATTCTAACTAAATAGTAATTCTAACTAAAAAATATTTTTTGAATAGTATTATCTGCGTTTTCTAAATTATTTAAATCTTTTATATCATTTAAAAATGGGACTATTGTTTGTGTCTTACAATACTCCAATATATCAGCCAATTGTTGAGCAACTAAGTGTAGTGTACTTCTTGCCCAACCGATTTCAGCAATACCATATGCTATACCATATAGTTTTTCTATTCCTTTATCTTTCACATATGAGCAAACTGTTGTAGTTTTTAACCATTCACTGTGATTTGGTATTCCATCTACCTTTATTATAACAGAAACACACCCACACATAGCTGCAATTATATTTAAAAATGTTAAAGGGTCATATGATATGAATATGTCGTGTTTATTGAAGATGTTAATACAATCTAGTAATTTATGTTCTCTTGTAATTTCAAATGACCTGGGATGATGAGCATATCTTAATGTTTTATGGTAATGGGATTTTCTGAATGTGTGACAATAACCTTTTCTTTTAGGGTTATTGTAGTTTTTAGCTAAAGGATTAATATAGATACTCGTCAATAATTTATATTTTTTACCTATCATTTCTGGATTTATTGAAAATGTTTGCTCATAATTAAAATAATATACTAAATCATTCGGACCCCACGTTTTGTAAATATCTTTATTTGCTATAATACCTAGAGGCGCTAATATCCATCTCATTACATAAGGAGCATTTAATGGGTTTCCTTCGATTGTTTCACCATAGATGACTAATGTATTATTAAGATCAAAATTATTCTGGTAAAACTTTGAAAAAATACTATTATTAATGTTCTCTGGTGATGTAATTCTAATATTTATACCCATGCTGTCAATTATTCTACATAATTCATATTGGACAACTAATCCACCACATGTAAAATTAAATGGACTCATTGTATAAACTAAAATATTAGGAACCGCCATTTATATATTATTAATAATTATAATATATAAATATAACCCCTAATACACTTATATTAAATATGAAAAGCATTCTTATTACTGGTGGAAATGGCAATCTTGCTAAAATGATAAAGACCCAGTTATCTTCCGAGTTTCACATTACTAGTATAACTCGTAATGATTTTGACATATTAGATACGAAGGCTGTTTCAAAATATTTATCAAGTAATAATTTTGATGTTTTAATTCATACTGCTATTAGCGGCGGTCGTCGAGGAAAAGAAGAAACTGGTGAAGTGGTGTATCAAAATTTGTTAATGTTTGAAAATATGATGATGTTTTCGCATAAATTCCAATTAATTATTAATTTTGATTCTGGAGCGATTTATGATCGTTCAACTGATATTTACTGTAAAAAAGAAACTGATTTACTTAGTGTCCCTACTGACTATTATGGATTTTCCAAATATTTAATTTATAAACGCAGTTTACAACATAAGAATGTCGTTAATTTTCGCATTTTTAATATTTTTCATTTAAATGAAGAACCCAATAGATTTATTAAGTCTTGTTTATTAGCAAAGAAAAATGGAACAAACATTACTATATTCCAAGACAAGTTTTTTGATTTTATGTATGAGGATGATTTTATTAGAATTGTTAGACATTATATTAATAATTTTTCAAACAACTTACCCAAGACATTTAATTTGTCATATACTAACAAATACAAGTTGTCTGAGATTGCTTTAATGATAATAAATAACAAAGACCAAATAGAAATAATTGATGGTTCTTGTTCTAATAATTATTGTGGTGATGGTAATATGTTAGACAATCTTTGTATAGGATTAAATGGTTTAGAAAGTGGTTTAAAAAAATATGAGGAATTGTTTCTTTCGTAAGTTGTTAATTTGTTTTGCGTATAAATAATAATCCGAGTTTATATTATATGAGAGCAGGATTTCAACAAATGGATATAGATGACACTGATAACATATTAAATGCATTAGGTTTTGAAGATGGTGAATTAGAAATGTTTTTTGAGATGAACCGTGATAGTGATGTTAGTTCAGAACAATTAATACAACAATTAATACAACGATATTTAGAAATTGCTAGAGAAGTACCGTTTAACTTAGATTGGCAAAGTGTGCAAAATGCTATAGACTCTCCATATCAGACTAGTGCAATTAAACCAAATGGAACTCCGTTTACTAAACACGATATTGCTAAAGATGTGTTAGACAGTTTTGATGATATACTAGAAGGTGGTTACAAGAGACGTAAATCAAAAACTAGAACTAAAAAATCACAGAAATCTAGAACAAGGAAAACTAAGAAACAAAAAAGAAGACGAACAAGGCGTCATTAGAGTGGCATATCTATTTTGGGCGCCGTTGGGCATATCTATTTTGGGCGCCGTTGGGCATCAGCTATATGGCATTTACTAGGTCATAATATTGACGCGCTTCATCGTCTTCTAGAACTACCTTTGGCGGCTCTGACCACTCACTATATGCCTTTGCTTTTGTCGTGGGTCTGTCTAACGCTAATAGCTGTTTTAATGCCATCATCCTCCTTTTTAGCGGATGCATTGAACTGGTTATTTTTCTTGATATTTGTTTCCAACGCCACTCAAATTGTAACGCTGCTTGCCAATCTGGAAATCCTTCTACGTGACACGCTCTTATCCAAACCTCACCTTTTTCTACCTTTGAACCGGTTTGAAAAGCACCACCCTTTATTTCTTTGTTGTGTTGCCTTAAACGACGCTCTAAATCCACTGTTGCTCCAACATAAGTAGCATTATCACTCGATAATAATAAATAAACAAAAAAAGACATTATTTATTATTATAACAGTTTATTTTTATATTTTAATTGATATACTATCTAAATTACACGATAACTTTTAAATGTGGTTTTAAGTATGATGCTAGATTTGTTGATTTAAGTTCATACTCTTCGTTCTCATTAATTCCAAATAGTTTTCTTAATTTTGTATCCATTTTAATAACCTTTGTTTTTACATTTCTAGAAGATGTATACTCTATCATTTTATTATGCACCTCTTTCATTGTCATACACGTTCCTGGTTCAACACTTAAAAACTGTGCTAGTTCATAACTTAACAATCTTATTTGGTCTTTTAAACAATTGAAGTCCATACACTTTTTATATTTTATTGGTTTTTGATAATTAGAATCATTATACATAACAAAGTGTGGAAATTTTATGTGATTTTGAATAGGAACTGGACTGTCATCTGTTTCCTCTTCCTCTTCTTTTTCTTCTTCTTCTTTTTCAGAAGTGTTAGTTTCATTTTTGAAGACTTCCTCTTCTATTTTGTAAATTCTTTTTCCGTAATTTATATACATATTATTCACTTCCTCTTCTATACTTTTAATATGTTGTTTATTCTCATCAGTATCCAAATTATCGTTACTTATAATATGTTTAAGGTTAATAATTGTTTCATATAGCATATCTTGTTTAACTTTCAAGTCATTAATTTCATTTTTTAAAGGGGATATAACTTCATTATAAAATTGCACTCCTATAACACATATCCATAAACTAACATAAAGTGCATCAAATACAGAATTAATTAAAATTGTGAACATTTTGCGTCTTGTTTAAAACTATCTAATATTCAAAATTATAGTTCAATTTTTTGTTATTATTATTATTATTATTTTTTCAACTTTGTTACTGAAAAAATGAAGAAAATATATTTGTTAGTTGTCTCTTACCATAAAAGGTAACAAAAGTATAGGTATATATTTGGTAGTTTTTTCAGTAACAAAGTTGAAACAAAAGTCCAAAGGGGTTTTCGATTTTGGACATTTTTAAAAATGTCCAATTTTGAAAAGTGCCAAGACTTTGTCAAAAAAGCTCACCAAAAAGTGACTTGTGACGAAAATGCTCACAATTTCGATTTTTCATCAAAAAAAGTGTGATGATAATTTTTCATATTTTTTGCGTAAATAATTTAAATAGAATTTCTGTTGTTATTTTATGGAAACAATTTCAACAGAAATTAAGCCATTTTTAAGCTACAATTATTATTGTGAAAAATGTGACTATGGAACGTCTAAAAAATCCAATTACAATAATCATTGCGAAAGCAAAAAACACAATTTCAACGTTTTGACAACAAATTCAACAGCTTTTAAGCCAATTTTAAGCTCCGCCAAATACCACTGCGATATATGTAACAAAAATTATACAGATAGGTCAGGATTATGGAAACATAAAAAGATTTGTATACCTATCGAAGAAGAACAAACAGAAGAAAATGGTTACTATGAAGGCGTCAACATTAAAGACAAAGATGCATTGGTTTTGCACCTTTTGAAACAGAACGGTGAATTACAGAAGTCACTAATAGAAATGTCAAAGGATAAGTCGATAACAAATAATAATACAAATAATACAAACTGTCACAATACAAATAACAACGCATTTAATTTGAATTTTTTCTTGAATGAAACATGCAAAGATGCTTTGAATATAACTGATTTTGTTAGTTCAATCAAGTTATCTTTGGATGATTTAGAGAATACTGGTAGGAAGGGATACATTGAAGGTATATCAAATATAATATTGAAACAGTTAAACAAGTTGGGTCATTACGATAGACCAATTCATTGTGCAGATCAGAAAAGGGAAGTGTTATACATCAAAAATGATAATCAGTGGTTCAAAGAAACAGAAGAGAAACCTATTTTAACAAAAGCAATAAAAACAATTGCCAATGAAAATATTAAACAAATAAAAACATGGCGTGAACAAAACCCTGATTGCACAGTTTCGGATTCAAAGAAAAATAGTTTGTATTTAAAGATTGTTAGTAACTCAATGAGCGGTTCAGATAAAGAAGAATGTGACAAAAACTTAAATAAGATAATAAGTAATGTTGCAAAGGAAACCATAATTCCAAAGGAGGGTCCCTTATAAAATAAAAAATG
>Ga0164292_10004624_pt1 | contig 11204 bp, 6 predicted proteins | sample GEODES117metaG_FD_111486 | JGI IMG/M metagenome (GOLD analysis project Ga0164292, IMG submission 111486) | Eutrophic lake water microbial communities from Lake Mendota, Wisconsin, USA - GEODES117 metaG | ecosystem: Environmental > Aquatic > Freshwater > Lake | place: USA: Lake Mendota, Wisconsin... | reverse complement strand
CCGACCGCGACCGACATCACGCCGCGGGTGCTCTGGAGGATGTTGCCGAACACGGCGCCGACCTGTCCCAGGCAGGCGTAGAGGGCGATCATCGCCAGCAGCCACACCGCCGAGTACTGCACCGCCGGCACCCAACCACCCCGTGACCGCGGCCACATCCGCGGGGCGGCGGGAAGGAGCATCGCCCCGCAGGCGACATACGTCAGGCACATCCCGAGGATGCCGGCGTGGAACCGGCCGATGGGAGTGCCCGCCCCGGTGAAGGCTCTGATCAGGGCGACGATGTTGAGGTCGGCGATCGCGAAGCAGAGACAGGCGAAGATCGTCAGCGCGAGGGAAGGGATCGGGATCCGCTCGTCGCCGCGCTGCATCACAAGCGCCGCCGCGACCGACAGGCCGACGGCGATCCACTGACGGACGTCGAGCGGAGGCCCGAGGAAAAACGAGACGATGCCGGCGAGCATCACGATCTTCAGGCCGAGCAACGGCGAGAGCCTCGATGCCGGCACCTGCCGGAGGGCCGCGAAGAAGCATCCCTGGCCGACGAGATAGACCGCCGCACAGAGGATCGCCGGCGGCAGGAACACGCCGGGAGCCGGCCCGCCGCTTCGGGGCCAGAGGGCCAGGCAAGCGGGGATGCAGACGATCCCCATCAGGACATGCGCTTGGACGATGAGCCTCACCCCCCCTTCCCTTCCTCGTAATTCCGGGTGGGTGAGGCAATGATGCCTGGAGACGAGATAGGAAAGCGCACTGAACAGCGCCGCGAGAAGACCGGCGACGATACCGATCACGGGGACGCTCGAGGCTGCATCCACAGGGGGACCCGTTCTGCGGAGGAGGGGACGGACGCCTTCAGGCCGGTTGGTCGACCGCCGCGGTCACGATCATCTCCACTCGGCAGGTCCCGCCGAGACCCGACTGAACGCGGGCCCGGACAGGTGGATCCCCCTCGGGGACCCAGGCATCCCAGAGCTCGTCGAGCGTGGCGGCATCGGCCAGGTCGGCAAGATGGATGACGATCTGAATGAGGCTCGTGCGGTCGCTGCCGATGGCGGTGAGCGTGGTGTCGATCTGGGCGAGGACCTGCCCGATCTGACCGCGGGCGTCGAGGCTCGTGTCATCGGCGATCTCCACCCAGTGGGCGGTGTCGCCATGGATGACGATGTCGGCAAAGCGACGGGTGGTGACGTGGCGGTGAAGGCGGCGCATCGTCGCTCCGAGGGGGGCGTGGGGTCGTGAGTGTAGCACTCCCCGGCCGGACGGCTCGCCGCTCGGGCGGCGGCATCATCGCTGCGATCGTCTTGACCGGTCGGATCGTCATCTCCCGCCGAGCGTTCCGGACCGTTCCGATCGGCAGGGCGGCTCCGCGCCCGAAAGCGGCCTGTAGAGTTCCGATGGAAAGGACTCCCCATGGCCACCGCTGATGCTCCGTACCGAGACGTCGAGGCTCTCGCCCCACCGCAGGCCGGGCGCCCCTCCGGCCGTGCCCTTCCTTCCCCACGTCCCCTCGAGGGGACGGCGCCGCGCGACCGGATCCGCGATGTGACGGCGCTCGTGCTGTTGGCCGCCGCGACGTTCCTGTTGGTGTCGCTGGCGACATTCGACGCCGCCGATCCCCCCGCGCCCCACGCCTTTCCGCCGAATGCCAGGGCACTCAATGCCTGCGGGGCGGTCGGGTCTTTCCTCGCCGGTCAGGCTTACCGCTGGCTCGGCCTTGCCTCCTGGCTGGGCCTGCTGCTGGTCGCCGTGCTCGACATCGCGCTTCTCCGCCGTCGCGTTCTCCCCGATCTTCCCCTCCGCACCGTCGGCGCCGTGATCGCCACGGTCGGTGCTGCCACGCTCCTTGCGATGTTTCTCCCTGACTCCCTTCCCCGTCCCGTCTGGGGACCGGGGGGTGCCATCGGGGCCACCGGCCGGATGTTCGCCGAGGGCCTGCTCGCGCACACCGGTGCGGCGATCGTCGTCAGCGGGATCACCGCGGCTGGCCTGTTCCTTGCCTGCGATACGTTGCTCGCCCGTCTTGCGGCGGTCGTGGCGCCCGTCGGCGGCGCGCTCGTCGGTGGAGTGATGGCATTGGCCACGCGGCGGGCCGCGGTCGCCGGTGCTGGGGGAGCGGCCGTCGCTTCGGTCGCCGCGCCGGCGGAGCCGACGTGGTGGCAGCGCCGCCGCGGTTCCGAGAGCCGCCCCGAGCCAGACTCCGACGAGGAGGCCGAGCAGGCATCGGACGTCGACTCGGGCGACGACGACTCGCAGGGCCCGACGATCAAGGTTCGCAAGCGCCCCGCTCCTCCCGCCGTCGAGGATTCGACGTTCGAGCCCGACGAGGCGACGGATGGTCTCGACGAGGACGAAGAAGAGGAGGCATCGGAGGGGGCCTCGGTCGCCGCGCCGGTGGCGGCGCAGGTGCCGATCAAGTCGCTGGCCAGCCGCCGGCGGCCGGTGGAGGTGAATGTCGACGAGGGGCCTGCCGGGGCCGACTACGAGCTGCCCTCGCTCGAGCTGCTCCTCCCCACAGAGCACCTCCGCCAAGACGAGCAGGAAAGCGAGGTCCGCGAACGGGCTCGGATGCTCGAGAAGACGTTCGCGGAGTTCGGCTTCAAGGTGCGTGTCGTCGAGATCGAGACCGGGCCGGTCATCTCGCAGTACGAAATCGAGCTCGAGGCGGGCCTGCGCCTGGCGAAGATCGTCAACCTCGCCGACGACCTGGCGATCGCGCTACGGGTGCCGAGCGTCCGCATCGTGGCGCCGATCCCGGGCAAGAACTCCGTCGGCATCGAGGTTCCCAACACCACCCGGCAGATGGTCCGGCTCCGTGAGGTCATGGAGGAGACGCAGGCCAAGGCGAAGACGCTCAAGATCCCGCTGTTCCTCGGCAAGGACGTGGCGGGCAACCCGATGGTGGTCGACATGGCGTCGATGCCCCATCTCCTCATCGCCGGCCGCACCGGCACCGGGAAGAGCGTGTGTCTCAACTCGCTCATCCTCTCGATGATCATGACCCGCCGCCCCGACGAAGTGCGGATGCTGATGATCGATCCGAAGATGGTCGAGCTCACCCCCTACAAGTCGCTCCCCCATCTCATGCATCCGGTCGTCACCGACATGAAGAAGGCGGAGGCGATCCTCGCCTGGGCGGTGGAGAAGATGGAGGAGCGGTACGCCCTTCTCGCGAAGGTCGGTGTCCGCCATCTGACGGCCTACAACGCCCTCGGCCGCGACGAGCTCATCAAGCGGATCGGACCGGAGACCGACGAGGAAGCGGCGGCGATCCCCACGACGATGCCGTTCATCGTCATGATCGCCGACGAGATCGCCGACATGATGATGACGGCCGGCAAGGAGATCGAGCAGCACATCATCCGCCTGGCGCAGAAGAGCCGGGCCGTCGGCATCCACCTCGTGCTCGCCACGCAGAAGCCGACCGTCGACGTGATTACCGGCCTGATCAAGAGCAACCTGCCGGCGCGGATCGCGTTCCAGGTGGCCAGCCGCACCGACAGCCGCGTCGTCCTCGACGAGTGCGGCGCCGATCGTCTCCTCGGCAACGGCGACATGCTCTTCCTCTCCCCCGGCACGAGCCAGATCCTCCGTGGCCAGGGCACCTACCTCTCCGACGAGGAGATCACGCGGGTGATGGCGGCGGTCGGGACGAGCGAGCCGCAGTACGCGGCGGAGCTTGTGAATCTCCAGCCGGCTCCGTCGGGCGACGCCGCGGCTGCCGGATCGCCGAAAGACAAGGACGACATGTACGACGCCGCCGTCGAGGTGGTGATCCGCGAGGGGCGCGGCAGCGTGTCGCTCCTCCAGCGGGCCCTCGGGGTCGGCTATGGCCGTGGGGCCCGCCTCATCGATTTCATGGCCGAGGACGGTGTCGTGGGCATGTATGCCGGCTCACAGGCCCGCGAGATCCTCCTCACGATGGAGCAGTGGGAGGCGAAGAAGGCCGCCCGCAACGCCCCCGTCTCCCCCTCACCACGCCGGCTGAAGATCCAGCCGCACGACGACGCGGGGGCGAGCGCCGAGCAGGCCGCCAAGCCGGCCCGCGCGGCCGGCAAGCCTGCGAAGAAGAAGCCCGCGTCGCGGGGTGTCGACATGACCGCCCAATCGGCTTCGATGCGGCCGGTTCCCGGGGCGATGGCCGCGCCCGGTGCCCCTTCCCTCCCCACGCTGCCATCGATCACCGCCCGGCCGCTCGGAGTCTCCCCGCACGACGAGATCGACGACGACGACAGCGTCGACGAGGAGATCGCGATCCCCAGCGGCCGCGCCTCGCTCGGCCGGCAAACGATCGACGTGGCAGTGGAGGAGGACGAGGATGCCTCGGGCGCGTGGGATGACGCCGGGGAGTCCGACGAGGAGGAGGCCGAAGACGCCTTTGCCGACGAGGACGAGTCGGAGTCGTTCGTCGTCGACTCCGACGAGGGAGCGGCCACGGACGATGACGATGGGGGATACGAGGACGACGAGGCGTACGAGGACGAGGACGGGTAGTTCCAGGCGGGGGCGTGGGAAACCGACCGTTTCCAGCTATACTTCCGCTCGCTTCGTGGCCGGTCCCCTGCTCGGGGGCCGGCCCGATCTTTTCCCAGGAGTGACCCGTGCGCACGATCGAGATCTACGACACCACGCTCCGCGACGGCAGCCAGGGAGAAGGGGTCAATTTCTCGCTCGAGGACAAGCTCGCGATCACGCAACGGCTCGATGCCGCGGGAATCGACTTCATCGAGGGGGGCTATCCGCTCTCCAATCCGAAGGACGCCCAGTACTTCGCCCGCGTCCGTGATCTCCCGCTCGCCCACTCGCGGATCGTGGCCTTCGGGATGACGCGCCGCCGCGGGATGGCGGCTGCCGATGATCCCGGCATGAAGGCCCTCGTGGAAGCGGGCACTTCCGCGGTGACGATCGTCGGCAAGACATCGGCCTTCCATGTCACCGACGTGCTCGGCGTGACGCGCGAGGAGAACCTCGCCATGATCGCCGACACCGTCGCCTTTCTCACGGGGGCCGGCCGTGAGGTGTTTTACGACGCCGAGCATTTCTTCGACGGCTGGAAGCTCGATGCCGGCTACGCCGCCGAGACGATCCTCGCCGCCGCCCGCGCGGGGGCCACCCGGATCGTCCTCTGCGACACCAACGGTGGCACGCTCCCCCACGAGGTGGCGAGGCTCGTCACCGAGGCGAGCGCCGCCCTCAAGGAGGCCGATTGCGACGTCGCCATCGGGATCCATTGCCACAACGACTGCGATGTCGCCGTCGCCAACTCACTCGCGGCCGTCGAGGCCGGTGCGGCGCAGGTTCAGGGAACGATCAACGGGATCGGCGAGCGTTGCGGCAACGCCGATCTGATCTCCGTCGTCGCCAATCTCTCCCTCAAGCTCCACGGCATCCGTGTCCTCGAGGGTACCGGCACGCGCCACCTCACCGAGCTGTCACGATTCGTCTACGAGACGGCCAACATGGTCTACCGACCGGGGCAGCCGTTCGTGGGGACGAGCGCCTTCGCCCACAAGGGTGGGATGCACGTCCACGCCGTCGCCAAGGCGACCGAGTCGTACGAACACATCCCGCCGGAGGCGGTGGGGAACGAGCGGCGGATCCTCGTCAGCGAGTTGTCGGGGCGGTCGAACATCCAGGCGATGGTGACGCGCCCCGACGTCCGTAACGACCGGGTGCTCCTCGACCGGGTGCTCGCCGAGGTCTGCCGGCTCGAGAACGAAGGCTGGCAGTTCGAGGCGGCGGGGGCATCGTTCGACCTTCTCGTCGACCGCTGCGCCGGCACGTTCCGGCCGGCGTTCGAGAAGCTTTCTTACAACGTCGCCGTCGAGAGCCGGGGCCGGGCCGGCGCCGCGGCGGCCACCGGCGAGGGGACGGTGACGACCGACGAGCTCCGCACCGAGGCGACCGTCAAGCTCGTCGTCGCCGGTCAGGTCCGTCATGAGGTGGCCGAGGGGGACGGTCCGGTGAACGCCCTCGACGCGGCGCTCCGCAAGGCGCTCATGCCGCTCTATCCGTCGGTCGATTCCATGTCCCTGCTCGACTACAAGGTCCGCGTCATCAACGCCCAGGAGGGGACGGCGGCGAAAGTCCGGGTGTCGATCGAATCGACCGATGGCGACGGGGTGTGGGGCACGGTGGGCGTGAGCGAGAACGTCATCGAGGCCAGCTGGCTGGCGCTTGCCGATTCGTTCTCGTACTTTCTCGGTCGTGCCGGCGTGCGAGCCTGAGCGAACGGCGTGTCAGCCGTGCAATCCGGCGAGCCGGGCTGTCTCGTCGTAGCCGCGCAAGCCCTCGGTGGCGCCCAGACCGGTGACGCAGCAGGCCGCCGTCGCGGCGCCGAGAAGGCAGGCGTCTCGCGGCGTCATCCCACGGAGCAGGCCCGTGAGAAGGCCGGCGAGGAGTGAATCGCCGGCTCCGGTGGTGTCGACGACCGGCCCGGGGGCCGTGACGCAGGGGATCTCGAGCCACGCCCCCGCGCTCGGCGAGAGGAGCGTCCCCCGCGTGCCGAGCTTGACCCCGACCAGTCCCGGAGCACCATGGGAGCGGTAGCATTCGACGATCGCCCGGGGATCATCGAGGCCGGTTTGGTGGCGGGCTTCGTCGAGGCTCGGCACGTAGACATCGACCAGCGGGAGCGCCGGGGCGACCTGGGCGAGCGTCCCGCCGTTGCCGGCCGTCTCCAGGGCGACCATGCAGCCGGTCGCGCGGATGTCGGCCACGGCTGCGGCGAGGTCGGGCTCGAGGCCGGGCAGGAGCCCGAGGTAGCCGACGAGGGCCAGTCGGGCGGCGGCGAAGCAGGGAAGCTGCCGGCGGATGAAGGCGAGGTCGATCGTCGCCGGGGCACCGCCGTGGTGGGCGAAACTCCGCTCACCGCTGGGGTCGATGAGGACGGCTGTCGTGCTCGTGGCGACTGCCGCGCTCGCCTCGAGCGCGTCGGTGGCGATCCCCTCCCCTGCGAGCGTCGCACGGATCACGTCCCCCCACACATCGGTGCCGACGAGGCTCGACGCGGCGACCTTCATCCCCAGTCGGGCCATCGCAGTGCCGGTGTTGCAGACGATCCCGCCGGTGGTGACCCGGATCGGATCGACATGGAAGAGCTTGCCGGCGCCGGGGGCGACGGTGAGGGGGACGGGACGAACGAGGATGTCAGCGACGCACGTGCCGCAGAGGATCACGTCGCAGGGGGCGGCGGCGGAAGGCTGGATGGACATGCTCGGCTCGCAGAGGACGTGACGACGGACAGGACGGCAAACGGATGGCAGGATAGTCAATCGGCGAAAGGAATCGCCAGAATGGAACTTTTGGTGCCCCGCCCTCGGGTCTCGGAGTCTGCTCCATGGCCACCCGCTCTCCGCTCGTCGATGCCTATCACGTCCGTTTGCCCGCGGCGGAACGAAAAGCGCTCGAAATGATTCGGGCGGCGGTCCACGCGGCAGCCCCGGGGGCGGAGGAGTGCCTGTCGTACGGGATGCCGGCGGTGAAACTCGCCGGGAAGCCGCTCGTCGGCTGGCGGGCAGCAGCGAAGCACTGTGCCTTCCATCCCTTGAGCGGATCGACGGTGGCGACGTGCGCGACGTCGCTTGCCGGCTACGAGACGAGCAAGGGGACGATCCGGTTCACGGCAGCCGCTCCGCTTCCCGCGAAGCTCGTCAAGCTCCTCGTGGCCACCCGGATCGCCGAACAGGCAGGCATTGGAGACGCGAAGGCATCGCCCGAGGCAGCGAGCGGGCAGCGGGGGACTCCTCCGGCGAAACGTGTCGCTGGGAAGCGTGTCGTCGCCAAGCGTGGCAGGTCCAAGCCGGCCAAGTCCAGGCCGACCGGGCGGACGGCGAAGCGAAGGGGTTCGTGAGCGGTCAATCGTCCGAGGGCGACCGTCGCAGGGCAACAGGGCCCCGGTCCGCCTTGTTCCACCCGATCGGCTGGAATACGTTTGAGCTCTCGGGCCTTGGTCCTCGATACCCACAAGGGGCACGGTCCGCGATGATTCCCGTAGCCCACCCCCGCATGTCCGCCTGGCAGCCGATGGAACTCCGACGTCTCTTCCCGCTGCTGATGTCGCTGACGGCTCCGGGCCTGGCCGCGGCGGCCGACCCGGCGGCACTCTGGTCGACGAGGGTGCAGCCCCTCCTCGACCGCCACTGCGTGAAGTGCCACGGGCCGATCGAGGAGCATGGCGGCCTCGAACTCGACACCCCCGCCGCGGTGCTCGCCGGGGGGGATGGAGGCGCGGTGGTCGTGGCAGGGCAGCCCGAGTCGAGCCGGCTGTTCCTCAATCTCGCGGAGGGGGCGGAGTCGCACATGCCGCCGGACAAGCAACTCACCGACGACGAGCGCGCGATCATCCGGGAGTGGATCACCGCCCTCGAGGCTGCCCCTGCCGAGGCCCTCTCGGGCCATGCGGAACGGCTGGGTGAAACGCGGAACTTCGCGACGGTCACGGAGGCGATCGACGTGCTCATGGCGGAGGCGTGGGCGCGACGGGGCGTCGAGCCTGCGGCCCCGGTCGACGATGCCACCTGGTGCCGCCGCGTCTTTCTCGATCTGGCGGGGAGGATTCCGACGGCGGCCGAACAGCGGGCGTTCCTCGCGGCCCCTGTCGAGACGCGGCGCGTTGAACTCGTCGACGGGATTCTCGACTCCGACGAGCATGCCGTGCGGCTGCGCGAGCTTTGGGACGTGTTCCTGATGGGGCGAGGAAAGCGGGAGTCACGCGAGGATCGCCGCCGCAACAGCGGCTGGTGGGCCTGGCTCGAGAAATCCTTCCGCACCAATCGCCCCTGGAACGAGATCGTCCGTGAGATCCTCGTCGCCCGGCCCACGAGCGCGGATGATCAGGGAGCGTCGTGGTTTCTCTACGAGCGACGCAACGACCATCAGGCGATCGCCGAGGCGGTCGCCCCGATCGTGTACGGTGCCCGCATCGACTGCGCCCAGTGCCACGACCATCCGCTCGCCCGCGAGGTCAAGCAGGCGCACTACTGGGGCCTCGTGGCGGCCTACAACCGCGGGAAGAACGTCGACGGGTCGACGGCGGTGGCGGAGTCGGCCGTGGGGGGCTTCGTCAACTTCACGAATCTCAAAAAAGAGTCACAAGCGGCTGTGGTGACGCTTCTCAACGGCCCCACGGTGGCTGAGACCAGGCCGGAGGACGGCCAGAAGGAGGAGGACGGCGACGATCGCTACGTCGATCCGGCGGCGAGCCCCCGTGTTCCGAAGTTTTCCAGGCGCGATGCGTTTGCCACGGCCGCCACCACCGACAACCCGCTGCTTGCCCGCGGTTTCGTCAACCGGCTGTGGGCCGTGCTCTTGGGACGGGGGATCGTGTCACCGGTCGACGAGATGACCACCCGCAACGCGCCGAGTCACCCGGAATTGCTCGACTGGCTGTCGAGCGACTTCGCCACGCACCACCACGACATCCGCCGCATGGTCCGTGGCATCGTCTTGAGCCGTGTCTATGCCCTGGGGGTGGCTTCGGTCGGCGCTTCAGGCTCCGATCCGGCTGCCTTCACAAGCGCCGCGGAGCGGCCGCTCACCGCCGAGCAGATCGCCCGGTCATGGTGCATCGCCGCCGGGCGCGAGCCACACAACGATCCGCTGCGTCGTGCGGCGGTGGCCGCGATCCCCGACGTCATGCCGCGGGAGTATCAAGCGACGTTTCAGCAGGCCCAGTTTCTCTCGGCGGCTCCAGCCCTGAAAGAGCTCCTCGAGCCGGTTCCCGGGAGTACGGTCGCCGGGATCGTCGCGCAGTCGAGCCCCCGCGACCGCGTCGATGCCGCTTTTCACGCCGTGCTCGGCCGAGCGCCTGCGCTCGAGGAAATGGCGCAGGCGGAGCACTTTCTCGAGGCCCGCCCGGAGCAGCCGGCCGAGGCGGCTCGCGATCTCGTCTGGGCGTTGCTGACGAGCGCCGAGTTCCTCACCATGCCGTGAGCCCTGATGACACGCCCTTCCAATCCCCTGCATGCCGGCGAGTGTCCCCGCGACGAGCACCGGCTCCATCGCCGCCTCTTTCTCCAGGGGCTCTCCGCCGCGGGCGTGGGGGGCTTTTCCGGGCTGTTCCACAGCCCGCTTTTGGCCGCCGAGGCGAAGCGTTCCCAGAAGCACTGCATCCTTCTCTGGCTGTGCGGGGCTCCGAGTCAGTTCGAGACCTGGGATCCCAAGCCTGGCCGGCCGGGGGGCGGGCCGTTTGGAAGCACGCCCACGGCCATCCCGGGCGTCCACTTCTCCGCCCTCATGCCGCAGTGCGCGTCGATCGCCGACAAGCTCAACATCGTCCGCTGCATGAAGACAGCCCAGTCGGAGCACCTCCAGGCGATCGAACTCCTCCAGCGCGGCAATCCCGAGCGCGCGGGCTTCACCCGGCCGACCCTCGGCAGTGCCCTGTCGCAAGCCGTCGGACAACTCGATTCGCCGATTCCGAACTTCGTGTTTCTCGATCCCGTCCCGGGAGGGAACGAGTTCGAGACATTCAAGGCGGGCAACTGGGCCGGCTGGCTCGGGGTGGAGCACGCGCCGGTGCGGCTCGGGGGCGATTACACGCAACTCGTCGACGCGGCCACCGATGCGGTCGGTCGACACGACCGTGAGACCCGCGAGACGCTGCGGAAGTTCCTCACGTCACGTTTCGAACGCGACCGCAACAGCGCGATTGCCCGCAGCCAGAACGCCGCCTTCGAGCGGATGCGGGGATTGGCCGCGAGCGCCGAGCTTTTTGATGTGGAGCGGCTCCCCCCGCGCGATCGTGAGCGCTATGGGCCGGGCAGCTTCGCCCAGCATGCCCTGATGGCGCGGCACTTGGTCGAGCACGGTGCCCCGTTCGTGATGGTCGCCAACGGCATGAACTGGGACAACCATGTCTTCCAGCACGAGATCCACCAGATGCTCGTGCCGGAGCTCGATCGCGTCCTTTACCATCTCGTCCGCGATCTCGAGGAGCGCGGCCTTCTCGATTCCACGCTCGTGATCGCGATGGGGGAGTTCGGCCGCACCCCGTGGCTCAATGCCGCCCGCGGCCGGGATCATTACCCGACAGCCTGGAGCCTGATGATGACCGGATGCGGGCTGCGCCGCGGGGTCGTCGTCGGCGGCACCGATGCCGACGGGGTCGACGTCGATGGCAAGGCGCTCGACGAGCAAAACCTCTTCGCCACGATCTTCACCGCTTTGGGCCTCGACCCCCACGCCGGGTACGATCTGCCGGG
>Ga0164292_10004623_pt1 | contig 11205 bp, 10 predicted proteins | sample GEODES117metaG_FD_111486 | JGI IMG/M metagenome (GOLD analysis project Ga0164292, IMG submission 111486) | Eutrophic lake water microbial communities from Lake Mendota, Wisconsin, USA - GEODES117 metaG | ecosystem: Environmental > Aquatic > Freshwater > Lake | place: USA: Lake Mendota... | reverse complement strand
CGACATCGATGGCCGCCGCGACTTCAAAAACTCCATCTCCCTCGGCCATCCCACCCGCGCCTGGATGCTCGCCAGCACCAGCAACGAACGCGACCGCCCCAGCCTCAGCCTCCCCCGCATCCAGGCCGTCTGCGACGTGCTCGAAGCCTTCGGTTGGCGTGGTGCCCGCCAGGATCCCGTCAGCACCCGCTCCACCGATCCCAATGCCCTCCAGCCCGCCATCCTCAGCAATGGCACCGTCGGCATCTGGCTCACCCGCCTCAGTGACGACCACGGCATCACCCAGCTCGCCCTCCAGGACCTCCCGCTCGATCAATTCATCGACATCCTCTTCCTCCGCCTCCTCACCCGACTCCCCACCGCCGAGGAAAAAGCCGTCTACCTCGCCCAACTCAAACCCGGTTACTCCACCCGCAAAACCACTCCCCCCGACGCCAAACCCACCCCGCGCTACCCCTTAAAATACGTCTCCTGGTCGAACCACCTCGACACCGAAGCCAACACCCTCCGCCAGCAGCAGGAAGTCGCCGCCCGCAAAGGCGACCCCGCCACCAACCACCTCACCCCCGACTGGCGCACCCGCCTCGAAGACTCCCTCTGGGCCCTCCTCAACGCCCCCGAATGGGTCTTCGCCCCTTGAGCATCCCCCTCCCTCGTGCTACCCTTTCCCATCATGACTACGACTGCCGAATCTCTCATGAATACTCTTCTCGATCTTCCCGAGGCAGATCGCATGGAAATCGTCGAGCGCCTTCAAGACAGCCTCTTCGACGTCCTTCAACCCGCCGAGGAAATCAGCGAAGAACTCAAAGCAACCCTCGACCGCCGCTGGCAGGAAATCGAAAGCGGCCAGGTCGAATGCATCCCCCATGAAACGGTCATGGCCAACCTGAAAGCCAAACATGGACTTTGAAAGTCGTCACCCATCCTGAAGCTCAAGAGGAACTTTCGGAAGCCCTCCTATGGCTTCAGGAAAGAACCCTTCGGTCCGCTGATGACCTCTTCAACGCCTACGACAAACAAGTCGAACAGATCCGCCAATCACCAACCAGCCATCACTTCATTTATCGAGATTTTCGTCGGGCCAATCTGAAACGCTTTAGCTATCACCTGATCTACAGGACCACAGCCGACTCCCTCTTCATCATCGCCTTCGCCCACGACAAACGCCACCCCGACTACTGGAAGACCCGTATCCCCAGCGCCTAACCTCTCCGCAATCCGCAATCCCAAATCCGCAATCACCATGAACCGCCGCCACTTCCTCCAATCCACCGCCCTCGCCGCCACCGCCTCCCCCCTCCTCCACGGCGCCACCCCCATCGCCAAACCCAAAGGCAAAGCCGAGCACTGCATCTTCATCTGGCTCGGCGGCGGCATGGCCCAAATCGATACCTTCGACCCCAAAGCCGTCGGCGACCCCAAAGGCTCCCCAAAAAAAGCCGGCTCCGCCTACGCCTCCATCGAAACCTCCGTCCCCGGCGTCCGCCTCTCCCAGCACCTCCCCAAAACCGCCCGCCTCATGGAGCACGTCACCGCCGTCCGCTCGGTGAACCACAACATCATCAACGAGCACGCCATCGCCACCAACTTCGTCCACACCGCCCGCCCCATCAGCGGCAGCACCAGCTACCCCTCCATCGGCTCCATCGTCGCCCATCAGCGCGGCGCCGTGAACCCCAAAGTGCCCGCCTACATGCTCATCGGCTACCCTAGCCCCAGCCGCGGCCCCGGCTTCCTCGGCGCTAAATACGGCAACATCTACCTCACCGACACCACCTCAGGCCCGGCCGGCTTCACCCGCCCCGAAGACGTCACCAGCCAGCGCATCTCCACCCGGGAAAAACTCCTCCGCCCCCTGCAGGAGCGCGTCGCCGAATCCGCCGCCATGGCCGACTACGAAGCCGCCCAGCGCGAAGCCCTCCGCCTCGCCGGCCCCGAGTTCATGCGCAACTTCAACCTCAAGGAAGAATCCGCCTCCCTCCGCAACGACTACGGCTCCGAGTTCGGCCAGCGCTGCCTCCTCGCCCGCCGCCTCATCCAGGACGGCGTCCGCTTCATCGAGGTCTCCCACAACCTGGGCTTCGTCAACGGCACCGGCTGGGACACCCACAATGACGGCCAGGAAAAACAGCACCTCCTCATCAAAGACCTCGACGACGCCCTCGCCACCCTCATCACCGACCTCAAAACCCACGGTCTGCTCGACAAAACCCTCATCGCCCTCGGCACCGAGTTCGGTCGCCCCCCCGAGTTCGACAGCGGCGGCGGTCGCGGCCACCAATGCAGCACCTTCAGCCTCCTCCTCGCCGGCGGCGGTCTCAACCACTGCGGCGCCTACGGCGTCACCGATGACCTCTCCAAAAAGATCCTCGAAAACCCCGTCTCCGTCCCCGACTTCCACGCCACCATCCACTCCGCCCTCAACATCGACCCCTCCCACGAACTCATGGACGGCACCCGCCCCGTCCCCCTCACCGACAACGGCAAACCCATCGCCGCCCTCTTCGGCTGAAAATCCAAACGCAGTGCCCCATCACAGCGCGTGATTGCATCCCGCCCACTTAACTCACCCCTCCTTCACCCTCCCTCGTCACAAACATCACCATGACCCGTCGGCATTCCGGAAACCGCCGAATGCTCAACTCCCCAGCAAGCCCCGAGAACAGAGCCTCAATCTGAGCGTCACTCAAAAAGTGTTTGATCACTCTGAAGCTCGATCCATCAGACAGCCGCCTCTCCTGAATCGGGTTCCCCTCATCATCGAAAACGCCCGTCACGGAATGCTCACCAGGCAGTTGATCAATGAACACGATTGGCGATCCCGAACGAACTCGACGAATCGCTCCCGCGAGAAACCCCTCCATCCTGGAAAGAGGCACATGCGCCAACCAATCAACCGCCAAGAGCGCATCAAAAAAACCCGGAATCAGATCCAGACGATAAGCATCCGCCTGCAAAAGAGAGACTCGATCCAATGGCAGCCGCTTCTTCCGGGCCTCATCAAGCGTCAATGAATTGTAATCCGTCGCCGTGACCGAAACCGCTGTCTCCGCTGCAAACTGAGTCCAAAACCCCGGTCCACAAGCGATCTCTAAAACCTGTCTTCCACGCATCGCACTGCGGACACGCTCGATGATCGGCAACAGAACACGAACCTTCGAATCATCGTCATAGCCCATCGACGAATCATAAACAGAGGCCCTTTGCCCGTAATACCTCTGCATCTCTTCAATGATCATAGTCCTTCAGCAACGAGCGACTGCACCACTACCATAGCGGAGTTCGGATTGAAAAGACGAAAAGTCAGCAAACCAAGGCAGCGATTAGACTGGTTCTCGGAAAGATTGTCATTTTGATCCGGTGAGCGCAGCGGCTTCAGTGGCAAGGAAGTCGCGCAGCCCGCTATTAAATCAATAGCAGGCAGGCGGCTGACGCCGCCAATGAGGCCGCTCCGCCGCAGGGCAAGGTGACAAGAATTGCGAAAGTCGGTCTAGAGTCCAAAAACGCACACAAGCAGCCCCGCCACCGCCCACCTCCCCATCTTGCCCCTACCCCCACTGCCCCCCATCGGAGGGCGGGATTGCATCCCGCCCACTTCCCCTCGTCATCAAGTGCGCCCGTTGCGCAAAGCCCATGCAGCTCGTTGGTCGCATTGATCCACCGCCCCTCTGGCGGCTGATGCTGAGCCACACTCAAACCAATCGCGTCAAGCGCATGAGACCCGAAAGGTTCGGCGATACGCCAGATCGACTGGAGTCAAAAAGCAGGTAAAGACTCACCACCTTTGGTTCTCCAGTTCGCCCTTCGTGAAAAGAAAGCCACTGCGAGCCCCAAGGCCACAACAACCGCGCCAAAGGCCACCTGCCGGTATTGAGAATGAGGCGTGTGCGAGAACAGAGTCGGGAAATCAGTCAGCGCGTGGCAGACAATCAACCAACTCAGAGGAGTGCCTGCCACCCTCGCCAAGGAATAACTGCTTCCCACGACCGCCGTGACCACGACGCCTTCATAGCCCTGTTGATAATGAACGAGCCCGAAGATGATGGAGCTGACCAGGACATAGAGGGCCATGCTTCTCCCTTGGAATCCCCGGAAGAGAATGCCGCGGAAGATCAGCTCTTCCGTCACTCCGATCGACAATGCGGCCAGCAAGCCCGTAAAAGCGGCGGTCGTGGTTAAAACGGACGGTACGACTCGACCCCACACGTTCACCACGGCAAAAAGCCACGGACTCGCCAACATCAATACCGTCATCAAAACCCGGTCCCGAAAGACGCAGCGGACCCCGCCGTAGATGGCGGTATAGATGGCAAAGACAGCAATGCTAACGAAAGCTCCTACCCCCTCTTGCAGCAGAGGGTTCCGAGCCAACCACCAGCCAGGCAAGAAACATGCCACGATGACAGTGGCGACGATCAAGAGCAGCGTCAGCCAGGGGTTTGCCTGACGGCCTGTCGATTCATAGTTGTTCGCGGAGCGCATTAAGTTTCGCCGAACATTGAGCCCATCCGCCACTAGTAGCGAGAACGGAAGGCTAAATCGGTGTTAAGGTTGTAGCTACGGGAAATCATTGAAACAGAACGGCTACTAGCGGTTGGATGGTGCGGCTTATTGAACGAAGCCGCTAAGCGGGAGTGACGGAGCCTCAATCCTTGGGGTGACTTCGGTGGCGGCAGGGTAGTTTACGGTTGGCGGGCGACCAAGCAGGCGGAGCCTGGAGGCCCATGAAAGACAACCCTGATGCATTAGCCGGTTTCATTTGTTCCATCAATCTCAAAAGCTTGCGCGCTCGCACTCAGCAGTCCAAAAGCGCACACAAGCAACCCCACTACCCCACACCTCATCATGTTGCCCTCCTCAATGCCCCCCATCGGAGGGCGGGATTGCATCCCGCCCACTTCCCCTCGTCATCAAGTGCGCCTGTTGCGCCAAGCCCATGAATCTCGTCGGTCGCATCGATCCACCGCCCCTCTGGCGGCTAATGCTCAGCCACACTCAACCCAACCGCGGACCGCCACCAACGACTCCATGAACCCAGGTTCATTCCGGCAACACAGACCGTCAAGCCAGCGCCCAACTCTGGCGAGAAAGTCCACACCCTCGAGGCTGAAAACAAGACCAGATCACCCCACTTTCGATACCCGATCAGCCCTACCAACCGTCAAACGCTCTGCACTCCTGACCTGCTCCCACCGCGCCGCGGCAAAGATCCTCCCCAACGCGGGGATCAACCCCGAAGCAAACCGCATAAGCACCACCCGCTTCGACGGCGTGCGCCCGTAACGCCACCCCGGGCTTGTTCAACAACCATTAGCTTGGGTGTGCTTCGCAACCAAAACTAACTTGGGGGTTAGGCTCATTTTTTCTTCATCTGCACTGCTATACGATTTCCTTCCGAGTCTTCAAATTCAGCAACAAATCCGTAATCTCCTACGTCGGTCTTGGGGTATAAAACCCTCCCGCCGCCTTTTGTCGCTCTACTTAAAGTGGAATCAATGTCCAATATGGAAAAGTATATCCGTGATCCATCAAGAGAAGGCTTGTAACTATCTCCTTTTGCTAAAGCACCGGTGGCACCTTCGGTGCCAGCAGTATAAGGGAAAAGCGCCATTTCATTTCCGTCTATGCTCTGCTTTTCAAATTCAAATTCAAAAACCATCGAATAAAATTCCATAGCCCTGTCTATATCTTTAACTGGTATCTCGCAGTATAATATGGGATTGTTCATGTTGTATTTTTGTGACGATGCGCATCCAACTAGCGCCATTATCCAAAGCGCAATTCCAGAAGCTCTGACTAGAGTTTTCATTTGGTTTTCCATTCTGTATCCCTAACGACTCAGTTCAGGCGACGGCGAGCGACAATGGAACGAATCGAGTGGAACGAGATAGACATCCCAGGGATGCCCGTAAGGTGCGAATGGAGACTCGCATCAACTGACCTAGCTTGTCAAAGACAACCCGAAGGGCACCACCGGCGGGTGGTGGCAACACGTTGCTGACACGACAGATAGCCTCCGGCCTGCATCCGTTTTGTTAGCCGTTGCGGTCATGGGATCGGAGTTCAGCATTCGGAATAAATCTCTGCGCGTCCGTAAACCAAGACGCCATGAAATGAAGGCTTCTTGGGGTGGTCGCAACGAATGAATGACAACCGGACCTCGGGGCTGGGTCGCTCTGGAACATCAGGGAAACAGAAGTCAGCGCAAACCTGAGTGACGGCGCAAGCATCGAAGTCGTCTCGGTGTTGTTCGTTGATTGGGCCATCTACAAAGACCTGGATGTGAATGAGTTCAGCAGAGAACTCGACCTCAATGAAGCGCATTTCTGGAGTAATCTCGCCGACGAGTGCCCGCTGAACAGAAAGCAACACACTCGTTCGCAACTCGGTCTTGGCCTCGTGTTCGGGTTCATTCATTCGGCCTTGTTCTTGGGGTGAGCGTGGCAACGGCTAACGACTCGGATCAGACACCGGCTGTGCTGGACTCTGCTAACACGACAGACAGCTCCAGCCGGTTGTCTGCATCCGTTTTGTTGCGGAATTGGTTGTTGACGATCATGAATGGAGGGATGGGGCCTTCAAGCTCCAAAGCAGGGAGACTATGGCAAGGTTGCCAACAATGAGGAACAAAAGGTCAGCGAGAGTGACATGAATGCCTCGGCGAATGCCGATAATGGCGGCAATCACAAGGTATGGAATGGAGAAGTAACTGTTGACGGCGTTAATGAAGCCTCCATCGAAAATGGGCGCTGTTAAGACAGACAAATTGATAGCGACCGGAAACGCAAACCATCCCCAGCCGCGAAAGGATCTCTTCCTCGCAGGCTCGGATTGGGGAGGGTGTATTCTCTCGTTCACAGGAGACGGGTAGCTACGCCGAACAATTCAGATCATCGACAAAAATGTGGCTTTGTCAGCACCTTTATATCCGACCGATGGGTGGCTTGACGACGGGATTTTGAATTCAGGGTGTGGCTTTTGCCGCACTTAGGCGCGCAAAACCACAAAAAGGTCGGTTTTTGCGCAAATGAGGGACTAAATCGACTGTTCGAGACACGCCGTCTCCCTCCCCGGTCAAACGGTCTTCCTCCCCAACCCCCACCCTGCCTTACTTTTTTCTTGCCACCCAATACACGTTTTCGCTTAAATAATCCCCATGTCACGCCCTAGCGATGCTGACATCCCCGCCTCCCCAGACGCCTACGCCGCCTGGGTCAATCGCCGCATTGGTCAGGAAGTCCTCCGCCGCCGCACCGCCATCGGCCTCAGCGCCTACGCCCTCGCCAAGCAAACAAAACTCACCGCCCAGTCCATTCACAACATCGAGCTCGGCAAATGCCCCACAGGCGCCCTCTCCACCTCCCTCGCCCTGGTCGCCCACCGCTTCGGCACCACCCTCCAACGCTAAAACCTATCAGCGTTCAAAGTTCAGCGTTCGACATTCTCCCCCCATTCGTGGTTCCCAATCATTCTCCCCCCCATCTTTCTGCAATCAATAACCCCCTATTCCTAACATCTCCGATATCCACCTCCTCTGCGGCCATCCTATCTCTGCGGTGCCCTCAGTTCAACGTTCTCACCCCTTCCCACCCATTAGTATCCTTCGCGAAATCCGTGGTTCCCCATCTTTCCGCCAGTCTCTGCCTCCCCAAATCCCGTAAATCCTGAAATCCCGTAAATCCTGTCCAAAAAAAATCTTCGACCCTCCTCTCCCATTCGTGGTTCCCTTTTTTCTGCCCCCCATCTTTCTGCCAGTTTCAGTCTCTCAACATTCTCCCCCCATCTCCCATCTCCTATCTCCCATCTCCGGCGGCAAAGCCGCCTCCCCTCCGACTTTAGTCCTACTCCCAACGTCGGATACCCAACCCTCCCAACCCCATCGATGATGCCCGGCAACAACGCCCCATCATCATGACACCCCGGACCGCCTCCCTCACCCGCCTCCTCTGCCTCGCAGCCCTCATCGCTGCCCCGACGCATGCCGCCCTCCCCGGCATGAAAATCGTCAAACTCACCTCCCGCACCACCGGCACCCTCGCCAAACGCGAATTCGGCGCCGCCGTCGCCCTCTCCGAAACCTACGCCGTCGTCAGCGAACCCGCCTACGATGTAGCAGCCCCCAAACCCGGAGCCGTTCACGTCTTCAACGCCGCCACCGGCGCCTTCATCCGCACCCTCAAACCCGCCGACAGCATCAACAACGACGGCTTCGGCTCCAGCATCGCCATCCAGGGCAAACACCTCCTCGTCGGCGCCAACCGCCGCATGACCTCCGGCCTCGGCGCCGCCTACCTCTTCGACCTCTCCACCGGCAAGCAACTCCGCAAAATCGACACCTTCGAACAGGCCGACTTCTTCGGCACCGCCGTCGCCATCAGCGGCGACCTCCTCTTCGTCTCCGCCCCGGAAGCCTTCAATCGCCGTGGCAAAGTCCTCATCCAGGGCCTGTTTGACCCCACCATCACCGGCGTCATCAAGGACGACGCCGCCCCCTCCTTCTCTTACCTCGGCAACGCCCTCTATGCCTATGGCAACCAAGTTGTCATCTCCAGCATCGGCCCCGTTTACACCTTCAATCGCACCACCCAAAAAACCTCCCTCTCCCCCAGTGGCGTCACCTCCGGCACCCCCGTCGCCAGCGTCATCGTCGGCTCCGGCCACTCCGTCTTCTTCTCTTGCCCCCTCAACGACGCCAACGACACCGACGGCGGCACCATTCACGGACTCACCTTCGCAACCCCCACCGCCACCGTCCGCGCCATCGATCCCGCCCCTGCCAGCAACCGCAAACTCGGCCGCCTCATGGCCATGGAGGGCACCACCCTCGTCGCCTCCGTCGAATCCGGCGCCGCCGGCACCAGCCTCCTCGTCCATGACCTCGCCGCCTCCAGCACCCTCATGGTCATCAACCCGCAGGACCTCGCCACCAACGTCCCCCATTCCGCCCTCGCCCTCTCAGGCAATCGCCTCCTCATCGGCGCCTCGGGCGACGACATGCTCGGCACCGACGCCGGCGTCGCCTACCTCATCCAGCCCCTCCCCCTCGCCGGCGGCTTCGTCACCATCGCCGCCAAAGGCGACCCCGCCCCCGGCTTCCCCGGCATCCTCCACAACAGCCTCGGCGATGCCGCCATGAGCTTCCATGGCCTCGCCGTCACCCGCTCCACCCTCACAGGCACCGGCTCCAACAGCGGCAAGGACATCGGCATGTACTCCGAAGTCGGCCATGCAGGCTACCTCGACAGCGTCGTCAAATCCCGTCAACTCTACTCCGGCACCACCCTCTTCGGGAGCCCTGGCAGCCCCATCTCAAACGACTCCGCCTACAGCATCTTCCCCAGCGCCCTGACCGGCCCCGGCATCACCACCGCCAACAACGCCGCCCTCTTCGCCGACTCCACCGCCGGAGTCACCACCGTCGTCCGCGAGGGCATCCCCCTCTTCGGCTTCTCCACCTTCACCGTCGCAAACCTCCGCCAGGCCGCCCAAAGCGCCACCGCCAACCGCGTCGCCGTCCGCCTCGACGCCAAAATCGGCACCACCGGCGCCTTACCCGAAAATGACTCCGCCATCGCCCTGCTCTCCCACGTCGGCGTGACCACCGACCTCGTCCGCGAAGGTGACAATTTCGAAATGGGTCTCAAATTCGGCCAGATCGCCCCCCGCGTCGCCTTCCCATCCGAAGCCTGCTACTTCAACGCAGCCCTCATCGACCCCGTAAACCCCACCGACAAAATGTCCGGCGTCTTCAAAAAGCTGCCCTCAGGCGCGCTCACCATGGAGTTGATGAATGGCGGAACCCCTCCAGGCGGCCCCGACTTCAGATACGTCAGCTTCCTCGGCGAGGGCGGCTCCTCCGCCAACATGTGCGTCCGCGCCTCCATCAAAGGCCCCGGCATCACCGCCGCCAACAACGAACTCATCCTCTTCAACAACGGCAGCGGCCTCAGTTCCTCCTTCCAAAAAGGCGGCTCCATCATCAAGCGCATCATTCGCGCCTGGCCCCTCGGCAACCGCCTCCTCGCCCAAGTCACCCTCAAGGGCCCGGGCGTCAACGCCACCAACAACGAAGCCCTCTTCCTCTTCCAGGAAAACGGCAGCTTCAGCCGCATCCTGCAAAAAGGCTACCTCCTGCCCGGCACCAACGGTGCCCGTGTCGGCACCTTCCAGCGCGTCGAAGCCAGCGCCCGCTCCGGTCACTACGCCCTGCTCGTCTCCCTCACCGGCTCCCCCGCCGCCACCAATCAAATGCTCCTGCGCGGCAACGTCGACTCCGGCACCCCCACGGACATCGACACCTTCAGCCTCCGCTCCCCCGTGCCCGCCCTACGCAAAGGCCAGCTCATCGCAAACGGCTACGCCGGCACCACCCGCCTCACCAGCCTCGCCTTCCAAAACAACGCCACCGTGGACACCACCAGCATCGGCCGCAAAGGCCTCGCCTCCGTCGTCAGCGCCACCGGCACCATCCTCCTCCGCGCCACCTTCAGCGACCGCACCACCCGCCTCATCCGAGTCCCCTAATCAAACCCCACCCCTTCGTGCTATTCGTGGTTCCCCATTTTTCTACCCCAAATCTTTCTACCAATTTCAGTCTCAGTCCTTCAAAGTTCAGCGTTCTCTCCCCTTCGTGCCTTAGTGCCTTCGTGTGAGCCCTCCCCCCAAACACCACAATGGCAGTTGCCCCCTCGCGGGTCGCAACTGCCATGTCCAAGTCAGTTCGTGAGTTCTGACCTGAGGTCTTGGGGGGGAAAGAACCAGTGGCAGGGGGGTGCGCTAACCTCATCTCCCGAACAAAGCAGCACTTCACCCTCAGCCTTCCAGGCAGGTTCAATTACCGGGAATGAAGTTCTTCCGCCCTTGCAAGGTGGCTCTTAAGTGTCGGTGTCATCTTATCCACCCACAGCTTCAAATCGCTGTTCTTCGCGTCTTTCGACTCCGCTTCAAAGTGGTCCACACACGTCTTGTGGGCGCTCACCACCGCCGCCAGGAAGGCCTTGTCAAACGCCGCCCCGCTGACCTTTTCCAGATCTTGGAATGTCTTCGCATCCGCAGGATCAACAACCGCTGAAAGGTCGATCCCTTTATCGACCGCCAACTGCTTCAGCTCCGCATTCGCCCCCGAATGATCCGCCACCAGCTTCTCAGCAAAGGCCTTCACATCCGCATTCTGAACTTTCATCACGCCGAGTTCAGCAATCT
>Ga0164292_10004622_pt1 | contig 11206 bp, 10 predicted proteins | sample GEODES117metaG_FD_111486 | JGI IMG/M metagenome (GOLD analysis project Ga0164292, IMG submission 111486) | Eutrophic lake water microbial communities from Lake Mendota, Wisconsin, USA - GEODES117 metaG | ecosystem: Environmental > Aquatic > Freshwater > Lake | place: USA: Lake Mendota... | reverse complement strand
TGCCCTCGACTCGTCGTCATACAACTACGCGAGCGGTCGCATGGATCACCAAATTTACGCGACGACCCAGCGGGTCATGCGTGACGATCTTGAGCGTGTGATGCTTGACCGTCTGCTTGCGGCGTGGGTCAACGAAGCCACGCTTGCGGGTGTGCTGCCGGAAGGCGTGCCGCCGTTCAGCGAGTGGGATTGGTCGTGGCAGTGAGATGGCAAAGAGCACGTTGACCCGTCCAAGGAAGCCAACGCTGCCGAAACTCGGCTGCGAACGCACACGACCACTCTGGCTGCTGAGTACGCCAAGGCTGGCAAGCAGTGGGACGTGGAACTGCGTCAGCGAGCCGCCGAGGTGGCGCTGATGAAGGAACTCAACCTCTTCGTTGACTTCGCGCCGGAAGTGAACTACGGCGGAACGCTTGACGAGAACGGCGAACCAATGGGGGCCGAATGAACGCAATCAATCTCAATTCTGGTGTCGAGTTCCTGCAAGCTGCCGAAGGCGATTCGGCACCGGCTGGCAAGAAGTTTCGCATCGTCGCCTACACGGGTGCTCCTATCCGTCAGGGCTGGAGCCGCGAGCCGGTCGTGATCGACATGGCTGGGATGCAGCTGCCGGCGACTGTGCCCGTGGTGGTCGGCCACGACTACGCACTTGGTTCAATCGTCGGGCAGGGTCGCCCGTTCATCGAAGCTGGGCAGATCATCGTTGAAGGCGAGATTCTGGCCGACAACGAGAACGCACGGCAGGTCGCCGCCCTTGGTGCCGCTGGCTACCAGTTCCAGGCGAGCGTGGGTGCCGATGTCCGCAGGCACCAGAAGATCGACGCCGAAGGCGTCACCACCGTCAACGGCACTGCCCACATCGGGCCAGTGCGAGTCGTCAAAGCCTCATCGCTGCGTGAGGTTTCGTTTGTCACCTTGGGCGCTGATGCAGCTACCAGCGTCGCCATCGCGGCTGAAGCCGACGAGGAGTTTTCTATGGCGGACAACGCCAACCAGACGCCCACCGAAGAGCCGGTCACGGCTGCGGTGGAAGCCACGGCGAGTGTCGCCGTGGAGACCAAGCCCGAAGTCGATCACGCCGAAGTGATCGCGTCCCTCACGCAGAAAGTTTCCAACATGGAAAAGCTCCTTGCGACCCGCGACGAGCGACCGGCGGCTCCTGCCATCCACATGGCGCAGCCGACCAGCCGCAGCCCCGAAGTGATTGAAGCGGCGTTTGCCCTCCAGGGCAACCTGCCGAATGTCGAGAAGCAGTACGACGCCAAGACCCTCGAAGCCGCTGGCAAGATTCAGCGGACGACGAGCCTCGGCGAAGTTCTGCTCTCGGCTGCTGAGGAAGGCGGCTACACCGGCTCGCGTCGGATTTCCGCCGCGACTCTGCGTCCGATCCTTGCTGCTGCTTGGGCGACCCACAGCATCAGCGGCATCCTGTCGGCGACCGTCAACAAGTTCCTGCTCGCCGGCTTCAACGGCGTCGAGTCCTCGTGGCGGTCCATCTCGTCGGTTCGCAGCGTGAACGACTTCAAGGCGCTGACGAGCTACCGGCTCAACGGTGGCATGAAGTTTGAGAAGGTCGCCCCTGGCGGCGAACTCAAGAACGCTGCCGTCAGCGACGAGTCGCGGACGATCTCGGCAGAGACCTACGGCATCATGACGAGTGTCACTCGCAATGACCTCATCAACGATGACCTCGGTGCTCTGACTGCGGTGCCGCAGCGGATCGGTCGTGGCGGTGCTCTGAAGCTCAACGACGTCTTCTGGGCTTCGTTCCAAGATGACTCGGCGTTCTTCACCACGGGCCGTGGCAACAAGAAGACCACGGCGGGTGCTCTCAGCCTGAGCAACCTCAAGGCGATTGCCACGCTGTTCCGCAAGCTCAAAGACCCCGATGGCAACCCGGTTGCCGTTGAGCCTCGCGTGCTGCTCGTGCCGTCCGACATCGAACTGTCGGCTGCGGAGATCATGGGCTCGGCGTTGCTGGTTGGCGGCTCGTCCGCTGGCCCCAACGTGAACGTGCTCGCCGGTCGGTATCAGGTCGTCTCGACCAGCTACCTGTCCAGCGCCGAGGACTACTACCTGCTTGCCTCGCCGGCTGACATGCCGGTGATGGAAGTGGCGTTCCTCAACGGCGTGCAGTCCCCCATCGTTGAGACGGCGGAAGCCGATTTCAACACGTTGGGCGTGCAAATGCGGGGGTATTTCGACTTCGGCGTTGCCCGAGCCGAGTACCTCGCCGGCGTGAAGGCTGACGCTTCTTGATCTGAAGACAAACCGTGACCGCCGGGCGGGAGCCCAAGCCCGCCCGGCGGCATGATTCCAACCAACCCATTTCTCAGAAAGCAGGTGATCCTAATGGCTTCTTATTCTCAGGCTGGCTGTCTCATCGACTACACGCCTTCGGCTGCTGTTGCCGCTGGCGATGTCGTCCTTCTCGCTGATCTCGTGACCGTGGCTCCTCGTGCAATCGCCGCCAACGCGCTGGGTGCGGTGTCGGTTGATGGCGTGTGGAGCATCGCCAAGGCTTCGGGCGCTGTCTCGCAGGGTGCGCTTCTGTACTGGGATGCCACCAACAGCGTCGTCACCACGACTGCCAGCACGCACAAGCGGGCCGGCAAGGCCGCTGCTGCGGCTGCGTCGGGCGATGCGTCGGTGATGGTCATCCTCAACGTCGGCTGAGTTCTCGTCCCACTGCAAGCCGCCGGCGGCAGCGTTTCATCCTTTCCGCGCCGCCGGCGGTCTTGTGGTTAGAGGTGCCTATGTCCGATCTACTCGCCAGCGGTGCAGCGTGGCTCGCCGGTCAGTTTTCGGCGAGTGCGTCGCGGTCTGTCCGCTACTCTCGCGGGGCTGACTACGGCACAGTCAGTGCCACGATTGGCACAAGCCGCTTTGAGTCGCAGGGCACCAGCGGCGTAATCGAGCAGTGGGAGTCGCGTGACTTCGTCATCAAGGCGGGCACGCTTCCGTTTGGCGAGCCGCTGCGGCACGACAAGATTGTTGACACGATCAACGGCGTGGACATCACGTATGAAGTGACGAGCCCGCGTGGCGTCCCGGTTTTTCATTACGGAGACGCATTCCGGCAGACGGTGCGTGTTCACACGATTGCCACTGCCGAGGCGGCACAGGTCGCTCCGACGCTCAGGCGTCGATTCTGGGGCTCGTTCGCTGCGGCAACTATCACTGACGCTCAGATCGTCGCCAGCCTCGCTAATGACCTCGGAGGCTCTCGGGCACAGTCGAGGACGATTACCGCACAGACTGCGTATATCTACGTCGTCCTGCCGACGAGTTTCGGCGTACCGACGTTTGCAGTCAGCGGTCTGACGTCCTCGGCGTGGGAGACCACGACCAGGTCGATCACGTTCGCCGGGCAGGCGGCACAGAGTTACGGCATCTACCGCTCAACGTATCCGATCACCGGCACCGTCAACCTCGTGGTCACATGACGTATGTCAAGCATCAAGGGCACCAACGTACTCGCGCCGGTCGTGCCATTCGACACGACGGATGCACACGCCTCGCACGAGGCGCGGTACGGCAAGGGCGGCTACCGCAGCGTAGCCGACATCGCCGAGAGAGACGCGATTCCGCAGTTGAGGCGGGAAGCCGGGATGCTGGTGCTGACGCTCTCGGACGGCATCGTGTGGCGACTCAATAACAACTTAACGACATGGACTGACAACAACCTCACCACAAGCCTCGACGGCGGGAATTTTTGAGCATGAGCAACACTATCCGCATTAAGAGACGCAACGCAGCCGGTGCGGCAGGCGCTCCCGCTAGTCTTCAGCAGGCAGAACTTGCATTCAACGAAGCCGACTCGACGCTCTACGTGGGCGTCGGCACTGGTGGCGCTGGCGGGTCAGCTACGACGATTCAGGCAATTGGCGGCAGTGGGACGTTTGCGACGAAGGCGTACGTGACGTCTGCGGTGTCTGCGGTGGATGTTTCGTCGCAGCTCTCAAGCTATCTGACCACATCCGCCGCTGCATCGACGTACCTTTCACAAGCGACGGCGGCCAGCACATATGCAACGCAGAGCAGTGTAAGCACGGCGATCTCAAACGTAATCAATGCGGCACCGGCTGCTCTCGACACGCTCAAGGAACTGGCTGACGCTCTCGGTTCCGATGCTGCGTTTTCCACGACCGTCACAGCGTCCCTCTCTGGCAAGATGGCAAAAGCAAGCAACTTGTCGGATGTGGTCGATGTTTCGGCGGCTCGCACGAATCTCGGGCTCGGCACAATGGCAGTCCAGGCGGCGAGCAACGTGGCGATCACTGGTGGCTCGGTTGCAGGCATCGACTTGAACGGCGGGACGTTCTGACGTGTCAAACACCGTACGCATCCTCCGAAGCACCACGGCAGGCAACGTGCCGTCCTCGCTCGTCAGCGGCCAGATTGCCGTCAACGAGGCGGACGGGCGTCTGTTCTTTCGCTCGCCGTCGGGCACCGTAACGACGTTTTCGTCCATTGCGTCGTTCGCTACTACGGCGTCTTTTCCCGCAGTCGGTTTGGCGAATGTGCTGTACCTCGCGTCGGATAGCTCTCGCGCCTATCAGTTCGTGGGCGGGGTATACATTGAGGTCGGAGTCTCTGGTGGCGGGGGGACCGCCACGACATCGGCTTCCGATCTCACGAGTGGCACGCTGCCCGATGCGAGGTTGAGCAGCAACGTCACAGTCAACCAAAACCTGCGATGGGCGATGCAGACCACGAGTACATCAATTGACTGGTTGCCTCGCGGGCACGGCACTATCGGCAACGCGGCGGCATTCTCGGGAAGTCTGATGCTGGCGTTTTTTACAGCCCCGTACTCGTTTACCGCCACCACACTGACATTTATAACGGGCGGCACTGCCACTGCCTCGCTGTCGCTGTGTAGGTTTGCGCTTTTTACCGTGAACGAGACGATTGTCGACTCTGTCACGGGCACGTCACCGATAATTACGATGGTTGCACGGACGGCAAACGACACAACAATCGGAAACGCCTCCCAGACGATTTATTCTCGCGCGTTTGCAACTGACGGATACCCAGCCTCGTACAGCATTGTCGCTGGAACGCGATATGCCGCTGGCGTGCTGGTTGTCGGCAGCACGGCCGGAACATGGCAAGCGGGCACGGTTACAACAGGCGCGATCACGCGACTGCCGCCAATGGCTGCGGGTGCTGTCACTGGTTTGTCTGATATGCCGACTGCGCCCACGACCGTATCAAATGGCAACTTCATGATCTATGGGCGGATTTCATGACGACCACCTACCTCGGCGTGATCGATGGCATACGCACTTGGGAAGTGCGTGACGAGAGCGGCAACGTCATCGGCATGAACCAGCAGGCCGTGGACGACTCTGTACCGGCGAGCGTCTCCGCTCGCCAGATACGCCTGTGGATGCTTCGGCATGGCATCTCACTTGCAGCCGTGGACGCAGCTATCGACGCCATCCCCGACCAACTCCAGCGGGACTCGGTCAGGGTGGAGTGGGACTACGCTCCGTACGTCGAGCGGTCGCACCCGATGCTCGTGCCGCTAGCGGCGGCTCTCGGACTCACTGAGGCTCAGGTCGATCAGGCGTTTGTCGAGGCGGCGGGGATTTAACGCTGCTGAAGGCATAGCCGGTCGCTGTGCTGCTCGTCGCCGTGACAATGCCAGCCACGAGGTGCCGCGATGTCCAACGTCTTCTCTCTGCTGCCAGGCCAACTTGACGTCACTTTCGTGGTGGGCGACGAGGTCAATATCGCCATGAATCTGGGGCAGTCGATTGCCTCGTACACGCTGCAATCGGCTGTCTATGTCGCGAGCACTGGCGGATTCCAAGGCGGCGGCGGCGGCACTGTATCGACTGTCGGAGCGACTGCGGCGACGCCTGTCATTCAAGTCGTGACGGCGTCCACTGGCGCAATCATCTGGAGCCTCAACGAGGTACAGACTGCCTCTCTGAGTCCAGCCATTAGATACCTCTGGTATCTGCGATGGATCACGCCTGGCACGACTATGACGCGAACAATCTTGGCTGGCAGCTGCATCCCGAGGGCACCGGGCGCATGAGTGAGATTTCTGTCACAGTCAACGGCTCAACGACAATCAACCCGACTGTCGGCAACGGCGACACAGTCAACGTCACGTTTTCTGCCGCTGGCGAGCGTGGGCCGAAGGGTGACACTGGAGTTGCTGGGCCTGCGAACACGATTGCGATTGGCAAGGTGGTCACTGGCACGGACGCAGCTGCGACGCTGACCGGCGTGTCGCCGTCTCAGACGCTCAATCTGACGCTGCCGCAAGGTGCGGTCGGTGAGCGTGGCTTGCAGGGCGAAGTTGGGCCAGCCGGGCCGGTCAACTCGTTGTCCATCGGCACCGTGACGAAGGGCGACAATCCGGCGGCAACGATCACCGGCACTGCTCCTAGTCAGGTGCTATCGCTGACGCTGCCGAAGGGCGACAGGGGCGACACTGGCGCGGCTGGGCCGTACACGACGATTCAGGTCGGCACCGTCGCGACGGGAGCACCTGGCACGCAGGCGAAGATTGACAGCCTGACTTCTGGCAACACCGTCTCGTTGAGCTTCACCATTCCGCGTGGCGTTGACGGTACGGCGAACCTCGCCGACGAGACGCCGCAGCCGCTGGGCGTTGCGTCGGCAGGCACGGCGGGATTTGCCGCCCGTGCTGACCACGTCCATGCTGTGCCGACGATCAGCTACGCAAACCTGACGAATGTGCCGACGACCTTCGCCCCGGCGACCCATCAGCACGCCGTCAGCGACGTTACGGGGCTGCAAGCCGCACTTGATGGCAAGCAAGCGAGCGGCACATACGCAACGCTGGTCAATGGTCTCGTCCCGTCCAGCCAGCTGCCGGGCTTTGTCGATGACGTTGTCGAGTTCGCAGCACTTGCCAACTTCCCGGCGACGGGCGAAGTTGGAAAGCTGTTTGTCGCCCGTGACACGAACAAGGTCTACCGATGGTCGGGCACTGCCTACATCGAGATTTCGGCAAGCCCCGGCTCCACCGACTCGGTGGCTGAAGGCTCAACCAACCTGTACTTCACCACGCTGCGTGCGTCAGCAGCCGCGCCGGTGCAGAGCGTCAACGGCAAGACCGGCAACGTGACGATTGAGGCGGGCGGCATCGCCTGGTCCACGGCACCGACGACGACCAAGACGACGACCAAGGCCGGGCAGATCAGCTACGACGAGAATTTTCTCTATGTCGCCAATGCCGTGGATCAGTGGCGTCGCACGTCGCTTGAGGATTGGACGACGCCGACCATCACGATCTCGGTGCAGCCCAGCAACCAGACGGCAGTCGGCGGCACAGCCACGTTTGCCGTCACCGCGACGGCGTCGCAGAACGCTGAACTGACCTACCAGTGGCAGCGGCAGGCGGGTGGCGCGGGTGCGTGGGTCAATATCGGCACCGGCTTGTCGGCAACGCTTGGTCTCGCCGATCTCAGCTACGCGACGAACAGCGGCGACAAGTACCGAGTCGTGATTTCCTCTGGTGCTGCGGGCACGGGCGGCACTGCCGTCAACGGGTGGCTCCCAGCGGTCGTGGTCGAACTCACGCCTACGGCGACCGTCACCAGCGGCGAAGCGACGCTCACCGTGTCGGCGGCAATTAGCATCATCACGCAGCCGCAGAACGTGAACCTGACCAACGGCACCTCGGCGTCGTTCTCAGTGTCGGCAACCACACCGGGCACTGGGCTCGCCTACCAGTGGCAGTCGTCGCCTGACGGAACCAACTGGACGAACATCAGCGGTGCGACATCTGCCAGCTACGCTCTCACGGGAATCACCGAGACGGGCAACGACAACTACAGATACCGCTGCATCGTGTCGAGCAGCGGCTACGCCGACGCCACGAGCAACGCTGCTCTGCTCGACGTGGCACCGATCACGGTCACGTCGCAGCCCAGCAGTGCCACAGGCTCGCCCGTGGCGGGCACGACTCCAAACTATTCTGCTTCGTTCTCGGCTGCGGCGACATCGCCAGCAGGCTCTCCGACGATCCAGTGGGAAGTCTCGACTGACGGCGGCACGACATTCTCTGACGTGAGCGGGCAGACGAATTCGTCGCTCTCGCTGACGGGACTGACGAACGCTGACACGGGCAAGCGTTACCGGGCGAAGTTTGAGAAGAGCGGCTGGAACACGGTACGTTCGAGTGTTGCCACACTGACGGTTCCGCTTGATGCAATCACGGTGACGCAGCAGCCGAGCAATACGACGGCGAGCGTGTCCTCCTTCGCCACGTCAGCGTTTGCCCTTCCGGCGGGGCGGTGGAATCGTGTCAGCAACGCCAACGGTCTTTGGTTCGCCACTCCGAGCAACCTAGATTTTGGTGGCGACTACATCGCCACCTCTGCGGACGGAGTGAATTGGACGCGAACCAATCTGGCACTTCCCGCCGTCGGCGAGTGGAGTGACGTTCTGTATTACGGCGGCGTGTATCTGACTTATCGGACAACCTCAAGCACCGTATCGCCTCGATATGCAACCAGCACCGACGGCGTGACATGGACGGCGCGCAACTCGACCGTTCTTGCGGCTGCGATTGGAAATGCGTTCTTTGCAATCGTCGTTCATACCGGCGTCGGATTCGTGGTCATCAGTTCGCAGGGAGCAAGCTCGACGGCAGGTGCAGTTTCGTCCGATGGCGTGACGTGGGCCGCTCGTGCGGGTGGCGTGGGCGCGTCGTGGTTTGACTCTTTGACAGTCGGCAACCGCACGGTTTTGGCGATGCAACCGTCGTATTTGAGCCAAACCAACCAATACCAATTTGACGTTGCGACGATTGTTGGCGACGGGGCTCCTGTGCATCAGGAAATTATTCGTCTCGTCGTTACAACCTCGTACAACGTGAGGCTCTCGGTCGCAGGCGGCTACATCGTCCACAATTTGTCGGTTAACGGCGGGTCGGCCCCAAGGCTGCTGTCGTATGCGAACGAATCGGCCACGACACCAACGACCGTGTCGTTTGCGGCCCTACCGGGCAGCAGCGCGACTGTTGCCGTGCTTCCTGCATCTCCTCGCTGGGCGGCTGTTGGAAATGCAGGCTTTTACACGTCGAACGACCAAGGACAGACGTGGGCACTGCGGCAGAGCACTACGATTGGCGCGAACGGAAACGGGCGTTTCTACGTCAGCGGTAGCCGTATTGCGTTCACCAACTTCCCGTCGTCAGCGACGATTTACACGTCGGACGACGGTGGCCTTTCGTGGACAACGAGAGTCCTTTCAACCAGCGGATCGGTAGGGCCGACGCAAGTCGGGCTTGGCCGAATCTTCTGGCAATCATCTCTGAGTGACACTTCGTTCGGCGGCACAATCATCAACCTCGGCGGCTCGACCTCGGCCACCTTCTCGTCTTCCGCCACGACCACCTTCGGCGCGCCTTCCATCCAGTGGCAACAGTCGTCTGACGGCGGCGCGACGTGGACGAACATCAGCAGTGCCACGTCTAGCTCGCTCGCACTGTCGCCGGTCTCGGGCGACAGCGGCAAGCGATATCGAGCCGTGTTCACGAAAGACAGCTACACGACAGTCAACAGTAACGCAGCCATTCTCACGGTGCCGTAATGCCAAAGATCGTAAAGGTAAAGCGGTCGAACGTCGCAGGCTCAACGCCCAGCGTGAGCTACGGCGAGCTTGCGTACAACGCGGCAGACAATCGGCTCTTCGCCGGTAACGCTGCGAACGTGGCTGTGCTGCTCAATGCAGGCAGCGGCGGCGGCGGCGGCTCCGCAAACATCGTTGAGGCATCGACGGCGGCGGGCTTCCCGGCAGTGGGTAGTGTCGGCACCTTGTACCACGCGACTGATGTGCGTCGAATCTTTTTCTGGGACGCAAGCGGCGTCTACGTTGAGGCAGGAACGTCTGGCGGTGGTGGTAGCGGTAGCTCGTTCACGCTCGCCGCCGCAACGGCAAGCGAGCTTGGTGGTGTCAAGGTTGGTTCGGGCCTGACAATCAGCGACGGGGTGCTTTCTGCAACTGGTGACTCGGTGCTGCGTGCGTTGTTCGTTCCCGGTGCACCGACGAGCGTCACTGCGACGGCTGGCGATGCACAGGCCACCGTGTCGTGGACGGCACCCAGCGTACTCGCACAGACCCCGATCACGGACTACACCGTTCAGTTCAGCACCAACAGCGGCTCGACATGGACGACGTTCACGCGGGCGGCCTCGGCTTCGGCGAGTGCGACCGTGACAGGACTCACCAACGGCACGGCTGTTGTCTTCAGAGTATCCGCGACGAATGGAGTTGGCACTAGCAGTTACTCAACGGCATCTAGTGCGGTGACGCCTGCGGCGGGTCCGCCGATTGCCTATGCGGCCAAGTTCGGGCCGGGGTCGTACACCGTCACTGGCACCAGCACTATCACGGCCACAGTCACGGGCGGCGGCGACGACTCTGATACACGGCTCTGGCTGCTGATCGGCACCAGTGGAACGCTCTCGTACACAGTCACCGCCAGCAGCGAAGACGGATATGACGGCGGCGCGCTGTATCGCACGTCAGCATCTCCGGCCAACCACTCGGCTTTTAGTGGTTACAGCAATCACCCCGCTGGGATGACTCTGGTTTCTGGAACAGTTACTGGCACCTCAACGTCCACCGGCAGCGTAGCCGTTACATCTGGGCAGCATCTCGTCCTGCGATATGCCAAGGACGGCGGCGATAGCGCAAACAACGACCGCATCACGGCCGTACTCAACATCTCGTAGGAGTCACCATGCCACTCTCTTTCCCATCATCGCCAACCGTCGGGCAGCAGTCGACGCAGAACGGTCGCACCTACTCGTGGACGGGCTATGCGTGGGAACTCGTCGCGGCGAGCGGCGGCGGCGGCCTGACGTGGTCAAGCGTGCCAGCGTCCGCGACGGCGAGCGGGACGGCGGGGCAGATAGCGTATGACGGCGGCAACGGGTTTTTCTACGTTGCGACGGCTACGAATACGTGGGTACGTACAGCGTTGAGTACGTGGGACTCTGACGCCACTGCGTTCCTGACAGCGGCGGGCATCACGGACGCAACACAGTCATCTGCTATAGGGACGCTCGTCGGATCGCTGAAGAGCGCGGGCGTCTGGTCAAAAATGCGCGCGATTTACCCGTTCATCGGCGGCACGGCATCGACTCACAAATGGAACCTCAAAGACCCGCGAGACTTGGACGCCGCCTATCGACTGGCGTTTTCAGGC
>Ga0164292_10004621_pt1 | contig 11207 bp, 12 predicted proteins | sample GEODES117metaG_FD_111486 | JGI IMG/M metagenome (GOLD analysis project Ga0164292, IMG submission 111486) | Eutrophic lake water microbial communities from Lake Mendota, Wisconsin, USA - GEODES117 metaG | ecosystem: Environmental > Aquatic > Freshwater > Lake | place: USA: Lake Mendota... | reverse complement strand
TAAAATATTTTAAAAATTCAAACATTGGAAATTCTCAAAACGCAAATAACGGTATTAAAAATAGTAATGGAAAATTTATAAAAATAATTTTTCAAGACGATTTTCTTTATAATGAAAATTCATTAAAAGATATAGCTTCTGTTTTGAACGATGATGTTCAATGGCTAATAACAGCATGCGAACATAGCAATGATGGGCAAACGTTCTATAGATCATTTTTTCCAAGATACAATAATGAAATATATTTAGGCAATAACACCATAAGTTCCCCATCTGTTTTAACAATAAAAAACACAAAAGATAAATTATTTTTTGATGAAAATTTGAAATGGCTTATGGATGTTGATTACTACAAGAGATGTTTTATTAAATTTGGCCCTCCATTAATTTTAAATAATATAAACGTTGTAAATAGAACTAATGAGTTTCAATATCAAAATCATATTTCAGAAGAAGATAAAAATAAAGAATTTTATTATGTAAAAAATAAATTTGAAAATATACAAGAAACTTTTTTTAATCGCCTTGTGAATTTAAATTTTGATCATCACACCTTGTATTCAAGAGGCATTGTAGATATAAATGAACATCTGCCAACGTTAAGATCTTACGCAAGCCGATGCGATCATGTAACCGAAATGGGAGTCAGATTTGCAACATCTACCCATGCTCTTTTAATAGCTAAACCTAAAAAAGTTGTATCTATAGATTTAAATTATCATTTTTTTAAATCTTACGAGAAATCAATTAATGATTTTGCTTTTGTTTGTGAAACTTCATTTCAATTTATAGAAAGTGATGTTTTAAAAATAGATATAGAACAAACTGATCTTCTTTTCATTGACACTCTTCATACATATCATCAATTGCTTTCTGAATTGAACCGTCATGAAAAAAATGTTAATAAATGGATTATTCTGCACGATACCGTTACTTTTGGATATACAGATGAAGAGTTTTATCAAAATGGAAAAATTTCAGAAATTATTTCTTCCACAAAGAAAGAAAAAGTAGGACTTAAACCAGCCGTTGAAGATTTTTTAAAAAACAACACTAATTGGAAAATAGAAAAAGAATACACTAATAACAACGGATTAACTATTTTAAAAAGAATAAGTCAACATTAAAACAAACAATTAAACATTAAATTTTAAAAAAGATTTTATAAAAATGATAATAGGGAATGGGTTAATAGCAAAAAAATTTTTTAATTTTAAAAATCAAGACGATATAATCGTGTTCGCATCTGGAGTGTCCAATTCTTTAGAAGAAAACGATTTAGAATATCAAAGAGAAATAAATTTATTAGAAAAGACTCTTGAAAAAAATAGTGATAAAAAAATTATTTATTTCAGTACGACTTCTATATTTAATATAAGATCTAAATATACAAATCATAAATCACAAATAGAAACGTTTATAATACAAAATTGTAATAATTATTGCATTTACAGATTACCACAAGTGATTGGAAAAGGTGGAAATAAAAATAATTTAATTAATTTTTTGAAACAATCTATAATTGACGCAAAACAAATTTTTATTTTTCCAGATTCTTTAAGAAGCGTCTTAGATGTTGAAGACCTAGTTAAGCTTTGTTTTGAAACTTGCGACTTAAAAGATAAAAACATTTTAAATATAGCTGGCATAGAATTTTGTAAAATAGAAGATATTGTAAAAATGATAAGTAAAAAATTAAATATGAATCATACATTATATTTTCATAAAGAAAAACAAGATTATTACACAATAAATTCTGATGAAATAAATCTTGCTATCAATCGATTAAACATAAATTCTGATAATTATATTAAAAATTTAATTAATAAATATATATGAATTTAGCAATTTTATTACCAGTTAGGAATGGCGCAAAAACAATAAAAAGAGCAATAGATTCTATAGAAAATCAAACGTTTTTTAAAAGACCAAACAATACTTATAAAATTTATCTTGTAGACAACATGTCTTCTGATAATTTAAAAATTGAAATTCAAGGATATAAAAATTTAATAAGCTTTCAATCCCCTTATTTAGGCATAGGATCAGCTTTAAATGCTGGTTTATATAAAATACAAAACGATGACTCCGTAGAATATGTTGCTCGCATGGATCAAGATGATGTTTGGCATTTAGACAAGATAGAAACACAAATGAATTTTCTCATGAACAATAAACACATAGATATATGTGGAACGCAAATGCATTTTAACAAAGCAAACGATAGCGTTGAACTTCCATTTGAATATTCTGAATACCCAACAAACGATAAAACTATAAAAGAATGGCTAATGAACGGAATGAATCCGCTAGGTCATTCTAGTATTATTTACAAAAAATATATATTTAATTTCGTTGGCGGCTATGATGACACATATAAATACGCAGAAGATTTGGATTTATGGCTTAAGTGTTTAAATTTTTGTAATTTCGCTAATATAAACAAAATATTAGTTGAATATTTTTATGAAAAAAGACCTTCACAAAATTTACAAAATAGATCAACCGCGCTCTTAAATATGAGAACTAAATTTTTACACCATCCAGATTTTTTTAATATATAATTATCTAATAAAATATATGAAAAATAATAACCAATAATATGTTAACATTAAATAATATCACTCTCTTATGTATGTCTTCCATCTCTATGGATTACAGTGTTAGAGCTTTATTAAAAAGCAGTGAAAAAATTAATTTTGCAGACATAAAACTAATTTCTCATGAGCAGCCATCTAATTTAAATAGTAAAATTAAATTCTGCTATATAGATAGAATAAATTCTCTTGATAATTATAGCTATAAAATGATATATGAGTTAGATAAATATGTTGAGACTGATTACGCTTTGGTGATTCAGTCTGATGGATATGTCATAAATCCTAATTCATGGAGAGATGATTTTTTAAATTATGATTATATTGGAGCGCCGTTTCCATTGCCTAAAGATGATTTTTCATATAGAGATTCAAACAATAATATTTTCAGAGTTGGAAACGGAGGTTTCTCTTTAAGAAGTAAAAAATTAATCGAACTTCCTAATAAATTAAAATTAGAATGGAAGTCTTTTCATGGATATTATAACGAAGACGGATTTATCTGCGGCATGTATAAAGATATATACGAAAATAATGGAATGAAATTCGCTCCACTCGATATTGCAAAATATTTTTCACATGAGATAGAAATACCAGAAATAAAAGATATAAACCCTTTTGGATTTCATGGTAAATTTTCAAAATACTATAATAAATAAATGAACAAACAAGATATCTACAATTTAATTAACAAGAAAAATCCAACAATTTTTGAAATTGGATGTGCTGATGGAAAAGATACAATTGAATTTATAAACACTTTTGGCGAGTTAAATATTTTTTGTTTTGAACCGGAACCTAAAAATATAAATTTAGTAAAGCAGCGTATAAATTATCCAAATCATTATTTGTTTGAAGGCGTTGTTTCAAATACTGATGGCGAATTACTATTCAATCGTTCAAGAACTGACAATCCTTCCGACTTATCATATTCAGGAAGCGTTAGAAAACCAAAAGAACATCTAAGCGAATGGCCGTTTATTAAATTTGACGAACAAATTAAAGTAAAATCAATAACTTTAGACACATTTTGCGAACAAAATAAAATAGACTTTATTGATTTCATCTGGGCTGATGTACAAGGAGCAGAAGAAGATCTTATTAAAGGCGCATTTAGAACTCTTGAAAACAAAGTTAAATTTTTATATATAGAGTATTCTAATAAAGAGTATTACGAAGGCCAAATTAATTTAAAATCTTTAAAGGCTCTTCTTGGTCCAAAATGGAATTTAATTAAAGATTACGGTAGTGACGCTCTATTTCAAAACACTAAAATATGATACACTTAATTACAAGAGCAGATGTGAGACCTGATTTTATATATATACAATATGAATCAATAAAAAAATATGTAAAATGTGACTATGAATATATTGTTTTAAATAACGCTATAGAAAATGCAGACAAACATAAAGAAATAAATAGAATCTGCAAAGAATTAAATATTAAATGCGTTGAAATTACTTTAGACGACGATCTGAAATACTTGGGAGGAGAAAGAAACTTTAATGACGAAAAAAATAGGTATTTAAGTCCAAACCTTGCTTCCGCTTATTCAACTACATGGACTTTTAAAAAATACATAACAGACGAAAAATACATATGCAATATAGATGCAGATATATTTTTTATTAAAGACATAGATTTAGAAAAATTAATTTTACAAACTGAATTTATATACATACCACAATACAGAGCTAATGGACAAGTACATTACGCCTGGAATCCATTTTTTTTAATAAATTTAGAAAAAAATAAAAATTTAAAAGATTTGCAATGGATAAATGGAACTGTTTTAGGAGATCGCTGCGACGTAGGTGGACCAAATCATTATGATCTTATAAAATTTAAACCAAAATATATTCATATTGAAGAATACTGCGTATACGAAATAAAAAAAGATTCTAATCAAAATTTAAAAATACATTACACTCAAAATGGAAATGTTAATTATGAATTAATTGTGGATTCAAATTTAAATTTTATATCATTAAATCATATTGGCGGATTTAAATTAGAAAAAAATAAAACATTTCCTCATGAACCTGATTTTGAAAACTACAATGATTATATTTTTCAAAAAATTATAAATATAGTAAAATCATTTACATATAAAAATATTGAATTTCCAAAACCTGAAATAATAGCTTTCTTTGGTTTTATGAACGATGATAATCATTTCGCGGTTCATTATAAAGGAGGGTCAAATTACATGTCTTGCTACACAAATGAATATAATATAAAAAAGACAAAAGAAATAAAAAAATTAATATGATAACAACTGAATTTTATAATGGGCAAGGATTGGGAAATCAACTTTGGTGTTATTTTGTAATCAAAACAATTGCTAAATTAAATAATTACAAGTTTGGTATAATGAATTTTGACAAATTCAAAGGAAAAGAATTTATGCAGCTTGATTTTGGTGAAAACGTAATTGGAGGATCTGGTCCAGAAGGTGGACCTCCAAACATGTTGCCAAATTCTATAACTAATTATTATAAAGAAAAAGCAGAATATCACCCAACAAGTAGGCTTGATATAAGTGGACAAGACTTGAATTTGTTAAACATATCAGATAATACTAAAATAGACGGAACGATGCAAAGTTATCTTTATATTAAAGAGCACAGAAAAGAAATAATTGAGTCTATAAAAATAGAAGAAAATAAAAAAGTAACAATAGAAGACAAATCAAATTCTTGTTTTATACATGTAAGAGGCGGGGATTTTAAAGGGAGTTCTGCTATTTTATACGAAGATTATTATAAAAATGCTATACAGTATTTTAGAGATACAAATAAAAATATAAAGTTTTATTTTGTTACTGATGATTTTTATTTTTGCAAGTCTATCTTAAAAGATGTTGAACCAATTGGCTCATGTCTATCGCAAGAACAAGATAAGAATAAAGCGAATCATCACCTTGGAGGTCCAATATGGATGGATTATTCTATACTAAACAATGCGGAAAACATAATCATGTCCGCATCTAGTTTTGGATGGTGGCCTGTATGGACAAATAAAAATGTAAAAAACGTTATCGCACCTAAATATTGGGCGGCTTTCAAACAAAGCGACGGTTACTGGTCTTGCAAAGATTCTGTAGTAGAAAACTGGAATTACATGGATAAGGAAGGTAAAATCTTTAAATATAACTAATAAATGAAATCTTTAGATCAAATAGCCATAGAAGAAAAAACAGACAAATCGAGCTTGATTCACAATTACTGTAAAAAGTATGAATTATATTTTAATTCAATAAGATTTGAAAATCTAAAAATATTAGAAATAGGAGTTCAAAATGGTTTTTCTTTAAAAACTTGGGAAAGATATTTTGAAAACAGCCGTATTTATGGTATCGATGTTGCCGATTGTTCTCGTTTTGATTCTGATCGAATAAAAAATTTCTGTTTTAGCCAAACAAACACCAGCAAATTAAAAGAAATAAACGAACAATACGGACCATTTGATATTATTATAGATGACGGTTCTCACATAAATGAACACATGGTCGAAACTTTTGATTTCATGTTTCCATTGTTAAACAAAAATGGATATTATGTTTTGGAAGATTTACATTGTTGTTATTGGAAGAACTTTAGCGATTCAAAAAAAATGATTCATAGAATAAGCCAATTAGTAGACGATTTAAATTCAAACGGAAAATGCGGATTCGCTGATATTAATAAAATAAATCAAGACTTATTTTATATTAATAATAATAATAGACTTACTGAATCTGAAAAACATATCGATTTTATACATTTATACAAATCTATCTGCATAATTAAGAAAAACAACCTATGAAAATATACGACTCATTTTTATTTTTTAACGAACTTGATCTTTTAGATATAAGATTAAGCTATCTTGAAGATGTTGTTGATTATTTTGTTATAATTGAATCAACAGTTACATTTTCAGGAAACAATAAACCATTGCATTTTGAATTAAATAAAGATAAATTTAAAAAACACGCTCACAAGATTATACATTTTATAGTTGACGATACTCCAGAAGATTTCTTTAATTTAAAAGTAGTTGAGAATTCAAATAAAAAAACGACAGAATTGCAAAATAAAATTATTAATTTTTTAAAAATTTCTGAAGGCTGGGGTAGACATGAAAAACAATGGGGAAGAGAAATATATCAAAGAGAATCGATACAAAAAGGTTTATTAAATTGCGAAAACAAAGATTATATACTTTTATCAGATGTTGATGAAATTCCAAATAAAGAAGAGATTCGTAAAATAAAAAACGACAATAATAATAAAGTATACGAATTTAAACAAAAAATGTTTTACTATAAAATAAATTTACTAAAAGAGTTGAATTGGAGTGGAACTAAAGCTTGTTCATTCGAAACTTTAAAAAACATTTCACTCAATCATTTAAGACAAAACAAATTTACAAACGAAGTTATTCAAAACGGTGGTTGGCATTTATCTTTTATGGGAGGTCAAAATAGAATTATTGAAAAAATTGAAGCCTACGCTCATCAAGAATTTAATAATTCATTCATAAAACAAAACATTTCAAACAATATAATAAATAATAAAGATTTATTTTTTAGAGATGGCAAAATGGAAAAAATAAACGCTTTAAATGAATTTCCTAAAGAAATTTTAGAAAAAGTAAATAATCAATATGACTATCTTTTAAATGAATAAAAATTGTAAAATTTATGTAGCAGGTCATAATGGTTTATCTGGATCAGCTCTTGTAAGGAAGTTACGTTCTAATGGATATTCCAACATTTTAACTTGTGATAAAAACAATTTAAATTTAAAAAACAAAGAACAAACTGAAGAATGGTTTTCTAAAAACCAACCTGAATATGTTTTTTTAGCTGCCGCTAAAGTTGGAGGTATTTACGCAAATAATAAATATCCAGCAGAGTTTATATACGACAATTTAGAAATACAAAATAATGTTATTCATTCTTCTTACAAGTTTAATGTAAAAAAACTTCTTTTCATGGGCAGCATTTGTATTTATCCCAAATTTGCTCCAGAACCAGTAAATGAGACTAGTTTATTGAATGGTTCTTTAGAACCTTCAAATGAATGGTATGCAATCGCTAAAATTGCTGGAATTAAAATGTGTCAAGCGTACAGAAAACAATATGGATGCAATTTTATATCTGCGATGCCATGCAATTTGTACGGCATTAACGATAACTTTCATTTAGAGAATTCTCACGTTTTACCAGCTTTAATTAGGAAATTTCATGAAGCCAAAATAAATAATTCTAAAACGGTAGAATGCTGGGGAACTGGTTCTCCAAGAAGAGAGTTTTTATATTCTGATGACCTTGCTGACGCATTAATCTTTTTAATGAATAAATACAATGAAAATGAAATAATTAATATTGGTTATGGCGAAGATTTAACAATTAAAGATATTGCAAATAAAATAAAAACAACTATTAATTTTACTGGAGAAATAATTTGGAACACATCTAAACCAGACGGTACTCCAAAAAGGCTTTTAGATGTCAATAGATTATTCGATATGGGATGGAGGCCAAAAATTAATTTAGAAAATGGATTAAAATCTACATACGAATGGTATTTAAATAATCAAGACAAACTTAAACTATGATAGCAATAGTAACTGGGTCTGCTGGATTAATCGGATCGCAAACATGTGATTTCCTGCATCGAAAGGGATATAAGATAGTAGGTATTGATAATGACATGAGAAGATATTTCTTTGGTGAAGAAGCTTCAACTAATAACTCCAGAATTTCTTTACAAAAAAAACTTAATAATTATGAACATCAAAATATTGATATAAGAAATTTTGAAGAACTTCAAAAGTTATTTAAGCGCTATTCAAAGGACATTAAAATAGTTGTGCATACAGCAGCTCAACCATCACATGATTGGGCTATTAAAGAACCAATTACTGATTTTAGCGTTAATGCAACTGGAACAATGAATATGTTAGAAGTAACAAGATTAAATTGTCCTAAAGCTACATTCATTTTTACCTCTACTAATAAAGTTTATGGTGACACTCCTAATAAATCTTTTTTTACGAAAGAAACAGAAACTAGATGGGAATGTTTTAATAATTTAGGAGAGCCAACTTCGATTGATGAAACTATGTCAATTGATAATACTAAACATTCTATATTTGGCGCTTCTAAAGTAGCGGCAGATATTATGTGTCAAGAATACGGTAAATATTTTGGAATGAATGTTGGCGTGTTTAGGGGTGGATGTCTGACAGGTCCAAATCACGCTGGCACAGAATTGCATGGTTTTCTTTCTTATTTAATTAAATGCATTGTGCATGATAAAACATATACTATATTTGGATATAAAGGAAAACAAGTTAGAGACAATATTCATTCTTGGGATTTAGTAAATATGTTTTGGCGTTTTCATCAGAACCCTAAACATGGTGAAGTTTATAATGTTGGTGGCGGCAGAAACAATTCAATATCAATTTTAGAAGCGATTGATTTAATCAATAAAATTTCAGAAACTAAATGGACTAATTATTCTATTTCAGAAAACAATAGAACAGGCGACCATATTTGGTATATTTCTAATTTAACAAAATTTAAAACCGATTATCCAGAATGGAATATAACTATTAGCTTAGAAGAAACTATTAAGCAAATGGTTGAATTTGAAAAAAATAAAATTTGATATGATAATAGTCACATTAATGGGAGGCACTGGCAATCAAATGTTTCAATATGCATTTGCTCGCAATCTATCACTTAAATATAATAAAACTTTAAAAATAGATTTATCTTTTCTTAAAAATAAAAACATGGGTCTTGATTTTGTTTATAGAGATTATAGTTTAAACATCTTCAATATTTATGAAGATTTTAATATAGATAAAAATCATTTTATCAAAATTAATGAACCATGCTTTGAATACGAACAAAGCGTTTTAGATATGATACACAGCAATTCTGATTCTAATTTTTTATTAAACGGGTATTGGCAAACTTCAAAATATTTTAAAGAGTTTGAAAAAGAAATAAGAAAGGATTTTACTTTTCGAGACGAAATTGAAAATTCTAATTCTTATGTAAAAGAAATGCTTAACGATATTAAATCAAAAAATTCTGTTTTATTAAATATTAGAAGAACTGATTATTTAAGTACAAACTATCACGGCGTAATGGGTAAAGAATATATTGATAAAGGCGTAAAACTAATAGAATCAAAAATAAAAAATCCAAGATATTTTTTATTTTCTGACGATTTAGATTGGTGCAGAGAAAATATTAAATTATCCAATATGACTATAGTTGATCATTCGTATAAAGGAGATAGATTTAGCTATTATTTACAACTAATGAAAAACTGCAAACATTTTATAATACCAAATAGTTCTTTTGCTTGGTGGGCAGCATGGTTGAATCAAGATAAAAATAAAATAGTTATAGCGCCCAAACAATGGTTTACCGATACAAATATAAATACAACAGATCTTACACCGGACGATTGGATAAGAATATAATTTTATAAAAATACATAATATGAAAACAGTAATAACTGGAATACTCGGCCAAGATGGTTCAAATATGGTTGAATATCTTTTACGAAACACAAATACAAAAATTTTTGGTATGATTCGTCGTACATCAAATCCAAATTTTGTAAACTGCAAGTCTTTTATTAAAAACGAAAGATTTCAATTGGTTTATGGTGATTTGTCTGATGGTATTAGTTTAGATAATCTTGTTAGAGATATTCAACCTGATTATTTTATTAATTTTGCAGCCCAATCATTTGTCGGTTGTAGTTGGGACATTCCACTTCAAACTTTTGATGCTAACGCTACAGGTGTGGCTAGATGTCTTGAAGCTATTCGCCGTTTCCAACCGAAATGTCGTTTTTACTCTGCTGGATCTAGTGAAGAATTTGGAGATGTGCAGTATAGCCCACAAGACATTCATCATCCTGTGAGACCCAGAAGTCCATACGGAGCTAGTAAAGCTGCTGCCCGTCATCTAGTGAAGGTCTATCGCGAATCTTATAATTTATATGCTGTGCATGGCATTCTTTTTAATCACGAAGGAACTAAACGCGGAGAAGAATTTGTAACTAGAAAAATCAGCAAAGGCGTTGCTCGCATATATCATGCTATTAAAAACAATCAACCATTCTCTCCAATTGAACTTGGAAATTTAGACGCTCAAAGAGACTGGTCAGATTCTGAGGATTTTGTCGATGGCGTTTGGAAAATAATGAATCAAGAAAAACCAAAAGATTATGTTCTCTCAAGTAACGAAACGCACACGATTAGAGAATTCATTAATAAATCTTTTATCTGCGCTGGTATAGATGGAGTTTGGCATGGATCTGGTGAGCAAGAAGAAATGAGTGTTTCTACTGAATACGCCATTAAAAATGAAATTCAATCATCAATTTTAGTTAAAATTAATCCTAAATTTTACAGACCCGCCGAAGTTGAGCTTCTTTTGGGAGACTCAGCTCCAGCCAGAAAAGAATTGGGTTGGAAACCGAAAATTTCCTTTGACAACCTTGTAGAACGTATGGTAAAGTATGACATAGATAATTTTAAAATCTAGTGTATAATACTCTTTACCATGAGTGATAATTTAAATAT
>Ga0164292_10004620_pt1 | contig 11208 bp, 10 predicted proteins | sample GEODES117metaG_FD_111486 | JGI IMG/M metagenome (GOLD analysis project Ga0164292, IMG submission 111486) | Eutrophic lake water microbial communities from Lake Mendota, Wisconsin, USA - GEODES117 metaG | ecosystem: Environmental > Aquatic > Freshwater > Lake | place: USA: Lake Mendota... | reverse complement strand
CCCGATACAGATAGTTATGCCTCTGCAGTGGCTTGGCAGTTCTGTCCCACGGGGCCACCATCTGAACCTTCGGTCCATTCGGATCAGAACCGACCAACTTCTTCCCCTCCAGCCTGATCCATTTTTCAGGCTCACCGATGCCTTGGGCGAAGACAGACGGGCTTCGCACAGCCGTGATTGGGGGTGGGTCCTGTGGCCTTGCCCTGGCCAGGGGACTCCATCAATGTGGTCTGACTGTTGAGGTGTTCGAGCGGTCCGCCGCCCTGGATTCCAGGGGTTTCGGCTTCCTGCTCCTGGCCAATGGCTGCCACTCGCTGCGGCAGCTGGGCATCGACCCCGGATCCAGGCTCGGTCAACCGATCGCATCGGTGCGGATGGTGAACAGCACCGGTGCAACCCTGGCCCACTACCCACTTCAGGAAGCCGTGGCCGTGAGCAGATCCCGGTTGCTGGATTGCCTGATGGAGGGAGTTCCCCCCGACCTGATCCACTTTCAGCACCAGTTGGAGGGATTCGAGTGGGAGGACGGCCTGGCACGGAACGCCCGATTCAGCAACGGCCTGAGGCACCGGGCTGATGTCTTTCTCGCCGCCGATGGGATGGGATCCCAGTGCCGCAAGGAAGTGGGGACCTTCAGGGGAAAGCGATCCGGCAGGGTGAAGGAAATCGTGGCCAGCGTGAACCTGCCCTGGCTTGACTCCCAGCTGGGATCCTGCTTTCTCAAGGTGCTCGATCCCGAGGGTGGCCTCGGCGCTGGCCTGGTTCCCCTGGGCGACGGCAACCTGATCTGGTTCGTCCAGTTCGACACCCAGCGCTTCCTCACGCCACGACAGGAGCAGATCCAGACCTTTCTGCGCACCCACCTTCAGACCTTTCCGGACCCCGTGCTCCAGGTGATCAACGCCACCGATTTCCGCCAGGTCCATCTCTGGCACCCGGTGGATGCGGACCCCCTGGCCCGTTGGAGCCGCGGCAACCTTGTGCTGGCCGGAGATGCGGCCCATCCGCTGCTGCCCTTCACCAGCCAGGGGGTGAACACGGCCCTTGAGGATGCAGTGCTGCTCAGCCGGCTGCTGTGCTCTTGTGACGGGCCCGAGGTCGTGCCCCGCCTTCTTGATACCTATGAAAGGGAGAGACGTCCTCAGTTGCTCCCTCACGTACGCGACGGCCGCGCCATGGCCGAGGCGTTCGTGGAGCCCGGACCAGGCAAGCCCCGACTGCCGCTGCTGGTTCCATGAGCGATGAGCTCAGGCGGCTGTTCGCCGATGGAGCCGTTCCCCTGGCTCTGCTCAGACAGCGGGCCCACAACCAGCGCTGGGCGGAGCAGCCGCAGCAGGTCATCCCCCTCACCGCCGCCGACCCCGACTTCGCCGCTGCCGCCGTGATCCGTGAGGCCATGGTCGATTACGCCCGCAGTGGGGTCTTCAGCTATGGCCCACCGGCAGGCCTTTCGGGCTTCCGTAAGGCGGTGGCCCGGCGCCTGCAGGAGCGGGGAGCACAGATCACGCCGGAAGGGGTGATCGCCGTCAACAGCGCTGCAGCCGGCCTGGCCATGGTCTGCCGTCACTGGCTGCGACCCGGCGACGAGGCGATCGTGGCGGATCCGGTGGATTACCTGTTCGCCCACACCGTGCGCGGCGCCGGTGGGGTGCCGGTGCTGTGGAAGGTGGAGCGCCATGCCCCCCTCCACCTGGAAAACCTTGAGGCCCTGGTGGGCCCCCGCACGCGCCTGCTCTGCCTCTGCAATCCCCACAACCCGCTGGGCCGCTGCTTTCGCCTCGACGAACTGGAACAGCTGGGCCGCTTCTGCCGAGAACGGGGAATCCGGGTGCTGAGCGATGAGGTCTGGAGCGATGTGGTCTATCCCCCCGCCACCTTCACGAGCTGGCTGGCCCTGCCGCCCGATCTGGCCGCCAACGGAGCCGTGGTGTACGGGTTCTCCAAGGGATTCGGGCTCGCCGGCCTGCGGATCGGCTTTGTGGCGATGGCCGACCCTGACGCCGCTGCCGCTCTGCTGGCGAGCAGTGATCAGCCGTCCACGGTCGAAGGGGTGGCCACCATCAGCCAGGTGGCAGCGGAGGCCGCCTGTAGCGCCGAAGGGCAGGCCTGGCTGGCCGCATTTCTCGAGCATCTGCAGGCGCGCCGGGACCAGGCGCTGGCCGCGCTCGATGCCATCCCCGGGCTCAGCGTCCACCCCCCGGATGCCACCTATGTGCTCTTCGCCCGCCTGCCCGGACGGCAACTCAGCGCCCCTGCCCCTGAGCCGGGCCAGGACCACGAGCTGGCGCTGGAGCTGGAGGAGCGCCGGGTGGAAGCGCTGGTGGAGCGGTTGCGGCTGCGCCATGGGGTGGCGGTGGTGCCCGGCAGCCGCCGCTGGTTCGGCCCCGCTGCCGTGGGCCATGTGCGCCTCTGCTTTGCCACCTCCGAGGGGCTGCTGGCAGAGGGGCTGAGGCGCTTTGCGGTGGGCCTCGGCGAGGAAACCGGATCGGGCCCCGGATAACGTCAAGCCGGTCTGTTCCGTCGGAAATTCCGATGCCTCTACGCCGCGAACCCCGGCTCCTCCGCAAACGCCGCCTCCTGATCGGGCTTGGCACGGCCCTCCTGGTGGGCGTTGGGGGGTTGGCCGTACGGCCGCTGCTCAACGCCGGCCCTGCCGATGCCCAGCCGGCGACCGGAGCGGGGTCGTTAGCGGTGCTCAAAGAGCCGCAGCTGGTGCCCCTGCCCTCCGCTCCGGAGCTGGCGCGCACCGAGGACGGCCGCCACTATCCACTCCTGCCCGCCGACCCCGAGGAACTGGCCAGCCTGCTGGCGGCCGTGGAAGAGGCTCTGCGCGCCCCCTCCACCCCGGCCGAAGCGCTGCCCGCCCTGGGCCATCAGCAACAGGTGATCTACCGGGTGCTGGCCCACCGCAAACCGCAGGCCGCCCTGGTGGTGGCAGCGCTGCCCGAGCGATGGAAGTCGGTGGCGGAACGCCACCTGGCCGCTCGGCGGGAGTTCCTCGCCATGCATCGCGGCAGCCGACCGAATCTGCTGCCGGCCTGGCGGGTCATCGCTCCGGAACCCGCCGAAAACCTTTTGCGCTACTACCGGGAGGCGGCGGCCGCCACCGGCATCCCCTGGGAGGTGCTGGCGGGGGTGAATCTGGTGGAAACCGGCATGGGCCGGATCGATGGCATCTCGGTGGCAGATGCCCGCGGACCGATGCAATTCCTGCCCAGCACCTGGGCCGAACCAGGGATCGGCAAGGGAGACATCCGCAGCCCCCAGGATGCCATCGGTGCCGCTGCCCGTTATCTGGTGCGCAGGGGCGGCCTCAAGGACATCCGCAAAGGGCTCTGGGGATACAACAACAGCGATCACTACGGCAAGGCGGTGCTGCTCTATGCCTCCCTGCTCAAGGAAGATCCTGCCGCTTACAACGGCCTCTATCACTGGGAGGTGCATTTCGCCTCCGACGCTGGGGATCTTTGGCTGCCGGTGGGCTACAACCAGAGCCGACCGATTCCGGTGGCGAGCTACCTCAGGACCGCGCCGGTCAGTGCCCCCCCGAATGGATCCTCGGGCTACTGAACTCAGGAGTGTGCGATCACAAGCCGCGCCGGTGTCTCAACACCGGCAAGGAAAGCAGCACAGTGATCAGTAGATACACCAGGATCGCGAGCTTGACCCCGGCCATCTCCGCCGCGTAGGTGGAGGCGAAGAGCAGAGCCAGGCCAGGATTGCGCATGGAAGTCACCAGGGCCGCGCTGATGGACTGCCTGGGTTCGGCCGCGGCCAGTACAAAACCGATCGCCAGGGAAGCAAGCACCATCACCCCGATGAACGGCACGGCCAGGCCGTTCTGAAGCAGGAAAGGCACCAGCAGAGGCCCAGCCTTGAACAGCACAAGGCCGATCAGCACCAGCAACAGGACGTTCCCGATCTTCTCCAGCGGCCCCTCGATCCGATTGGCCAGCGCAGGACGCCAACGGCGCAGAAACAGGCCCATAAACAGGGGCAGGATCTGGGCCTTGCCCACCTGTTGCGCCACCGCCACCGGACCGATGTTCCAGCCATCAATCTCGTAGGTGGCCCGGAACAGGTCGGTGAGCAGAGGCACCGAAACCACCGCCACCAGGGCCGCCAGCACCTGCAACATTGCGGCCAGCTCGGGATCGCCCCCCGCGCGATCCGCCTTGCGCATCGTAAGCGGAGCACTGGGGCAGATGGCCATCAGGGCGATCGCAAACCGCACCGGGGAAGAGAGCTCATAGCTGAGCGGCAGACGAAGCAGCAGCAGGGCCACCAGGGGCACCAGCACACAGCTGCCGAACACGACGCGGGCGAACAGGGCCGGCCGATCCCGCAGCCGAAGCCGCGACTCCCAGCGCAGGCCGAGACCCAGGGCGAACATGATCACGAACAGCGTGATCGGAACGAAGAGCTGAAGCATCGGAAGGCCGCTCAGGGATGGAAGGTCTTGATCGCAGCACGGCTTTCCTCCAGCCGTTGCTCGGCCTCGATCTCCCGACCGAGGAACACGTTGAGGAAGGTACGGATCACAGCCACCACCCCGAGCTGAATCAGGTTCTGCTCGGTGGGGGCCGCCGTGGTGGAAACGATGTCGGCGCCGAGTTGGAATTCAAGGGCCAGGGCCAGCCAACTGCCGAAGGTGAGGCGGGCCAGGTTGGAAGGGCGTTCCGGCAGACGACGGCGGAAATGGGGAAGGGCCTGCCGCAGCACCGCCAAAAGACCGAACAGCACCGTGAGCACGGAAAGGCTTTCCAACAGCAGCCGCGTGGCCGTGGCCAGAGGGATCAGAACCTGATCCACTGCCTCAGAGGTCATCATCAGAAATGTCAATGATTTCGCGAAGAATGTCGGCAGCCAGCTGCTCCGCCTCGGCAACCAGCTGTTCACCGAAAATGAACGTGGCCTGCCATCCGATTCCCGCCGCGATCAGGGGGCCGACGAAGGGCACGTACTTGGTCACTTGCCGGGCTGCCTCCTGCTTGGCAATCTGCCTGAGGAGTGCGAAAACCCCCTCTCTAGCGAGATATTTTGTTGCAAACTGAGTGATTTTAGAAAGAAGCGAAGGCAGCGCATTGGAGCCTAGAAGTCGCTTGACAAAGGCAAATTGGTTGCTTGTCAAGCCATAGATATTCGCCACTTCACTTCCCAGTCTGATCAGAATACCGATGTCGGCACTCACATCCAGACCGGGGATCGGATTGATGCCATTGGCAGCCGCCAGCCCCGCATAGAGGGGAATCCGCTCATTGGCCACCTGCCGCTTTTTTCCGAGAGCCTGCTTGCTGTAGGCCGCCATGTCCGCAACAAAGCGCTCCCTCTTTAATCCCTCCAGCGATGTGGAGATATCAGCCAGCAGAACCTTGAGGTCGTAGCGGGCCGGGTGCCTGGCGGAGGTGAGGTAAATAAAACCCGGCGAATCGGGAACAAGCTGGGATCGGATATCTTCTACAATAATACGCTTCGTATCCTCTTCGCTGAGGCCATTGTCGTAATCACCATCCTCGATGGCCCGATCAACCATATTGCGCACCACGAAACAGGGCTTACCCATCGCAATGAGCGCCCGATAGAGATAAATATCGTTCTCATACAGCCTCTGGGCAGTGACCAGAAGAAAGCAATCGAATTCAGCGAGACCCAGCTTTTCAATGTACCTGTCTTTCGGCCATTTCTGTGTGCCACACCCTGGCAGGTCCACAAAGGTGATCCCCTTGTGGACATACTCCTGAGGATCACTCGTGGTTTCCACCACACCCACAGCCGCGATACGCTCTCCGGCGATGGCATTGATCAGGGAAGACTTACCACTGCCGGAATGGCCGATCAATCCACAGCAAACTTTGGTGTTTTCAAACTCCTCGATCTTCTGCTGACATCTGGCGGCGAAGTCCCGAATGAAATCACCATCCTTCGCCATGGGGCAGGCCTCAGTAACTGGTGGTGAAGCGGGTCACGTACCCGGGAGGAAGGCAGCCTGCCTGGCGCTCATGCCGGGAACATCCACCGTGCTCCGCCATCGCCTGGTGATAGTGAATTTCCTCACCGCGATCGGAAAGGGCAACGGGGAAATCAGCCACCGCTCGCGATCCGCTCCTCCTGGCTGGTGTCATGCAACGCAACCCCCTTCTGGCAGCCATGGCTACCAGAATAAATCACAAAAGACGACGGCCCCGATCAGCGGAACCGTCGCCACAGGGCCTCGCTCAGCAGACCCCGCGGCAGCAGAGCGAAAGGAACGAACCAGATGCCCCGATCCGGCAGCAGGGGCAGGAACAGCCCGGGGGTGAGCAGCAGCACGAAGATCCCGGCCGCCAGCAGATCACTGGCCAGAAGATCGTGGCGCCGGCGGTGGCGGGATTGCCAGACAGCCAGGGCCACACTGGGCAGCCACCCTCCCAGCAGCAGCATCTTCGCCAGGCGAAGCGGAGGGGGCTGGTCGGCAGCAAACGCTGCGAAGGGGTGGAAGGCCAGCAACGCAACCCACACCAGCCCCAACAACAGATGAACAGCCACCCAGGGCCAGGCGATGGCGGATCGGGCCCTGGACACGGAAGGGGGCGGCAGGGCGGCAGCGACGGACTGGGGCACGGGTTGCGCGGGCATCGACAGCAAAGCTGAATTGCTTGTAGCAGATTCGCCCCCGCCAACAGCAGGGGCTCCAACAAAAACGCCGGAGCAAAGGCTCCGGCGCAAGGGCGGAATCGCCGACTGGATCGCAATGGCTCAGGCCTTGGCGCCCTTCGCCAGATACTTGGCTTCGATCCAGCCACCGGAAGCCAGCTCCACCCAGTCTTGCTCACGACGGCCGGTGAGCGACACCTTCTGGCCATCGGGCAGAGCGCCCGTCACGCCGTTGGAGATGGAAGGACCGGCGTAGATCATGATCGATTCGCCGTTGTTATGGATCACCACTTCCGAGGTGGCCATCGAAGCTGCGGGCTTGCTGGAGGTGTTGACGGTCGAGACCGTCACGGCCTGCCGGGGCTGGGCCTGGGGCTGGGGCTGGGCATAGCTGGCCACCTTCACGGCCGAAGCATCGGTTTCCTCGGTGCGCTGACGCAGCAGGAAGGCAAACAGGGGCAGCAGAAGCAGGGGGAGCAGCCAGAGGATGGCGGGAACGCCACGGCGCTCGGTGCGGTCCACGGTGCGATCCACATTGCGATCCACATTGCGCTCAGCCCGACGCTCGACCCGATCGGCGACGCGCTCGTCACGACGGTTGTTCACGACCACCCGTTCGCGATCGGCGCGAGGATTGATCGGCTGCTGGATGGCCTCCCGGACGGGAGCAGCAGCGGGGGCCACCGCAGGGGTAGCTGTCATTGTTTTCTTGATCGCTTCGGTATAACCGCAAGTGAACTCGTAGCGGTCATTGCCCTTGGAAAGCCGAAGCACCACATTGGAGCGATCTCCAATGGCCTGCTTGGCGGAAACCACATCATCCACGTTGTAACCCTGGGCCTTGGCGGAGCGGATGCAGGCGTCCTTGGCGGCATCAGCCAGGTCAGGAGAGAGGGTGGCAGCCTGTGCCGTCGCAGCGGGAAGAACCAGACCAAGACAGAACACAAGGGCGACGACAGCCCGGAGCCAGGAAGCAGGAAGGATCCTCCTGCCCCAGGCAGGCGCAGGTTGAGGAGCAAGTGCTGTCATTTTTTACTCAGCAAAGGAAGGAAAATCGGGAGAAGTCATGGAACGGCCCACGACCTCCACTGCTTAGCGAGAAAGGCAGCTTCAGTCAGCGAAAAAAATCGAAAAAAGCGCTCGATAGGCTCAGATCACCGATGAAAACTGCCCTTCTCTGGATTTACAAGAAAGTCACGAAGCTAAAAAAAGATTCTTGAAAACCACGTAGCTTTTGTTTTCCGACCCCAAAACTCCTTAGAATTTCACCTCAACTTTCCACCTGCACGTCCCACAGTGACCGACGCCACCAAGCTGGAGCGCTGGGTATTGGTGGGCACCTCCACCGCCAGAGATGGGGCCACGGCCGTGCAGGAAGCCCTGGCAGGCATCCTGGGGAAAGGCGAACCGAAGCTCACCATCCTCTTCGCCTCTCCCGCCTACGACCTCGGCGAACTGGCCCCGTTGGTGAAGGGGGCCATCGGCAGCAGTGAGCTGATCGGCTGCTCCACCGCCGGCGAACTGATCCGCCATCAGGCGCTCTCCGGCGGTCTGCTGATCTGGGCCCTCGGGGGCGACGGTTTTGCGGTGACCACAGCCCACGGCCTCGGCAATACCGAGGCTGGCCTGCGCGATGCGGCCCACGAGGCGGCCGGATGCCTGCGCCAGCTTCAGCGAAAGGAACACACCATCCTTTTCCTTCTCGCCGACGGCCTCTGTGGCGACCAGATGGAAGTGGTGCGAGGGGCCTATGACGTGGCCGGGGCCGGCGTTCCCCTGATCGGTGGTTGCGCCGCCGATGACATGGCCCTCAAAGGCACCCAGCAGATCCACGGAACCGAGGTGCTCAGCAACGCCGTGGTGGCTGCGGCGATCACCTCCAATGCCCCGATGGCGATCGGTATCGCCCATGGCTGGCTCCCCCTGACCGAGCCGATGCTGGTCACCGAAAGCAAGGGCACCAACCTGTTCAGCCTCGATGACCGCCCGGCCCTCGACGTCTACCTTGATGCCCACGATGCTCCGCCGGAAGCCCGCACCGACAGCAAGGCCTTTTTCGAATTCGCTCACACCCGACCGATCGGCGTGGGACGACGGAACCGGATCGAGATCCGCTATGTCTATGGAGCCGATTTCGTGAAACGCAGCCTGGTGATCTTCGCCGAGGTGCCGGAAGGGGGCATGGCCTACCTGATGAAAGGCAGTTCCGGCTCAGTGCTGGAGGCCACATCGGAAGTCTGCAGCCTGGCCGAACAGGCCCTCGATGGGCACCCGGCCCGGGCGTTCATGTTGCTGGAATGCGTGGCGCGCAAATCGCTGCTCAGCAATGCCGGCGTTCTCGATCAGAGCCTGACTCTTCCGAATGTGGGCCCTGAAATCCCGGTCGGTGGCTTCTACACCTACGGAGAGATCGCCCGCACCGAAGGCTCCGGCGGTCTTCACAACCAGACGATCGTGGCCCTGGCGCTTGCATGAGCTCGGCGCCCTGGTCGCTGCATCTGCTGTCGGAGGTGCTGGCCGCCTTCACGGTGGAAAAGCCCACAGCACTGCGGGATGTGATCAGCAGGGTGGCGGAGGCCGTGGATGCCGAAGTGGCAGCGATCCTCGGACCGGAGCAGGTGCTGCTGTCGCTGGGGGTGACCGAGGAGGAACAACAGCTGCTTCTGCAGAGTGCCACCGGTCGCCCGGCACTCCTGCAGCTGGCGGCCGGTCAGCTGCATACCCACTGGGCACCTCTCCACAACAACGAACTGCTCGTGGTGGGCCGGATCCGCGAGAACTACACCCTGGAGGAGCGAGCCCTGCTGCGGGCCATGGGCCGCAGCATCAAGCTCAGCACCCAGGTGCTCGAAGCCGTGCAGGCTGAGAAGAGCGCCAAGGAAGAAGCCCTGCGCGAAGCCACCCACGATTACCTCACCGGCCTGCCGAATCGGCGACTGGTGATGCAACGGCTGGCCGAGATGCTTCGCAGCCCACCGGATCCGGAGGTGCATCGGCTCGCGGTGTTGTTCATCGATCTGGATCGGTTCAAGCAGATCAACGATGCCCATGGCCACAGCACCGGGGATCAGTACCTGCTGAGCGTTAGCCGGATCCTGCGCGAACTGGTGAGCACCCGCGACCTGGTGGGCAGGCTGGCGGGGGATGAATTCATCGTGATCACCTACAGCAGGGGATCGGCGGGTGTCGAGAATCTGGCCGCCCGGATCCTCGGGGCGATCGACCGCCCCCTGCAGATCGGCAGCCGCCACCTGCAGTACTCGGCCTCGATCGGGCTGGCCGTGGCCGATCCACAGGATTCCCCCGAAACCCTGATCGACAATGCCGACCTGGCGATGTATCGGGCCAAGGAGCTGGGGAGAGGTCGCTACGCCTGTTTCGACAGGAGCCTGAGGGAGCGGGCCCAGAACCGCGCCGACACGGAGAGGGAACTGCGACTGGCCCTCGAGCGGGGGGAGATCGTGGCCCATTTCCAGCCGATCATCAGCCTGCGGCTCGGACGGGTGGTGGGCTTTGAAGCCCTTGCCCGCTGGCGCCATCCGGTGCGGGGGCTGCTGCCCCCCGGGGCCTTTCTCACCGTGGCGGAGGAGGCGGGTCTGATCGGTGAGATCGACGCGGTGGTTCTGCGGAACGCCTGCCGAACGGCTGCTCTCTGGAGGGATCCGGCCACCGGCCTTCCCCCCCGGCTGTCGATCAATGTGTCGGCCCGGGGTCTGGCCGATCCCAGCTTGGCCGATCGGGTGCAACGACTGTTGGTGGAGACGGCGCTCAACTCCAGCCACCTCTACCTGGAAATCACCGAAACCACCCTGGTGGAAGAGGTGGCCGAGGCCTACGACAACATCAATCGGCTCAAGGCCCTCGGAGTACGGCTGGCCATCGACGACTTCGGGACGGGCTATTCCTCCCTGCGCTACCTCAAGCGATTTCCTGTGGGGGTGATCAAGATCGATCGCTCCTTCGTGGATGGGCTCGGAGAGGACCCGGAGGACGAGGTGATCGTGGAGACGGTGATCCGGATGGCGAAGTTCCTGGGGATCGAAGTGGTGGCGGAGGGGGTGGAGACACTCCAGCAGGCTTCGATTCTGGGAAGCCTGGGATGCGATTTTCTGCAGGGCTACCTGTATGGCCGTCCGGAGGATGCCGAACGCAGCGAACAGCTGCTGCACGAGCCGTTGTTGAACCTGCCGGCCCGGGAGGAGGATCAGCCATCTCCCAATAAATTGATGCGATAAAGAACCTCCTCCAGGGCGTCAGCGGCCTGAACCGGGGCCCAGCGCTGGGGATGGTCAGGGGTGCAGCAGGAAGGCAGGGGGGCCAGGATCGTCCAGGGACGGGCATGGCAGAACTGCACCACGCTGTGGCGTTCCGCACTGCTACCGGCGGGCCCAACCACCCGGTGCCAGCCCACCGGTAGCAACCCGTTGCTCAGCCGCTCCAGCATCAGGCCGGTGTTGATGATCACGCGGCCGTCGGGGGGCAGGGCCTCCACCCAGTCGCCGTTCACCTGCACCTGCAGGCCCGGAGCGGTGGCCCTGGGCAGGGCGGTGATCAGATTGATGTCTCCATGGGGGG
>Ga0164292_10004619_pt1 | contig 11208 bp, 8 predicted proteins | sample GEODES117metaG_FD_111486 | JGI IMG/M metagenome (GOLD analysis project Ga0164292, IMG submission 111486) | Eutrophic lake water microbial communities from Lake Mendota, Wisconsin, USA - GEODES117 metaG | ecosystem: Environmental > Aquatic > Freshwater > Lake | place: USA: Lake Mendota, Wisconsin... | reverse complement strand
GTTCACTGTCCACAAAGACTCCCCCGGCACAGACCGACTCTTCATCAGCAAACCGCTGGAGGGCAAAAGTTCGGGTTCCTGGCAGATCCATCTGACCCGACCGATCATCGAATCCGGGCGCTTTGCCGGTGTCATCCAGATCTCGGTACGACCGGATGTCTTCGAAGCCTTTGCCAGACGCCTGGCGACCCGCCAGGGCGACATCGTTGCATTGATGCGACTGAGCGGCGAGATCATGGCCCGCTATCCAACCGACGGCTCGGCGCTCCGCACAGTGATCCGTGGCAGCCCGCAACTGGCGCCAGATGCCGCCGAGACCGGCGTGTACCGCCGCGAATCGCCCATCGATGGCCTGCGTCGCGTCTATGCCTGGAAGACCCTGAGCGAGTATGGGATCACAGCGGTTGCAGGACGCTCGGAACCGTCCGTGCTGTCTGCCTCGGCCGAGTACCGTCGCAACTGGATCTTGATGGGCGTCCTCATCACGCTGGCCTTGATGGCGATCACTCGCACGCTCTTGAAACTGATCGCCCGTAACAGAGCACTGGTGGCCGAGCTGCTGAGAGCGCGCGAAACCGCCGAGGCGGCCAACCGCGAGAAAAGCCGGTTTCTGGCCAATGTCTCGCATGAAATCCGCACGCCGCTCAATGGCGTGATCGGCATGTCGCAACTGATGCTCGAGACACCACTCAACGACGCGCAACACGACTACGCCCTGAATATCGCGCGCTCGGGCGAGGCGGTGGTGGCGATCGTCAATGACATCCTCGATCTGTCGAAGATCGAAGCAGGTCATCTCGACCTGGCCAGCGAGTCATTCTCGCTGAGCGATCTGGTCGATTCGGTCAAACGCCTGTTTGCCTTTCAGGCCAGACAGAAGGGTCTGATCTTCGAGGTGACGCTGGCCCCCGACCTCAGCCGATACTTCATTGGCGACGAGCTTCGCATCCGTCAGATCCTGACCAATCTGCTTGGCAATGCCGTCAAGTTCACCGAGCGTGGCGGTGTCAATCTGCGATTGACACCGACCGGCGATGGGGTGCTCATCGAGGTGATCGACAGCGGCGTGGGCATTCCGGCCGCGGCGCGAGATCGGGTCTTTGCAAGCTTCAGCCAGGTCGACATGTCGCGCAGCCGGCGCTTCGAAGGCACCGGCCTGGGGCTGGCGATCAGCAAGCATCTGGTCGATTCAATGGGGGGTTCGATCGGTTTTCAGGCCCGCGACGATGGCCCGGGAACGGTTTTCTGGGTACGACTGCCACTCTCGTCGACGACCGAGGAGCCGCGGGTCAAGATCGAAGCGATTCGCGGCGCAAAAAGCGCGCCGCCTTCTCAACCGGGCGTGGGCAAGGCTCCGGCTGAGCCTGACGCGGCAAGCCGCAGCGCGGCCTCACCGAACGAACAACTCACGATGCTCGAATTGAACCGACCGCTGCTGCTGCTCGCCGAAGACAACATCGTCAACCAGAAGGTCGCGACCCTGATGCTCGAGCGCATGGGCTATCAGATCGAGCTGGCCGAAAACGGCGAGATCGCGCACCGGATGGCCGAAGGCCGCCGCTATGCGGCGATCCTGATGGATGTGCTGATGCCGCAGGTCGATGGGCTGGAAGCGTCCCGACGTATTCGGGCCGGCTCGGGGCCCAACAAGCACACGCCGATCATCGCGGTCACGGCCAATGCGATGCAGGAAGATCAGGACGCCTGCATGGCCGCCGGCATGGACGATTTCCTGTCGAAGCCCCTGGTCATGTCGACCCTGTTGGCCTGCATGGCCAAGTGGGTGCCGTCAGACGCATCTGACCCATCGGACGCTCAGGCCGGGCGTCTCAATCCGCCGTAACCGGCCCAGGGCGTGGCGACCAGATAGCCGCCATCGACCGGCAGATTGACGCCGGTGATCGCGCTGGCCTGATCGCCCGCCAGAAAGGCCACCGCGGCCGCGATCTCGTCGGCGCGCACCAGTCGGCCGATCGCACTCGACCCGATCATCAGGCCTTCGTCGAGCGTGCCGAGCGCCATCCCTTTTTTGAGCGCGGGCGTGAGCGTGTAGCCTGGCGAGACGGTGTTGACCCGCACGCCCTTCAGACCCCATTCGGCGGCAAGACTTTCGCCGATGCTGATCACACCGGCTTTGGCCGGGCCATAGGCATGCAGCGGCCCCGATCGCATGCCGGCGACCGAGGCGATGTTGACGATCGCGCCAAGGCCGCGTGCAGCCATCGGCACACCGAAGGCCGCACACGAAACATAGGTGCCGCGCAGGTCGATGCGAGCAACGATGTCCCACTCCTTGAGCGTGAGCTCTTCGGGCGGCAGGGTGCGCTGCAAAACGCCGGCACAGTTGACCAGCACCTGCACCGGGCCGATCCGATCTTCGATCTCGCGAGCAGCGGCTGCCACCGAGGCCTCGTCGCCGAGGTCGATGGCGATGGCTTCGACCGATGCGCCGGGCAGGCGAGAGAGTTCGTCGGCGAGAGCCTGCGCGCCGACCAGGTTGCGGTCGGCAATCACGACGCGGTCACCGTCTTGCACGAAACGACGCACGCAGGCCTCGCCGATGCCGCTTGCGCCACCGGTGACCACGACGATGCGCGCAGCACCGCTCATGCAGGCATGCGTCCGGGATTGCGGGCAGCCAGAAGCGGACGGACCATGCGCGCAAAGCGTTCGGCCTCTTCATCGTGCAGATAACCCGACAGGCAGAAGGAATGGCAGCCAATGTCGATGAACTGCTGAAGGGTGTCGGCGCACTGCTGCGGATTGCCGACCACCACGATGCCCGCGCCGGGGCGCACGCGGGTGATGCCGGTCCAGAGGTGCGGGGCGATCAGTTCGCCGTGCGTGCGGGCGAGTTCCTGGACGCGCTGATTCGCGGCCGAACTGGCGTAATGACGGCGGATGAAGTCGGTCTGCGATTCGGTGACGCCGGCAATCAGGGCCTGCGCCGCCGCCCAGGCCTGGTCCTCGGTCTCGCGGCAGATGATCTGCAGACGCATGCCGAAGCCCAGCGCCTCCTCGCGGCCATGACCGGCAGCCATCTCGCGCAGCGTCACCATGTTGGCAGCAATCGTCTCGACGGTATCGCCCCAGAACAGGTGCACATCGGCATGCCGGGCCGAGACCTCCCAGGCCTCGCGCGAGCCGCCACCCAGATAGAAGCGCGGCTGATGCTCGGGGCGCGGGGCAACGCGCGCGCCCTTGAGCACATGGAAGCGCCCATCGAAGTTCACCGGCGCGGCACCGCTCCAGAGCGCCTTCATGATGGTGACGTCCTCGTCCATCTGCGCGTAGCGGTCTTCCTTGGCCAGCCGGATGCCGTCCTGCAGGGCTTCATCATCGCTTTGCCCGGCGATCAGATTGACCGCCACGCGCCCACCCGAGAGCTGGTCCATCGCACCGATCATGCGTGCGAGCAGCACCGGATTGACATAGCCCGGGCGGGCCGCGACCAGCATCTTGATGGTGCTGGTGCGGGCTAGCACCATCGCCGAGCTGATGTAGGCATCCCAGCAGGTTGAGGCGACCGGCACCAGCAGATACTCGAAGCCTGCGGTCTCGGCGGCCCTGGCGATCTTCTCGAAGAGATCCATCGAGGGCGGCACCATGCCGTCGCGACTGCCGTAGGTGATGGTGTCGCCGGCGGTGGGCAAAAACCAGCCGAATTCGAGGGTTCGCAGGCTGGCGGTCATGATCAGTCGACCTGAGCGCCCGACGACTTGACCACCGGTCCCCAGCGCTTGAGCTCTTCCTGGATCATCGCGCCCATCTGCTCGGGGCTGCCGCCGACGATGTCATAGCCCAGCTCGTTCATGCGCTTGATGAAATCAGGCGATTTGGTGACTTTCTGACCTTCGGCATTGATCCTGGCGATGATCTCTTTCGGCGTGCCGGCGGGCGCCACGATGCCGAACCAGGCGGTGGAGATATAGCCCGGGAATCCGGCCTCGATCATGGTGGGCAGCTCGGGCAGCGAGCTCGATCGGGTCGGGCCGGTGGTGGCCAGCGGCTTGAGCTTGCCCGAGCGGATGAAGGTGATCGCCGACGGAATGTTGTCGAACATGATGCTCACCTGCCCGCCCATCAGATCGGTGAGGGCCGGGCTGCTGCCCTTGTAGGGCACATGCGCGATGTCGAGGTTGAGCATCGACTTGAACATCTCGCCCGACAGATGGATGGTCGAGCCGCTGCCGCTGGAGGCATAAGTGAACTTGCCGGGCGAGGCCTTGATGAGGGCCACCAGTTCGCTCACCGAGTTGGCCTTGATCGAAGGATTCATGACCAGAACGTTGGCAAACGATCCGAGCACGATGACCGGGGCGAGGTCCTTGTTCGGGTCGTAGGGGAGCTTGGTGTAGAGAAAGGGCGTGATGCCGTGCAGGCTGCTGGGCGACACCAGCAGGGTGTAGCCGTCGGGGGCCGAGCGGGCGACCTGCTCGGCGCCGAGGTTGCCGCCGGCGCCCGGGCGGTTCTCGATGATCACCTGCTGGCCCATGGTCTTGGTGAGCTCGGCGGCGGCGGCCCGACCGATGATGTCGGTTGCGCCACCCGGCGCATAAGGCACGATCAGGCGGATCGGTTTGTTGGGATAGCCCTGTGCATGCACCGCGCCGGGCAGGAGCGCTGCGAACAGGGAAGCCGTGGCGATCGACAGGAAGGTGGTTCGTTTCATCGGGAAGTCTCCTTGTGTGGTGCCAATGGTAGTCGAAGCGGCAGGATTCGCATCGGGCACTTGAACCGGACCGGGGCGATAGGGCAGGCTCACGGACCGGTCGTTCCATGTTCGTCAAATCGTACCCGCCGCCAATCCTCATCGGGAGACAAGCCATGTCAGAGCCCACCAGCCCACTTTCTGCCGACGATGCAGGACTGCTTCAGCCGCAGGTCATCCGCACGCTCGGCCTTGATACGCCGACGCTGGCACCGGCCGATCGCGAACGACTCGGGCGCGCACGCCGCGAGACCACACCCCGCGCCTTGATCGGCGAGTGGAAGCCGCCTGCCGACCGGCACGATCCGGTCGCGCGCCTGATGGCCGGCAATGCCGGGCGCGATCCGGCGCTCGTGCCCCTGCGCATGTCGCGCATGGCCGTCTCACCCTTCACCTTCCTGCGCGGCTCGGCTTCGGTGATGGCTGCCGACCTCGCCACCCTGCCATCGAGCGGGCTTGACGTGATGCTCGACGGCGACGCGCACATGAACAACTTCGGCATCTTCGGCACGCCGGATGCGCAGGTCGTGGTCGATCTGAATGATTTCGACGAGGTGCTGATCGGCCCCTGGGAATGGGATCTCAAGCGCCTGACCGCGAGCATCGAAGTGGCAGGACGCGAGATCGGTCTGGATGCCTCGCAGCGATCGCACGCGGTACGCGGTGCGGTGGCCGGCTATCGGACCATGATGCATCGCAGTGCGACCATGCCGGTGCTCACGCTGTGGCAGCGCCGGACCACGGTTGCCGAACTGGTTGTCGACGTGCCGCCCGAATGGGCGCCGGATGCAAAGGTCGATGCCCTGCTCGGCAAGGCCGAGGAAAAAGCCCGGCAATCCGACAATGCAGCGCTGCTGCAGCGCATGTCGCGCCACGACGAGAGCGAGGGGCGTCGCTTCATCGAAGAGCCGCCGGTGCTCACCCGGCCCGATGCCGCGACCCGCGAGCGCGTCGCCGAAGGACTGCACGACTATCTCGAAACCCTGTCGCCCGAGCGCCGGTTCATGCTGCAGCGCTATGCGGTGGCCGATGTGGCCCATCGGGTGGTGGGCGTGGGCAGCGTGGGTCTTCGGGCCTGGTGCGTGATGCTGTTTGGCAATGACGGTAGCGATCCGCTTTTCTTGCAGGTCAAGCAGGCCGCGCCCGCTGTCCATGCTGCCTATGCCGGCAAGCAGCCGCCCGAACTCAGCATGCATGAAGGCCGTCGGGTGGTCTATGGCCAGCGCCTGATGCAGGCGCTCGGCGATCCGCTGCTTGGCTGGACGACCATCGACGGGCTGCCCTATTACGTCAGGCAGATGCGCAATCTCAAGGGGTCGATCGCGCCCGAGAAACTGTCGCCGCCGACCTTTTCGGCCTTTTGCTGGAGCTATGGCGGACTGCTGGCGCGTGCCCATGCGCGCACCGGCGATGCGGCCGCCATTGCAGGCTATTGCGGCTCGGACAGCGGTCAGCAGCTCGACGAAGCCCTGCTGCGCTGGTCGATCAGCTATGCCGACCAGACCGAGGCCGACCATGCCCGCCTGGTCGCCGCGATTGCCAAAGGCGAGGTGCCGTCGATGCCGGCGTCGCAGGGCGACTCGGGCGAATGAGGCTAGCGCGAGGGCGGTGGCTCGCTTGACAAGCCGCAGTGGGCCAACCAGAGTCGGGCAGGAATAGTCGGCAGCATCGCCGGCATCACGCCTGAGCCATTGCAGCTCGGGCATCGACAGACATTTCGGGGAGACACAGGGTGAGCACACCGTCGGGGCAGGCGTTTGAAACCGATTTCTGGAAGGACGAACAGCTGCGCAAAGTCTGGGATCAGATCATCCCGGGCGAGCCGCGCAAGACCATTCCCTATTTGCTGACGCTTGAGGCGATCCAGAAGTATTGCCGGGTGGTGGGCGACCTGCATCCGCTCTATTTCGATGAGGCCTATGCGAAGACCACGCCCTACAAGGGCCTGATCGCACCGCCCGCGATCCACATCCTGCTGATGTTTGCCTGCACGCCGGCCGACGACTGGATGCGCAGCCCCGGTACGGTCAATGCCGGCCAGTCGTGGAGCTACAACCTGCCGGCGCGCCCGGGCGACACGATCCGCCTCGAAGCCCGAGCGCTCGACAAGTTCATCCGCAAGGACCGTCTTTTCGTGGTTCACGACAATGTGTTTTTCAACCAGCACAACCAGGTGATCTGCTCGGGCCGCGGCCAGACGATCCGCCCGGCCTGAGACCCGAGGACGCGACCATGAGCCATCCCTTCGACACCATCGAGATCGGCACCCGCATCGACGGCGTGCCGTTTTCACCCACCCGCGAATCGATCCGCGAATTCTGTGAGGCCTCGCTCGACTTCAATCCGCTGCACCTCGACGACGAGTACATGAAAGGCAGCTTTGGCAAGACCCAGTTCGGCGGCATCATCATGCACGGCATGAACAATTTCGGCGTGATCAGCAAGACCCTCACCGACTGGCTCTATCCGCTGGGCGGCGTGCATCGCCGGCTCGAGACGCGCTGGAAAGCGCCGGTCAAACCCGGCGACACCATCACCGCGCATGCGGTGGTCACCGCCCGCAAGGTCACCGGCCAGAGCCGCTGGCTGACGCTTGATGTGGGCGTTCGCAATCAGCGCGACGAGCTGGTGGCGCAGGGCGAGGCGATGGTTGAATTTCCGGTGACATGAGCATCCTGATCGCCGGTGGCGGCATCGGCGGGCTGGCTGCCGCACTCAGCCTTCATGCGGCGGGTCTGCATGAGGTGCAGGTCCTCGAAGCTGCGACTGAGATCCGCCAGGTCGGCGTGGGCGTGAACCTGCCGCCGCATGCGGTCCGCGAGCTGACCGAACTCGGGCTGGGCGAGGCGCTGGCGCAGCACGGCATCCCGACCTCCGAGCTGTCGTATTACGACCGGCGCGGCAAGCTGATCTGGGCCGAGCCGCGCGGTCTGGGCGCAGGTTACCGTTGGCCGCAATACTCGATTCATCGCGGGAAGCTGCAGCAGATTCTCTTTGATGCGGTGGTGGCGCGAATGGGCGAGGCAGTGGTGCGCACCGGCCAGCGTGTGAGCGGATTTGTGCCGATGGCGGCGGGTGTGCGCGTGCAGGTCGCCGACCGCAGCGGCGCCAGCCCTGCCACCGATCGCACGCTCGAAGCCGATCTGCTGATCGGTGCCGACGGCATCCGCTCGGCGGTGCGCCAGTCGGCCGACCCGGCCCTGGGTGCGCTCGCCACAAACGGCTGGATGATGTATCGCGGCACCACCCGCAGCGGGCGGTTTCTGAGCGGCTCGTCGATGGTCATCATCGGCGATGAGCATCTGCGGGTGGTGGTCTATCCGATCGAGCCGGGCGTCAACAACTGGCTGCTGGTGCGCCCTGCAGAGAGCGGCACTGATCAGGGCGGCACTGACGGGGGCGCCACGGGTCAAGGCGCCACGGCTGAGCTCGGCAACTGGAACCGCTCGGTCGAGCCACGGGCGATCGCGCAGTGCGTGCAGGACTGGACCTTCGACTGGCTGGATGTGCCGGCGATGGTCGCCGGATCGGACATCGCCTGGGAGTATCCGATGGCCGACTTCGACCCACTGTCGCAATGGGTCTTCGGACGCGCGGCGCTGCTGGGCGATGCTGCGCATGCGATGTATCCCTTCGGTTCGAACGGCGCCTCGCAGGCCATCCTGGATGCCCGCGTGCTGGCCTGGCAGCTGGCAACGCAGCCGGATATGGATGCTGCGCTTGCGGCCTATCAGGCCGAACGGCTGCCGGTGGCCAGCGCGGTGCAGCTGGCCAATCGCCGGCAGGCCAATGATGTGATGGCCAAGGTCAGCGCGATGGTGAGGCAGGATGCGCATGCCGGCGCGCAGGCCGAACTGAAGGAGGTCGAGGCGCGCTACAAGCGCCTGGCAGGCTTTGACGCCGAGACGCTCAATGCGCGGGCGTCGTGGAGTGTGGGCGGGCGCTGACCGCGCAATCCGGGCACGGTCACGAAAAGCAGCAGCCCGCAGGCCGCCCCGGCGGCCGACAGCGCAAAGCCGCCGTAATAGCCGCCAGTGAGATCGTAGAGGGCGCCGCTGCCCCAGGAGCCGAGCGCACCGCCCATGCCCATGCCGAAGAGCACCGCGCCGTAGATGCCGGTCTGGCGTCCCCCGGCGAAGTTGCGCGCCGACAGCACCGCCACCAGCGGGCCGCGCGAGCCCTGCATCGTGCCGAACAGCACCACGAAGGCGGCGACCATGGCCATGGCATGCGAACTTCCGAGCGCAGCGAGCGCCGCCACACCGGCGATCGTCGAGCCATAGGAGATGATCGCCACCCGCATCTCGCCAATACGATCGGCGAGGCTGCCGGCAAGGAAGGTGCCGACGATCGAGACCATGCCGACCAGCCCGTAAATCGAAGCGGCCTGCAACGGGGGCAGGCCCGATTCGATCAAATAGGCGACCAGCTGGACGCTGACCGCAAAAGTACTCACCGAGGTGCAGAACATGACGCCAAAGAGCGCCCAGAAGACCGGCGTGCGCAGGGCTCGGCTCACTGTCCAGGCCTGACCGTCGGCGGCCTGCTGCTTGCGCGCCGCAGCGATCTCGGGCGCGCCGGCGGCAATCCGGCGCCAGGGCAAGAACTGGATCAGCGCCAGCACCGCCAGCAGCATCAGCCCGAGTACCTGATAGGTGCCGCGCCATCCGCGCTGCGCGACCAGCGACTGCACGATCGGCGAGAACACCAGCAGACCGACGCCCATCGAGGCCGAGATCACGCCCATCGCGGTCGAGAGTTTTTTCTGGAACCAGCGGCTGACCAGACTGGACGCCGGCAGCATGCCGATCATCGATGCGCCGATCGCGCCACCCAGGCCGGTGAGCAGGTAAAGCTGCCACAGCGCGCTGACCTGCGAGGCAAGCAGGCAAGCGCCGCCAAAGACCGCCAGGCCGACGCTGTAGCAAAGCCGCGCGCCGAGCCGGTCGAAGATCGTGCCGGCAATGGGTGACATCACGCCGAGCGCGACCATGTAGGCCGAGTAGATGCCGGTGAGCGCGGCACGATCGGTCTGGAACTCGCGGGCGATCGGCAACAGGAAGATCGCAAAGCTCTCGCCCACACCGCGCGAGATCGCGCTGATCACGGTGCACATCATCAGCACGCCGAGTGCGGCGCGGTTGGCCGCGACCTGCGAATCGGCGACGGGTAGCCCGGAGGCGGGTGCAGTCAAGGGACGATGCGGGCGATGGCCGACGATTGATGTGAGGCTTGCATTATCGCGGGCAAGTGCGCTGGCAGGGTCATGCGAATACCGCTTTTCGACTTAGGACAAAGGTGCCAGGAGGTGTGCGCCTGCTGTGCTAGCTTGGCGGATCGGCTGATTCCTGGCGCCGATTTGCCGATTTGCCAGTTTGCCAACTCATTCTGACCGCCGATCCTGACCACCCATCCTGACGACCAGAGAGCCCTGCCCGATGCGATTCGACGACGCCTTCGGACTCGAGATATCAACCACCTCGCCCACCGCCCATGAGGCCTATCTCGACGCGGTCGAGCGCTTTCTGTGCGCCCTGCCCGGCATGGAGGCGGCGGCGCAGCGCGCCATTGATGCCGACCCGCGCTGCGCGCTCGCTCATACCGTGCTCGCCCGTGCCCATCAGCTGCATGGCCGTGGCGCCGATGCCCGAGCGGCGATGGCACACGCGGTGCAGGCGGTGGCCGGGCAAAGCGAGCGCGAGCGCAGCCATGTGCACACCCTCGAACGCGTCGTCATGGGCGATGGCGCCGGCGCGATGGCCGCTGCCCGCTCGCACCTTCAGACCTGGCCGCGCGACTTCATGGTGATGGCGCCGTGCGCAGGCGTCTTCGGGCTGATCGGATTTTCAGGGCTCGCCGGGCGCGAGCAGACGCTTTACGACTTCATGGCGCAGTTCGATGCGAGCTGCTCGGGCGACTGGTGGTTTCAAGCCGCCCGAGCGTTTTCGCAATGCGAGGTCGGTCAGCTCGATGCCGCCCGAGCCAATGCTGAGCGGTCGCTGGCACAGCGACCCCGCAATGCCCACGGCGCGCACATCCGCACCCATGTCGATTACGAATGCGGCGACGATGCCGACGGTCTGGCGTGGCTGTCGCGCTGGCTCCAGGACTGTCCGCAGGCCGGCGCAATGCATGGCCATCTGTCGTGGCACAGGGCGCTGTCGGCGCTCGAGCTCGGCGACGATGCCACCGCCCGCAGGGTGTTCGACACGCAGGTCAAGCCCTATGCGGCCTGGGGGCCGCCGCTCAATGTGCTCACCGACGCCAGCTCCTTTTTGCTGCGCGCCGAGCTGCTCGGTGCACAGCGCCCGCTCGATGAGTGGCAGGCGCTGGCCGGCTATGCACACGAGCACTTCCCGAACCCGGGTCTGGCGTTTGTCGATGCGCATGCCGCACTCGCCTATGCAATGGCCGGCAGCAGCGACGCGCTGGCGCGCTTGATCGCCGGTGCGCGCGGGCCGGCCGCCGACGTGGTGATCGCGCTGGCGCGCGGCTTC
>Ga0164292_10004618_pt1 | contig 11210 bp, 8 predicted proteins | sample GEODES117metaG_FD_111486 | JGI IMG/M metagenome (GOLD analysis project Ga0164292, IMG submission 111486) | Eutrophic lake water microbial communities from Lake Mendota, Wisconsin, USA - GEODES117 metaG | ecosystem: Environmental > Aquatic > Freshwater > Lake | place: USA: Lake Mendota, Wisconsin... | reverse complement strand
GTGGTCAGCACCCGGGTCTTGCCGCTGCCGGCTCCGGCAAGGATCAGCGCGTGCTCGGCGGGCAGGGTCACCGCGGCGTGCTGGGCGTCGTTTAGGTTCGCGAGTAGACTGGTCATCTCGGCATTCTACCGAGCCTGACCCCACCCCCGCGCCCTGCCCATGACCGCACTGCTCCTCAATATTGCCCACGCGCTGGACCATCTGGTGCTGCTGATCTTCGCAACCGCAGTGGGTTCGATCGCAATCGAGTTTGGCTTCGCACGCTGGGAAGACCTGATGCCCTACACCACGGGTGCCTTCGTTCTCTTTGGCTTGGGATCGATTCCGGCGGGACGTCTGGGCGACCTGTGGGGCCGCCGGCCGATGATGATCGTGTTTTTCTTTGGTCTGGGCGTATCGACGATGCTGGTCGGGCTGACCAGCGGACCGTGGTCGATGGCGATCGCGCTCACGCTGATGGGCGCGTTCTGCTCGATCTACCACCCGGTGGGTATTCCGATGCTGCTGCAGAACACCCAGACACCGGGCCAGACGATTGGCGTGAATGGCCTGTCGGGCAACCTCGGGGTCGCCGCGGCGGCGGCACTGTCAGGCTTCCTGATCGAATGGGCCGGCTGGCGGGCCGCTTTCATCGTGCCGGGTCTGATCGCACTTGCCTGCGGCCTCGCGTTCCTGCGCATTGCACCTTCGGAAACGGTGGCCCCGGCACGACGCGCGGCATCGAAACAGTTTGAGATGTCGCCGGCCTTGCGAAAGCGGATTCTGCTCATCATGGTGATGATGGCGGTCACCAACGGGCTCGCCTTCAACCTCACCACCAACGGCAATCCGGAGCTGCTCAAGGACCGGCTCGCGGAACTGGCCTCGGACCCCTCGACGATCGGGCTGATCCTCGCGTCGATCTATGTGCTCGCTTCGCTGGCTCAATTGGTGGTCGGCAAACTGATCGACAGCATGCCAATCCGACGACTCATGCTGGGCATCCTCTGCCTTCAACCGGTCGCCTTCCTGCTCGCGGCTCAAGTGGACGGCTGGTTGATGATTCTGGCGATGACGGTTTTCATGCTGCTCGTCTTTGGCGCCATCCCGTTCACCGATGCCATCGTGGCGCGCTTCGTCGACGACAGCATGCGCTCGAGGGTGAGCGGTCTGCGCCTGGCGATATCGTTCACGATCAGCTCGAGCGCAGTCTGGGCGCTCGGCCCCTTCGTCAAGGCCTCGGGCTTCACGACGCTGCTGATCACGCTCGCGGCCATCACGGCCTGTTCGGCGATCTTTGCCAGTCAATTACCCAGTCAGTCGGTTGTACGGCCTCAGAAATGAGGGGCTGCACCAAAGCTCTCACGCGGCCCAACGGGCGAACGTAAGCAACCCTTTCAAACGCCCGAACGTAAGCGCTCCCCTCAAACGCCCGGTCGCTGGGGCCACACCCTCGCCAGCACGACGTGTGCGGCGATCCCGCCGATGATCGCCCATTCGAGCGAGACGGTGAGGGTCAGCACGAAGGTCAGCGTCATCGAGGCCGCGCTGGCCGGGCCTTCCGCCCAGGTTTCTCGAATCTCGCGGGGCACGATCAGTCCGATCGCAACCATCACCAACACGCCTGCCACCGCGGCAAGCGGCAAGGCGTCGGCCAGCGGCGCGACGAAGGCCACCAGGGCAATCAGGAAGAGCGACGCACTGACCGCCGAAAGTGGCGTCCGGGCCCCTGCGGCGACGTTGACACCCGAGCGATTGAACGAACCACTGGCCGGGTAGGACGAGAAAAACGAGCCTGCCAGGTTGGCCAGACCCTGGCCCACGACCTCCCGCGGTCCGTCGAGCCGCTCGCGCGTTCTCACCGCGATTGCCTTGGCGATCGAAACCGCTTCAGCCAACGCCAGGAGCGTCATGACCAGCGCCGGCAACAGCAGGCTCTGCAGGGTGCCCAGCGACAGATCGGGCATCGAAATCGGCGGCAGCACCTCAGGTAGCCGACCGACAAAACTGAGCCCCGCGCCCGCCTCGGTGGAAAACTTCAGGACCGCCGCAACGGCACTGCCCGCGATGATGCCGACAAGCAGATAGGGCACACGATGATTCCAGGGCTTCGCAAGAAAGCAGGCCACGACGGTCGAAACTGCAACCAGAAGGGTCGGCCCGTGCGCGTCGCCCATCTCGGCCAGCGCTCGGCTCACAGTCTGAAAAACCGAGAGGCCGCGGGGCCAGTCCAGGCCCAGGATCGTCCGGATCTGTGAATTGATGATCAGAATCGCAGCGCCACTGGTGAAGCCGACGATCACGCTGTGCGGCACTCGATCCACGAAACGCGCGATGCCGGTGAGCCCGATCACGAGTTGCAGCACGCCCACCATGAAGGTCAGGGTGATGACAAGACTCACATACTCAGGCGTTTCGGGCATGGCCAGCGGCGCAACCAGCGCCAGTACGGTGAGCGAAATCGCGTTGGCCGGACCCGTCACCATCAGCCTGCTCGAACCGAAGAGCGCCGCGATGATGCAAGGCACCATCGCACAGTAGAGGCCGTAGTGCGGTGGCATGCCGGCGAGCGTCGCAAAAGCGAGCGCCTGCGGCAGGACCACGACGGCACCCGTGAGACCGGCCATCAGGTCGGCCCGGACGACCCCGCGCTGTCGCAGCAAATCCAGCCAGTCGGGTACGAGACTCAATCAGGCCCCCGATCGCGCGCGCTCGAGCGCCTCACTGAAAGACTCGCACCACGTGCTGCGCCTCAGCGAAAAACAACCATCGCTCGACCAGCAATCCGGCCAGACAGGCCAGAACCGCCACCACCATCCAGGCCGGCGCCGCCAGCACGATCGCAAAAGGGAACACGAACCCCACCAGCAGGGACAGCCACTTGAGACCGCGCGCCCGTCCGGCATCGAGAACATAGCCGAACTCATGGGTGAGAAAGGTCGGCCCGGTGTGGCCCGCATCGAGCAGGCGCACGCGGCCGTTGAGCCTCAAGGCCTCTGCCCGGCTGGGCAAGGCACCCGCGTCACCCGCAAAGTGTTTCCAGTAGGCGTACTTCAAGGCTGCGCACGCGAGCAGCAACAGCGCGGCCAGCCCACGCGCGCCCGCGGGCACCGCATCGACGGCATGAGCCGCCAGCAGCCAGAGCAGCCCGCCTGAGGCGATCGCAAAGAGCGGATAGGCCACCCGAACATGCCAGGAGCGCCAGCGCGGTACGGTCTTCAGACAGGCATAGATCATGGCCGTGCTGTAGAGCGTGGCAAGCGCAAGCGCGATCACGAGCAGGCCGCCGAGCACTTCGAGCACACCCGCGCCGTTCACGATGCCGTAGAGGGTCAGGGCACCGGCTGGAAACATTGCGAGCGCGAATACCCCTTCGCGAGACAACCAGGAACTGCGCCAACGGGCGAGCGCGCGCCAGGCATTACGCCGGTTGGCCAGATGCAAGGTTGAGGACAGGAGGCCCGCCACGAACATCAGGACCGCCAATCCGACGCTCAGACTGAATACGGATTCAGGCAGGGCCACGCCAGCCCAGCGGGCAAGGAGCAGCCACAGCATCCAGCCCAAACCTGCCCCGGAGGAAACGGTAAAGAAAAGCACTGAGAAGGCAGGTTTCATAATGCAATCGCCCGGTTGATCAGGTCGGCGAGGCGTGACTTCAGGCCACTCGGCCGCTCGGCAACGGCCCGGGTATCGACCTGGGCCGGCGCCCGGGGCGGCAGATAGCGATTGACCGGTTTGTAGCCGAGGTCCTCGAGCATGCCGCCCCCATCTCGCTCCCGATTGAGTCGCGATACATTGGATTGCGGATCATCGAGATCACCGAAGTGGCGCGCGTGCGCCGGGCAGGCCAGCACACAAGCAGGTTGTCGCTCAGGCTCGGGCAGGGCCTGGTCATAAATACGATCGACGCATAGCGTGCACTTGCGCATCACGCCGGCATCTTGATCGAGCTCCCGGGCGCCATAGGGACAGGCCCATGCGCAGTAATTGCAGCCCATGCAGCGCTCCGGATCGACCAGGACGATGCCGTCCTCCGCGCGTTTGTAGGAGGCGCCCGTCGGGCAGACGGTCACGCAATCGGCCTCCTCGCAATGCATGCAGGACATCGGTACATTGACCGTGCGGGAAAGGTTGACATGGCCGCTTTCACAGTCACGGTGGGCGGAGGCCTTCACCTCGAAGTGGCGCACACGGTTGAACCAAACTCCCGAGGCCTCCTCGCCATAGGCGTTGTAGTCGGGCGCACCGCCCGCCATCAGCGACTGCCCATTCCACTCCTTGCAGGCGACCGCACAGGCGTGGCAACCCACGCAGGTATCGAGATCGATCACCAGACCCAGTTTCATGACTGTTCCTCCCCTCTCGCGTCAGTCTCCCCACCCCCCCATCCGAACGAGGGCCAGACGCCCTCCTCGCCCGGAGCCGCCTTGGTGATCCGCACCTTGAGGTCATACCAGGCGGCCTGACCCGTCACGGGATCGGAATTGGTAAGGCCGGGCGCGCCCTCTTGCGGCCGCGCCAACTGCTCACTGATCAGGTGGTTCAGCAGAAAACCATGGGTCGCCTCCTTGGCATTGGCGGCCAGACCCCAGGCGCCCGCCATCTTGCCGATCGCATTCCAGGTCCAGACGGTATCGGCCTGCACGCCGTCCATGGTCTTCAGCTGACAACGGATGCGGCCATTTCGAGACTCGACCCAGACCCAGTCGAGATCGGCCAGGCCCAGCTCCTCGGCCCGTCCGGCATTCATGTAGAGGAAGTTGCGACCGATCACCTGACGCAGCCACGCATTTTGCGAATCCCAGGAGTGATACATCACCATGGGACGCTGGGTGATCGCATGAAACGGATAGTCCTGCCCCGCGCAAGCGCTCTCCTCCAGCGGCGGCGTCCAGATCGGCAAGGGATCGAAATGCTCGGCAAGTCGCTCGCGGTCCTCGGGGCGCACCGGCTGGGGTCCGCGGTACAAGCCCTGACCAGCCAGCCGGAATTTTTGCAGGGGCTCGCTCCAGATCTGCATGATGATCGGATCGGGCTTGGGAATGAACGCCGATTCAGCCGCCTTGGCCAGATAGCCTGCGTTGATGCCGCGATTGAACTGCATCGATTCCGGCCAGTGCCACGCAAAGAAACTGCGGTGGGCAATGTAGGCGTCCCATTGCCCGGGGTTGGGTGCGCCCTTGAGCGGCGACTGTCCATCTTGCCCGCGCCAACCCGCCAGAAAACCGATGCCGGGTGCACGCTCGTAGCGCGCGATGAAGTCAGGATAGCCGGCATAGCGCGGTGAACCATCGGCCTCTACAAAGGCAGGAAAAGCCAGTCGCGCGGCGAGATCGACGAGGACTTCCTGCCAGGGGCGCACATCGCGATCGGGTGCAATGACCGGATGCCGAATCGCATCGGCCACCGTATCGGGCTCGGAAATCGGTCGGTCAAGAATCGAGATCGCGTCGTGGCGCTCGAGGTAAGTGGTGTCAGGCAGCACCAGATCAGCAAAGCGCACCATTTCGGAATCGAAGGCGTCAGACACCACAAGAAATGGAATCCGATACGCACCATCGGCCGATTTCGCCCGCAGCATGTCCTGGGTCTGGGCGGTGTTCATCGCCGAGTTCCAGGCCATGTTGGCCATGAAAAGCATGAGCGTGTCGATGGGATAGGGGTCGGCCTCGACCGCATTGCGGATCACCATGTGCATCAGGCCATGGGCCGCGATGGGCGATTCCCAGGAATAGGCCTTGTCGATCCGCAAGGGGCGTCCGTCGGCATCGATCGCGAGATCCTCAGGTCGGGTCGGAAAACCAAGGGGCGGACGATTGAGCGGCCGGTCGGGCGCGGCGATCGTTGCAGGATCGTTCTCGGGCAACTGGGGCGGCGGAATGGGCCTCGGAAACGGTGCCTTGGAGCGGAAATTGCCGGGACCGTCGAGCGCGCCCAGCAGCATCTGGATCAGATGGAGCGCACGCGTCGTCTGAAAACCGTTGCTGTGGGCCGAGACGCCCCGCATCGCATACATCGCCACTGGGCGACCGATCACCTTGTCGTGCTGGTTGCCCCAGACATCGGTCCAGGCGATCGGCAATTCGATCGGCTGCTCAAACGCAACAGCAGCCATCTCGAGCGCGATGCGCTCGATATCGGCCGCGGCCACCCCGCAGCGCGCCGATACCGCCTGCGGCGACCAGGCCTCATCGAGATAACGCTCGGCGACACGCGACATGACGGTGTTCACCTTCCAGCCGTGGACCTCAAAGGCACCAAAGAGCGCCGGCTGAGCCCCCGCGCGCATCGTTCCAGCCTCGCCCGCCGCCTGATCGAAGAGCAGGGGTTCGCCTTCGCCCGTGCCGTATTCAAAACCGCCATCGGTCCGGGGCCTGCGGCGCAAGAACAGCCCATCGTCGGGCGTCCCGGGCGCATCGACCACCAGCCAGCTGGCATTGGTCGATCGCACCAGAAACGCCCAGTCGAAAAGCTCGCGCGAAAGCAGCACATGGACGATCGCAAGCGCGAGCAGCCCATCTGTCCCAGGCCGCACCGGCACCCACTCGTCGGCAATCGCCGAATAGCCGGTTCGCACCGGATTGACCGACACGAACTTGGCTCCGCGCTGCTTGAGCTTGTCGAGTCCGATCTTGATCGGATTGCTCGAGTGGTCCTCGGCCACGCCCCACATGATGAAGTAACGGGCCCGATCCCAATCGGGCGCACCGAACTCCCAGAACGAATACCCGATCGAGTAAAGCCCGGCTGCGGCAACGTTGACCGAACAGAATCCGCCGTGTGCGGCCCAGTTGGGCGTGCCAAATTGCTGCGCCCACATGCCGGTGAGCGCCTGCATCTGATCGCGCCCGGTGAAAAACGCGAGCCGCCTGGGGTCGGTGGCCCGGATGGTTCTCAGACGATCGGTGAGCATCGCGAGCGCGTCATCCCAGCTGATGGGATCAAAGATACCCGCTCCGCGCTCGGTCCCCGGCCGACGGATCATCGGATGCTTGAGCCGGGCGGGTGAGTACTGCTTCATGATGCCGGCGCTGCCCTTGGCGCAGAGCACGCCCTGATTGACCGGGTGATCGGCCGTGCCCTGGATGAAGCGCACGCGCCCCGCCTCGAGCGTCACCTGGATGCCGCAGCGACAGGCGCACATGTAACAGGTGGTGTGAGCCGTCGTCTGGCGGCTGCGATCCTCGAACTGCAGCGGACGCTCGGCTGCGGGGGTAATTGGCACAGCACTCATTCGCGCCTCCTGAGTCGTTGTTTTTGCCAGAGGATTCTAAGAAAAGCGACGACACCTTGAAATCAGGTAATTGCGAATCTATAGTTCAATTTTTCTGATAATTTGAATGAATCAACATCGAGCATCGCCCCCCCGCGCCCGGCTATCGCTGCGGCAGATCGAGGCCTTCTGCATGCTGGCCCGCGAAGGCAGCGTATCCGCGGCCGCGCGTCGGCTCAATCGCACCCAGTCCGCGGTCAGCATGGCGCTCCAGGAGCTCGAATCCACCCTCGGGGTGAGACTCCTCGAGCGCGCCGGCCGACGTCTGGGTCTGTCGGCCACCGGCGAGCAGTTGCTGCCGCATGCGCTTGATATCCTTGACCGCGCCTTCGAGTTCGCCCAACGCGCCGGCTCACCTGACCTTGACGGCGGCGCCATCTCGGTCGGTGCTTCGAGGACGATCGGCCCCTTTGTCGCCCCCGAACTGATCGGAGATTTCCGCGCCCAGCGCCCGCGCGTGCAGATGACGCTGGCGGTGGGCAACACCATCGAATTGATCGACCGCCTGAAGCAGCACAGCCTCGATTGCGCACTCATTGAGGGCTCGGTCACCGACGACAGCCTGATCCGTCGGGCCTGGCTCAACGACGAGCTTTGCCTCTTCGCGCGCGCCGGACATCCCATTGTCGAGGCGATCGCCGGAGGCCTTCGCCCTGCCGCCGCGCTGGCTGAAGCCGATTGGGTGATGCGCGAACCCGGCTCCGGTACGCGGGAGCTGTTCCTTCAGGCGCTCGCGCCCGTGCTCGCCCAGCCACGGTCCAGCATCCAGGTCAGTGATCCCCAGGCGATGAAGACCCTGGTGATGGGTAGCGACGCGCTGGGCTGCCTGAGCCGGCTGGCCATCGCAAACGAACTGGCCGACGGCCGGCTGGTCGAGCTGCCACCGCCCAATCGATCCGTTGCCCGCTCGCTGCGCAGGGTGTTCTGGATCGTCTGGCATGGTCAACGAGACCATTCAGCGACCGTCGGACACTTCATCGAACATGCGCTCAAATGGCGACCCCGCACAGCCGGCGCCATATCGAGCAGAATGCACGCTTGAGTGCGCCAGCACTCGGCCTTGGGCACCCGCAGACGGGGAGACAATATGACAGCACTGAACGGCATCACCGTGATCGCGCTCGAGCAGGCGATCGCGGCACCCTTCTGCACGCGACAACTGGCTGACCTGGGTGCGCGGGTGATCAAGGTCGAGCGCCCCGACGGCGGTGACTTCGCTCGCGCCTACGACACCCGGGCGCAGGGCCTGAGTTCTCACTTCGTCTGGGTGAATCGTTCCAAAGAAAGCCTGTCGCTCGACTTGAAGCACCCCGCCGGTCGAGGTGTGCTCCTTGAATTGCTCAGTCGTGCCGACGTCCTGGTTCAGAATCTCGCGCCGGGTGCCGCAGCCCGGCTGGGCTTGTCCTTCGAGCAACTCGCGCCTGATCACCCGCGGCTGATCGTCTGCGATATCTCGGGCTATGGCGACAGCGGCCCCTACCGCGATCGCAAGGCCTACGATCTGCTGGTCCAGAGCGAGGCGGCCTTCCTGTCGATTACCGGGACCGAGTCCGAGCAGGCGAAGGCGGGATGCTCAATCGTCGACATCGCAGCGGGCATGTACGCCTACAGCAACATTCTCGCGGCACTGATCGAGCGCGGCCGGACCGGGCGCGGCCGCCGGATCGACGTTTCGATGCTTGAAGCGATGACCGAGTGGATGGGATTCCCGCTCTACTACGGATACGACGGCGCTCCGCCCCCACCCCGGGCGGGCGCTCGTCACGCAGCAATTTGTCCCTACGGGCCCTTTCGATGCGGTGACGGTCGCACCGTCATGCTGGCGGTTCAGAACGAGCGGGAGTGGGCCTCTTTCTGCAGCATGGTGCTGGGCGAGCCGAGCCTGGCGGACGATCCCGAGTTCAGAGGCAATGCCAAACGACTGGCCGCGCGCGAGCGCGTTCATCAGCTCATCGAAAGCGCGTTCGCGCGGCATTCTGCCGAGCAGGTGATCGAGTTGCTCGAGAAGGCCCACATCGCTTTCGGACAGGTGAACGATATCGCCGACCTCTGGGCGCACCCTCAGTTGGCGGCCCGCTCACGCTGGCGCGACGTGCAAACGCCCAAGGGTCCGATTCGGAGCTGGCTGCCCCCGGGCATGGACGAAGCGAGAATGGACCCTGTCCCAGCGCTGGGCGAGCACACCGATGCGATCCTCGCAGAACTCGGATTTGATCGTGATCGCATCCTTGCCCTTCGCAGTGAGGCGGCCATTTGAACGTGGCCACTGGCCTTTCTGCGCTCACACCGCGCGGCCAAGCCCGTCCGGCTCAGGCCCTCACACCTCCATCGTCCCCGCGATCGCCTCAGCAGCGCTCGTGAGCTGGGGCAGGAACTCGACGAGCTCGGACAGAGGCGTGCGCCCGACGGCTGCCTCGACCGACAACGCCGCAACGATCCGGCTGTCCGACGCCCGTACCGCAACAGCCACGCAGCAGCGCCCCGGCAGATATTCCTCCTGATCGGTGGCATACCCCCGCCGTCTGATCTGGCACAAATCCTTCTCGAGCGCCGCGCACTCGACCAGCGTGTGGGACGTGTAGGGCACCCGCGGCACCTGTCGGGTAAAGCGCTCACGGGCGCGAGAGGGCATTTCGCTCAGGAATAACTTGCCCGTTGCCGCTGCATAAAGCGGCAAGCTCGAACCCTGCCGCACGCGCTGGCCGGGACGCGGCTCCGCCTCGACCCGATCGAGATAGAGCACCTCGTGGCCGTTTGGAACCGTCAGATTGCAGGTCTCGCCCACGGTCTCGACCAGCTCCTCTAGGATGGCACGCCGGGCGGCCCGCTGGGGCGAACCAATCAAGACACTGCCGGCCAATCTCGCCAGCCGGGTACCGGCGAGGAAGCGCCGCTGCCCAGGCTCGCGGGCGACCAGTCCGTCCTGCTCGAGCGTCGACAGGATGCGAAACACGGTGGGTTTGGGTAGACCCACCGCCCGACACAACTCGGCAAGTGTCACCCCTTCTGGGCGTTCCGTGATGGCATCGAGCACGCGAAACGCCCGAAGAATCGCCGAACCGGCCGGTGCTTCCTTGAGATCAGTGGGTCGAGCAGCGTTGCTCAATTGACAAACCTGCGGTCAGCTTTGGTTGGGAGTGGTAATTTAACCGAATTGTCCGGACCGATGGCAAATCGTGGGATCCCCCCAGCCGGGATCCCACGAGCCGCCCAGCGCGGGTGCGACCCGGTACACTTTCGCCTTTTCCAGCCTACGCCCCCCGCCATGCAAGAGAAGTACGACGCCAGCGCGATCGAACGGTCCGCGCAACACCACTGGACATCGATCGACGCCTACAGAGCCGTCGAGAACGACCCACGTTTTCCCAAAGGCAAGTATTACGCGTGCTCGATGCTGCCCTACCCCTCGGGCAAGCTTCACATGGGCCACGTCCGTAACTACACGATCAACGACGTGATGTACCGCCAGCTGCGCATGCAGGGCTACAACGTCCTGATGCCCATGGGCTGGGACGCCTTCGGCCTGCCTGCCGAGAACGCCGCGATGAAAAACCAGGTCGCGCCCGCGCGCTGGACCTGGGACAACATTGCGTACATGAAGAAGCAGATGCAGGCGATGGGTCTTGCAATCGACTGGAGCCGGGAGGTTGCGACCTGCTCGCCCGAGTACTACAAGTGGAACCAGTGGCTGTTCCTGAAAATGCTCGAGCGCGGGATCGCCTACCTCAAGACCGGAACGGTCAACTGGGATCCGGTCGACCAGACCGTGCTCGCCAATGAACAGGTGATCGACGGGCGGGGCTGGCGATCGGGCGCGGTGGTCGAAAAGCGCGAGATCCCCATGTACTACCTGGGCATCACGCGTTATGCGGACCAGTTGCTGGCCGAACTCGGCGGCCTGGGCTGGCCCGAGCGGGTCAAACTGATGCAGGAAAACTGGATCGGTCGCTCCAGC
>Ga0164292_10004616_pt1 | contig 11211 bp, 8 predicted proteins | sample GEODES117metaG_FD_111486 | JGI IMG/M metagenome (GOLD analysis project Ga0164292, IMG submission 111486) | Eutrophic lake water microbial communities from Lake Mendota, Wisconsin, USA - GEODES117 metaG | ecosystem: Environmental > Aquatic > Freshwater > Lake | place: USA: Lake Mendota, Wisconsin... | reverse complement strand
TGGATTCGATCTCTACTTGAGTTGGAGCCACGCCGGTCGCACCCTCCACAATAGTATCGATCAAATCCACAGCAGCCTGGGTATTTCTAACAATGAGTTTACTACCGGAAGTAACATATTGTGCAAATGCTCCCGTTGGAAATGGCACGCCCTGTTCCATAAAATATTGAGTGGCATTGCGCCGCCCCGTGATTCGAGGCGCAGTGGCATCGCCCGAAGTCAAATTCCCCGGCAGAGGCGCCGAAGACTTTCTTTCCCCGGCAGAGGCTGGGATGAACCCAGCAGGTACACGGTATTCTTTGGTGACCAGCTCCTCAGTATTCTCCGTGAGAGGGATGATGGAAACTGCAAATGGCTCGATTTTGTATTTTAAGCCAGCTAGTTCTGTCAAATACCGCACAGCCTCAATGAGAGGAACATTTTTAAGAGCGATCGAAATTTTTGTGTTCTCGGTGACACCAGATTCCGACGGCGGGGTCTGGGGAGACTGACCATCTACCGAGGAAGAGGCTGCAGATGGAGCAGCTAATTTAAGAACTATATTAACGCCTTTTTTCTTTGGATCGTCCGTGCTGTTATCGAGTTGACGGCTTTTTTGTTTGAGAAAATCCACCACTTCCCGTATTGAGGCTTGATCAAGATCCATCCGGTCGATGATGATTTTATTGAGTTTATTATTAATGGCATCCTTTGAATTGGTAGCTGCATTTGTGGCAAAGGACGAATCACCAGTATCCCGTCCAGATGGCGAAAATTTTTGAACTGGTCGTTCCCAAGCGCGATCAGCAAGCCAGAGCATACGACTCCGGGTCTCATTATAGGCACCATCAAAGTAAGTCGAGCGCTGCTTATTGACCTTCTCCATGCCATTCCGGGCGGCAACGCTGTAGGGATCCAAGTTCAATACCTGTTCGTAGCGTTTCAGGGCCAGATCGTTGCGCCCTGTTGCGTAGTATCCCTCAGCCTGATTCAGAAGTGTGGTCACTTCTTCCCGCTTTGAGGCAAAACCGGGCGTTAAAGTGCGATTGTAGTACCCAGGTTGCTCCAGGTTGGCAAGCATCTGCATGGCAGGCTTGTAGGTTGGGTTAAATTCTGGTGAGAGGATTGTTTTGGCGGTATTTTCAGCATCCTGATACCGGCCATTACTGATAAGCCAATTGGCATAATCTATTCCCGTTTTGCTGAACTCCAGAAGGAGAGCGCTGCGCTGTTTCTCTGTAGCAGGCCCGGATTGGGTCATCTGCAAAGCTTCAAGATATTTTGAGTAAGCACCCTCAAGGTTTTTTTCAGCCAAGTTACGGCGAGCAGTGATGACTAATTGTTCAGCCAGTTTGGAGTTCTCCTGTCGCTTCAGGATTTCGCGTTCGGAGATAGCAACGAGATCGCTTTCAGCATACAGAGGCGCCACAAAAGTTGCCAGAGAAACTAATGAGGTGAAGCCTGCGAGAGCACAGCGAAGTTTGGAATACAGATGGTTTGGTTGGGAAAGAAATGTCATTGGTTTGGCTTTATTGGGGCAGTGGAACTGAAAGAACATCCGTTGGAATCGCATCACTTAACATAGCATTGACGTCCACCTCGGGAACAAGCTGGTCATCTTCTTCCGCCTCGATAATCGGCTGACCTGCAGGATCTAGAAGGCCTGCAGTTACAAACATCAGAAGATTGCGCTTAATACGTTGGTCTATATTCGACCGGAAGAGCCTCCCTGCCAAGGGAATATCGCCTAAAATCGGAACTTTGTCTTGAACTTTTTGCACATCTTCGCGCATAAGGCCACCCATGACAACGGTTTGGCCGTCGTAAACCGACACTTGAGTGGTGACTTCGCGCACGGAGAATACTGGCTGATTGATGATATTCGGTGTGGCTTCAAATGTAGTGGAAGGGCCAAGACCGCCAAGTGCGAGAGAAGCTTGAGCAACAGTGGCGTTAATCGGATTTCCATAATTGATAAAACCATCAAATTCTGTTACACGTGGAGCCAGTCTGAGTTCAATCGTATAGGAATCTGGTCCAACAGTCGGTTCCACTTCCAAGATAATGCCTGTATTTTTCGTCTCCCAAGCGCTGGGTGAGTTGGGAACCACTGGAGAGTATGTTCCGCCCGCGGCGGTGGAGAGTTGTGGCGGGTCGAACTGGCTAGGGTAGCGGAACTCTCGAACGATTTCGATTTTCGCAGAACTTCCGCTTTTGGTGGTGACGTTCGGGGCGCTAACGAGATCGATTCCCTTCTTCTGACTCAAGGCACGGAGAACGACTTGGAATTGCGGGTTTGTGAAGATGCCAGCAACACTCAGAACACCAGGAGCCGGACCGACTGGTGAGCCAAGAAGAATGGCATCCAATGAATTTAAACTAATTCCAGCTGTGCCACCCCGGTTTCCAGCTGTGATTGGCCCAGATGTACCCGAATTTGCTCCAACAGGGAGATCTGTTCCGGGATCGATGGTTGGATACCCATTGTTGTTGATCGATCGGTTGAGACCAATTGTGCCTCCACTCCCGTAGACGCCTGAGCCTCCCGCGAGACCGAACTGACCCACAAGCCAGTCAAAACCGAGTTCGTTCAGATTGTTTTGAGTTACCTCCAAAAACTTCGCCTCAATTTCCACCTGCATGGGCCTCGTAGCGACCGATGTATCGACAAGAGCATCAATCAACTCCAAATTGGCTTGGGTATTTTTGACAATGAGACGGCTGGTCTGCGAGATGTAGTTCGCGCTGGCACCCGCGGGGAATCCGACACCTTGGGTTTCCAAAAAATCCTTAGCTATTGATCGGGCGACTATAACAGATTGCGAGCCTGCAGCCACACCACTCACTTGGGGAGGTGCACTACCAGGAGTTGCTGTGATGAAGCCTGGCGGCACTTTGTATTCCTTGGTAATGAGCACATCCGTGTTTTCGCTCGCTGGCACCACGACGACGGCATGGGTTTCGATTTTAATCTTCAGATTTGCGGCCTCAGTTACATATCGAAGAGCCTCGCGGAGAGGAACATCTGATAGTGAGAGCGTGATCGGATACGAGGAATCAGGCGAGTCGGGCGGCAACTTCAAAACAATATTTATTCCTTTATTGTCGGAATCGCCATCATCCAAATCGGAGGCGCGCTTTTTGATAAAATCAAGGGCTTCCCTGATTGAGGAGTCGGTGAAGTCGATGCGGGGAATAATAATCCTATCGAGCTTGTTATTGATTGCTTGGCTCCCACGGCTGTCCATTTGAGGTTGCTCAACGATGGAAGTGGGACCATCTGTGAATTTTCGCAGAGGAAGCTCCCAAGCCTTCTCAACATCGGCAAGCATCGCACCGCGTGTTTCACTGTAAGCGGCATCGGCATACTGCTGACGCGCCAAATTGATTTTTTCCATAAGCCGCCTTGCAGCAATATTATATTTGTCAATGTTGAGAGCCTGCTCGCAACGCTTGAATGCAATATCGTACCGACCGGTTGTATAATAGCCCTCGCCCTCTTGAATAAGTCGCTTGACTTCTTCGATGTTGGCAACATGCCGAGGAGTGAGAGTTCCACGATCGGCGAACCCCTGTGGGTCCATGAGCTGAGAACGAAGGCTTACAGCCGGTGCATAATTGGGATTGTAGCGATTTTCCAAGACAACTTCCACAGTTGTGCGTGCATCTGCGTAGCGACCTTCAGACACACGCTGGCGCGCAAGCAGGACGGCTGCGTTACAGAAACCATCGAGTGCCTGCTTGCGAACTTCGGAGGAGGCGTCCCCACCCTGCGGCAGGGTATCCACCGCGCTTTTATAGAAGGCGTAAGCAGACTCGTAGTCGTTACTAGCCACGGCTGCGTCTCCCTTTTGAACTAATTCGGTGCTGTAAGCGCGCTTTTGCTCCAAAACTTGGATATTCGCCTCCACGGAGCCCTGAACACCGGGGTATTGAGCTCGGACAACTGTTGGCGTGAGGCCGGTGAGAAGGATGAACGGGAACCAGAGTGGGAGTTTAGTCATTTCAAGTGAGAGGGTGGATTTTCGATGGGGAAGACGGTGAAGATGTCTCCGGTGGAAACATCGCGTATTTGAGCTTTAGTGGGTGATATGTCAATAAGTTTTAACTTGCGCGAGATATCCGGTTTAATTGTAAATTCTTGGCCCTTCTTGAGAGAGAAATCCGCATCGCCTGGGGTGAGCAAATTACGAAAGGTGCCATAGGATGTCGGGTCGTTTGTTTCTTTGTTGTAAACAAGAACGATCGAGTCACCCGTTTCAGTGTTTTGAACCGTGAGTTCGGATACATTGAGGGTAAGATTTCGCTGTGTCGATTCTTTGAATTCGTATTTAAGAATTTTATAAGGGCCTCCTTCGATCTGCTCGCCAATTTTACGATACTGGCTACGGGCACTTCCTTTCAAATCTTTCAGATTTATCTGAAATTCCTTGCCGTCGCCAGAAGGGTCGCCTTTAAACTCCAAACGGAAGGGTACTGGCTTGAAGGCAACCAATTTGAGCTTGTTGAACGATGCCGGAGCGTCTTTGGGATCGTTCGGATTGGTTTTCTTCTCGAATTCCTCAAGGTTGCTGAAACCGTCACCATCGGCGTCCTTTTCCCTGATCTTCATGTCGGTATAGTCGAGGCCATTGACGAGCAACCAATCATTAGTAATCGGAGGGTGGAGTTGCTCGCTTCCTTCCGCAACAGGATCAATGAGTTTGCCATCCTTGAGCAGGTAGCGGCGGGAAACGAGTAAGGATCCACGCTCGGGAGTTCCCGCAGGGAGATCAGCGGCGGACTTCCACTTTGCCGGAGAATCGACAAGTGCTGCAGCTTGCTTTATGGCATCGAAATTCAAGGCAGGAATTGTGTTTTCGTTTGGTAAAGAAATGGACACTTGAACATCAGACTGTTCCATGCGGCTCATCACAATCAAACCGGCATTAGACACAAGAAGTAGTGTGGCAACTGTGAGAATGACGATTTCGTAATTTTGTTTAACCCAATTCATAGTATTTACTTGGGCAGTGTGGTGCCTTTCGACTGGCTCAGCGGCTTGGATTCCCAATCTGGAAAGTCGAGGATTTCAATGGTTAAACTGGCCGTGACGGATTCGCGACCAAAGATGGCTTGAATGGCTTCAGAATTTTTTTCCGAAGCACCCGGGCTAGGGATGCCAAGGGGAGTCGAGGAATCTTCCGGTTGGTTGCGGAGTGGTGCTTGAGGATTTGTGTTATCCAAAGCAAGGGAACGAATCAGCAGGAATTCATCCGCATCTTGGACCAAGTTGAAGGCTGTGAGGAGTTTCTCTTGAGGTGAGGTGAATGTGATAATAAATGTGTTGGTGGAAATGGCAGGAGTTCTTGGGTCTGTTGTCGCGGCGGGTTTGGCTGGTGGCACAGGAGTCGCCACAGTGGGCTTTGCTGCGATTTCCTGCCGCTTAAGAGAAGAGATCGAGCCGATTTTCAGATCGACAAGTTCATCAGCGATTCGGCGTATGATGAGGAACTCGCGATTAAGCTCACCGACTACTTGCTGGGAGGGCGGGGCGGCTTGGTATTCATCGAATCCGTAGAAAAAGTTGTCTGGAAGACCAACGCCCTTCTCGATGGCTTTCTTTCGTAATTCATCGACGGCTTTGCGAAGATCATCTTGAAACTCCTGAGGGTTTATGGGAGTAAGGGGTTTTTCCATGGCGGCAAGTGTGGTGCGATACTTGCCTAATTCAGTGCGGTATTCCTCAAGGCTGTCCTTGATTGCCTTGAGATTTTGATCGGTAGGAGTAGGTTTTTGACTCTGAAATTGTTTGATTTTTTCAAGCTGCGAATCCAAGATTGCCTTTGCTTCGTCACGGCGCGTTGCGGCATCCAATGCTAAATAGGAAGTGCCCCCCGTGCCGATGACAGCTACGACAATGAGCACTACAGCTAATGGATTTTCTTTGATCCAGTTCATGGGAGAATAAGAGGTTGTTTGAGCGGTAGGATCAACGTGTAGCCGTAGGCCCAAGCCTCACCAGTGGGAGTCGTGCGGCGCGTAATGATTTTCGACGGATCCTCACCGATTGCAAAGACAGTGGAGGATTTCAGGTTGTTAAAAAATCGGTCAATGACTCCCGCGCCTTCGGTGTTGGGAGGGTTATCAAGGTAGAGTCCATTGATTTCGATGGCTGTGATGGCCTTAGGTCCAGAGGCTGGGGTGGCAGGCTTCGGAGGAACTTTCGCGCCGGTAACTGGTGCGGGCTCACGAGCAACGATCATACCCTCCACTGGCTTGATCTGAGTGATCCAGATGAATCTTTGCGGTATGGTAGCAGCAAGTTCATCGAGGATGGAGGCCCAGATAGAGCGCTCTGTGGCAACATTGAGAAAGGGAGCTGCTTCCGCGACAAGCTTATCGCGTTCCAACAGCGCGGAAGTGATACCTTTGGAAAGACTGTCAAGTCGGGTTACTTCAGCCGTTTGCTTCTCGGCGCTCTCTCCGATGCGGCGCGCGGATTCATCCAGATCGAGCCAGCAAAGGGCCGGAGTGAGAATAAAAAACAGACCTGCGGTTACCAGAGCTGGTAACCGTTTCGCGAAAAGCTGTGCGTTCCGTACACTTGGCGGAGTGAGATTGATCTCGATCGGGCAATCCTTGAGAGAACGCAATGCACAGCCAACAAGCTCGCCGATGCCTGAGGCACAATGAGCGAGTCCATGGGGAATGGCATCCGGAGCAGTCTGAATATTTCGAAGGGGGTTGAAATACTCCACCGGCGCTTGAAGCTTCTCGGCAAAAAACTCCGTCATGTAAGGAAGGCCTGTTCCTCCGCCGCAAATGAGAATACGCATGGGCGTGGTGCCGCCCTGAGTGGTGCGGTAGAAATTGATCGATCGGGCGATCTCGGCGTGAAGACGAGTCATCGTATTCCGAGTGACCTTGGCGAGGCGAGCTTCGGTGGGGTCGTCGGATTCAGCATAGGCTCCACCCAGTCCAACAGTGGCTTTCTGAATTTTAAGCTTTTCCGCAAGAGTGATTTCCTGTGTGAATTCCTTGGCTATGGCAGCGCTAATAGTACTCCCGCCAATGGGAATACTGCGGCTGAAAAGGCGGGCGTCCTCAATAAAGACTAGGTTTGTCGTGCGGGCACCGAGGTCCAGCAGGAGAGAGCAGCCTTTAGCATCAGAGTAATTGTAGCAAAAAGAATTAAAAAGCGCGGTTGGCGCAAAGTCGATTTGTTCTGCGGCGATGCCACCCTTGTCCATGGCTTCGACGACCTCGCTAAGCTGATCCGCCTTGATGGCAACGATCGAGACATCCCAGGTCTCTCCCCGACGGTCGCCCATGATCTGGTAATCCCAGACGACTTCATCGATCGGGAAGGGCACATTCTGTTGGGCCTCGAAACCGATGATCAATTCGACATCACTCGCCGTCGCGCCGGGCAATTTCACAAAGCGCGAAAAAACGCTTTGCGATGGCAGACAAATGCGGGTCTTTGCATTCTTGGGAGCCTTGAGCGCTGAGCGGAGTTCCGCCACTACCGATTCGATCTGGCTGTTACGGGTTGCGTCAGCCGCAGGATCGATGATGAGATCGGAAGTTTTCAGAGCAACCAGCTTCAATCCGCCTGCAGGTAATTCATGAAACTCGGCCATGCTTACGGTCTGCATGCCGAGATTGAGAGCGAAAATGCGTGCTGGGCGGGCCATCGTCGAGTCGTATCAGTTAACTGTTTTGAATTTGGAAGGCAAATAATAATCCCAAGCCAGAGCCGCAAATGGGGTCTGGCTCTTTTCTAGAACGCGACCACTCACTTTGGTCATTGCAAATTCCGACTCCCACCATCCCTTACCCTGCTTGGCAACTTCTGTGCTCTTGGAAGAGGAAATGGCAACGACTCCCGTCGCATTCGAAATAGTAACGCCCACATCGACGAGGGCCTGCTGGGCAGTAGAGGGAACCTTACCGCCAAAAAATCGCGCCAAAGACTGCGGAGAAACAAAAGCTGCCACATGCAGGCCCTTGCTGTAAGGCACATCGGAAATGGTGGTGGTTCCGGTGAGAAGCGTGGGTTGCTTGTCCTCGGTCAGCATAGCATTATTAAGAAGAATGTAAAAGTTCACCGTAAGGTCATCGGAAAACTTTGCAGCATCCTTGGACACCTCGTCGCGGTCAAAATTTACGTCCACCTCGAGCCACGGCACAGGACGGTCCGCCCCGGGCTGGTTCTTGCGGTATGTCCCGGCCGAGATTTGCGGCGTTTCGAAAAAAGCAGACTCGATTTTTCTGATGAAAAATTCCGACTTGACTTGCGCATGAAGCGGAAGGCCGCAAATGACAAGAAAGAGCAGGGGAAGAATTGTCGAGGGGAACAAACTTTGTCTCATGAATGATGATCTTTTACTCGGTCTTCTAATCTACGTAAAGCTCAAACGCGGTCGCGGAAGAATTCAATAGTCTCGCGGATACCTTGGTCGAAGTCAACCTTTGGCTCCCAGCCGAGAATCGTCTGGGCGCGTGTGATGTCAGGCTGGCGAACTTTGGGATCATCCACCGGGAGTGGCTTGTGCTCGATCTGGCAGGCTGCTCCAGTGATACGCAGAATTTCCTCAGCAAACTGACGGATCGTCATCTCGCGCGGATTTCCGATGTTAACAGGCTCATGAAAATCACTCATCATCAAACGGAAAATTCCGTCAATGAGATCCGTGACATAGCAGAAACTACGAGTCTGAGATCCATCACCGAAAATCGTGAGAGGCTGACCAGTCAAGGCTTGGCCAATGAAAGCTGGGACGACGCGGCCGTCATCGAGGCGCATGCGCGGACCATATGTATTAAAAATACGGACGATGTGCGTGTTCATACCGTGATAGCGGTGATATGCCATGGTGATGGCCTCTGCGAAGCGCTTGGCTTCATCGTATACTCCACGTGGACCGATGGGGTTCACATTGCCCCAGTAGTCCTCGGTCTGCGGATGAATAAGCGGATCGCCGTAGCACTCGGAAGTCGAGGCAAGAATAAATGCGGCGCCTTTAGCCTTGGCCAGACCGAGCGCGTTGTGCGTTCCGAGCGAGCCGACTTTCAGGGTCGGAATCGGAATGCGCAAATAATCGATCGGACTGGCTGGACTCGCGAAGTGCCAAACATAATCGACCTTGCCCGGGATGTAGATAAAGTCGGTGACATCGTGGCAGATGAATTTGTAATTTTTGTTCCCGGCGAGATGCTCTATGTTTGCGACATTGCCAGTGATGAGGCTATCGATCGCGATGACGCGATGGCCCTCGGCAAGCAAACGGTCCGTGAGGTGGGAGCCCAAAAAGCCAGCTCCGCCTGTGATGACGCTGATGGGTTGTGAGGAGGTCTCGGCCATAGAAATAACAGGTTTTTAATTCGAGTAGGAGGCTTGGGTGCCTTTGAGATTGCGCTTTTTGATCCAGGGCATGAGGCCACGCAGACGCTCGCCAGTCTTCTCGATGCCGTGTTTCTCGCCTTCCTTAAGAAGTGCATTGTAGCGCTTGTAGCCACCTTCGTATTCCTTGATCCATTCCTTGGCGAACTTTCCGGTCTGAATGTCTTTGAGCGCTGCTTTCATGCGCTTCTTCACGGAAGAGTCGATGATCTTGGGTCCAACGGCAACATCACCCCACTTGGCAGTTTCGCTGATCGAAAAACGCATACCGGCGATGCCGGATTCGTTCATGAGATCCACGATGAGCTTCAGCTCGTGGAGGCACTCGAAGTAGGCCATCTCGGGCGAGTAGCCAGCCTCGACGAGGGTTTCGAATCCGGCTTGAACGAGTGCGGAAGCGCCGCCGCAGAGAACGGTCTGCTCGCCAAAGAGATCGGTCTCGGTCTCTTCTTTGAATGAGGTCTCAATCACGCCGCCACGTGTGCCACCGATGCCCTTGGCCCAAGTGAGAGCTATCTTTTTGGCATCTTTGCCGGGGTTTTGGTAGACAGCAATGAGGGTTGGAACGCCCTTGCCCTCAGTATACTGGCGGCGAACAATGTGGCCCGGGCCTTTGGGGGCGACCATAATCACATTAACATTCTTCGGCGGAACGATGGTTTTGTAATGAATGCTGAAACCGTGACTGAAGACGAGCGTCTTGCCTTGGGTGAGATTGGGTTCGATGTCGGCCTTGTATGCGGAGGGTTGCTTGGTGTCGGGAATGGCGACCATGATGACATCCGCACGGCGCACGGCCTCGGCGGTGTCAAAAACTTCAAAGCCCTGAGCGGCGGCGACGGCGCGACTCTTGGACTTAGGATAAAGACCAATGATGACTTTGCATCCGCTCTCTTTGAGGTTCAGAGCGTGGGCGTGACCTTGGGAGCCAAAGCCGAGGACCGCGAGGGTTTTTCCTTTGAAAAATTTGAGGTCGGCGTCTTTGTCGGTGAGGATTTTGGCTGGCATGGTTTTTGGGTTTTTAGTGTTAGGTTGAGTATTGGGTGGGATTAATTGGTGCGGGCGAGGGCGATCTTGCCGGTGCGGGTCAGGTCGCTGATACCGAAGCTTTCCATCAGGCTGAGGAATTTGTTGATCTTGTTCTCGGTGCCAGTGACCTCGATGGCGAGCTTCTCGGGTTGGACATCGATAATTTTTGCGCGGAAGATATCGCAGATCTGCATCACCTCGGCGCGGGTTTTGGATGTGGCATTGACGCGGAGCAGCACGAGCTCACGGTCCACATACTCCTCATCGCGGAAGTCCTGTACATCGATTACATCCACGAGCTTCTCCAGTTGCTTGGTGACCTGCTCGAGAACCTTGTCGTCGCCGCGCACCACAATCGTCATGCGGGAGGCCGAGGCATCCAGAGTGGGACCGACATTCAGTGTGTCGATGTTGAATCCGCGACCGCTGAACATCCCCGCCACGCGGGTCAGCACGCCGAATTTGTTCTCAACGAGAATCGATATGGTATGACGCATGAAATGTGAAAAGAGCGCGGATATTGGGTGAGCGCGGCGGGCGCGTCAATCCTTTCCACAGGAAAAGCCGGTGTGAAGACGCTGAACACTTGCCTCAAATAAGAGGAACAGAGACGCCCATTCTGTTTAGCCCGAATACAGCAGAATTAACCACAGAGCGCACAGAGAACACAGAGGATGATCTGTTTATGATGTGATGCGTTTGAAATGATTTGTGCGATATCAAACAAAAGCCAAAGCCTTTCCTGTAAATTCTCTCCATCCTGCCCTCTTGTCTAAAAATCCGTTTTCGGGATTGTGGCTCTTGCTGTGCAAATA
>Ga0164292_10004615_pt1 | contig 11214 bp, 10 predicted proteins | sample GEODES117metaG_FD_111486 | JGI IMG/M metagenome (GOLD analysis project Ga0164292, IMG submission 111486) | Eutrophic lake water microbial communities from Lake Mendota, Wisconsin, USA - GEODES117 metaG | ecosystem: Environmental > Aquatic > Freshwater > Lake | place: USA: Lake Mendota... | reverse complement strand
CATCGCAGCCGCCGAGATCCGCAATGCCTGCCGCCGCCGGGGTGTACAGATCGGCACCATTGATGCCCTACTCATCCAACTCAGCCAGCGCTATGACCTGACGCTGCAAACAACCGACAAGGACTTCCATGCGGCCGCTCAGCATGTGGATGTCCGTTTATGGACAACAGGGTGAGGCAGCTCTACCAGCGCGTTCCATTCCGGCTGGTGCAACGCCAACCCATCCGCCCCATGCCGCCGCGAGATCACCAGGCTGCGGCCAGGCGTCACCGGGTAGGCATCGGCGACGCACAGCTCCCAATGCGTTCTCCAGCAGCACCCGGCCGCTGGCCTCCAGCGCGCAGAACCCACAGCCCGCCTCGCAGCATTCGCAGCGGCCCTTGGCCTGGGTGAGCACCCGGACTTTGATCGAGCCGCTGATCGGGGTGCGGTGGTGGCTCCTGTGCCCGAAGCCGCAGGCTTCTGCGTGAGCAAACAGCCCACCTCCTCGCCGCGCTGCATTCGGAAGGCATCGAGGCGCTGGCGGCACAGCTCCAGCAACTGGTCGCGTAGTGGCTCCGCCACGCTGGCCTTCGGCCAGGTACCGGCGTCGCTCAGCTCCTCCCCGCCCACCAAGCCGTAGGCGCCCTGGTCGGTGGAGGAGGTTGCGCAGGCATGCAGGCATCCTGATGCTGCGGGTCCTTGAAGGCCCAGTAGGGGAGCAGGGCGCCGGGGGGTGGCACTGATGGGGAGAGGAGTAACAACTCGGGGACCCATGGACGCAGAGCACCAAGTGCCTCCGGCCTGAGGACATTAGGCACACGCCATGGTTAGGTTGATCCAATGAAGCCCTTCGCTTGGAGCTATGAGAAAAACGAACAACTCCTTGCTGCACGTGGTCTGTGCTTTGAAGCTGTCATCGTTGCCATTGAGACAGGGAATCTGCTCGTTGTTCGAGAGCACCCAAATCCGCAGCGATACCCTGAGTTCCCTGGAACTGGCTGCGGATCTGGCGGTGCAACGTCTTCTGGTTGGCCTTGACCGTCAGCAGGAAGTCGGCCCCCTGCTCCTGTAGGAGTTGAAAAACGGTTGCTGCGTGTGCAGGGCATCCGCCTGAATCAGCACACCCTCCAGCTCCAACTCCCCAAGCAGCTGCCGCAGCACCGCCCGCTCATGGTTCTCGCCGGTGGCGTAGCAGGCCTGACTGATCGCCACGCCCAGTGCTGCGGAGTACAGCGACACCTGGGCAATGAATGCTGATCCGCCGGCGGGCGTGGGCTCGATCGAGCCCCGCAGGGTCTTGCTATCACACGCCAGCTGGTCGAGATCGGCTGCCCCGACTGGGATCTGAGCGATCGTCCAGTCGCGGATGGCGGCGCAGAGGGCGGCGACATCCACCTGATGGAAGAAGTAGCGGAAGGCTGAATCCGAGGGGTATCGCCGCAGCTCGATCCCGAGGGCCTCGGTGAGCACGCCGTGGTGACGCTCGGCAAAGCGCTCGAGATCCCGCAGGCTCTGGCAGTTACTGAGGATTCCCAGCACCGCCAGCAGCAGCAGGTACTAGGCGGGAATGCGTATGCCACGCCGCATGCGGGGATCGGGGATCGCCCGCAGAAAGCTGATCAGGTCGAGATCGGTTGCGGCAGAAATGGTTTCGGGCACAGGGAGGAGGCGATCTCGCCGACCTCACCCGATGCTGACAGGCCTGGCCAGTGAGCCTGTGACACACTTTGAATCAGCCCTGGCCCTTGGCGCAATGAAATGTTCGATCATGTAATTCAGCAAGCCCCAAGTAAATAATTGTCAACTTCCACCTTAAATCATCAGGATGCATGATAGTATGCTAATGTTTACTAATAAACCATTGAGAGGGTGCTTCACATGACTGCGAATCATCCTGTTCCAACACCAAGCGGCTCCTCTTCCAGCGATACTGGAAGAATGAGTCAGATCGAAAGGCAGATTATTGAACAAGCCTTGATAGACCCTGCCTTTCGCGATCGCTTAATGGCAGACCCCAAGTCAGTCATGGCAGAAAAGGGATTAGAGATTCCCGATGATATCCAAATCAATGTAGTCCAGGAAACATCCAACACTTATTATTTGGTGTTGCCAGCAGCAGAAATACCACTATTAGGTCCAGGCAGCCTAACAGATACCCAATTAGAAGCTGTGGTTGGAGGAGCATCGGCAGGGCCGTGCTTTGATGTTATAGATGAACTGATAGAACAGATTGACTCGCATAATGCTTTGTGGACAGGTTGTGCATCGGGACAGGGCGGTTGTATTGCTACAAATGGTTGTGCATGGGCGTGGGCATCAGCAAATAGTGCGGGAGAACAATAATCTCCATCCCATTAAAAAAACGTCCAAAATAATGATGGAAAAGATAGCTGAACTTCTAGCTTATGAGGCAGTTGATAATTCAACAACTTACTTCCCCCGACTTGATAGTGAGTATATGCTTGCACCTGAAAAAACTCATGACTTTCAACGAGATGGACACTTACTGCTGCGTAATGTTGTAACCCTGGCAGAAATAACAGCTTACCGTCCTGCAATAGTAAATGCAGTTACTCATAACGATCGTGAGCAACAGCCGATGGAAAAAGCAGTTAGTGGTCGCAGTCATAAGTGGAAGTTTGTCGAAAATCTCTGGCGACTTGATTCAGTGGTGCAACTCTTTGTCCTAGCTCAGCGATTTGGGAAGATTGCTGCCGACTTGCTAGAAGCCGACACAGTTAGATTATTTCGCGATCAATCCTACTTTAAGGAACCAGGAGGTGGAAATACTCCCTGGCATCAAGACAGCTACTTTTTACCTCTGGATACCTCGCAGACCCTAACACTATGGATTGCTCTGTCTGATGTTTCTCCGGAAATGGCACCGATGACCTTTGTCACTGGTTCCCATCGTCGGGGTTATCTGGGAACTTCGACTCCCCTAGATCAGGCAATGGATGAGTTTGAACAATGTCTAATCGAGAAAGGTTTTGAACTTATGAATTATGGGGCAATGGTAGCTGGAGATGTTAGTGTTCATGCAGGGTGGACTTTGCATAGCTCCAGAATGAACGTCAGCGATCGTACCCGTGAAGCACTAGTGATCGTTTATTACGCTGATGGAGCCAGGGTCAGGATGCCTCCTGTACCTGACAATGCTTTACCGCAAGAACAGTTTGCTGCTGTCATTCGCCAGAACAATCTATCTACTTGTTTACCTGGATTGAAGCCGGGAGATTTAGCTGAAACCGACATAAACCCTATTGTTTATCAGCGCTAACCATGTGGCTATACTCTCTAGAAAACTCGCTAAAGCCTCTGGAGCCGCATCTAACAACGTTGATCTCTCCAACGGCAATAGAGGGACTGAGAGCGATAAGCCGATGTTTTCCGGATGCGATCACGTTTACTTATGGTTTTGAATATGGCTTGCATCCATCTTCTCCGACAGTAGACTTTGCAATCCACATTACCGAAGTGGGCAGCAATATTCTAGCAGGTTTAGACCCCAACGTTCGTCTGCCAGAGCATTTTAACAAGCATCCTATTTGGCAACGAATTAGCAAGTTCTGCGCTGCTGGGTCAAATTCTGCATCTCCGCTTTACCAGAAGGTTGCAGACCTGTGGTTAGAGTTTGATGTAGAGCCAGAGAGTAAGGTGTCTCTCACCAATTTGCCTGTACCTGGGTTATTTTTCAGACCGATCAATCCGTTAACTAACCCAACCATCTCCTCTGATTATTCCTGGATCTGGGAGCAAGCGCTACCTGTTTTATTGGATTCAGCTATTCCGTCCGCTCTACAGAAGAAACTGATTGATTGTCTTCAATGCTTGCCTCCACCGCCAGATGCCAGCATTTTTCAAGTTGGAGTGATGTTTTCTAGAACGGTGAGCGCGATTCGGCTGTGTCTTGTTGGCTCACCTCTACAACTATTGCCCTACTTATCTAAGATTGGTTGGACGGGGTCGATCGAACCTTTGGAAGAAATTATCACCTCGTTGCATCCGTATGTAGATGGCATCATCTTAGATATTGACATTGGCGAGCAGGTTTATTCCAAGATCGGGATCGAAGGGATCTTTCTCACACGCTACCTTGCTTGCTTGAATGGACAGTGGCAAGCTCTGTTAGACCACTTAGTTTCCCAAAGTCTGTGCTCTCTGGAAAAGCGAAATGCCTTGCTCAGTTATTCTGGCTATACCCTGTCAAAGCCATTGCACCAGCGCATTTATGTTCGAGGATTGAACCACATCAAACTGATTTACGGTCCAGAGCAGCCCCTAGCTGCCAAAATCTATTTTGGCGCTATGCATAAACCTATCAGTTCCATTCCTGGAATCGCAGTTGAGACCGCAACTCGGAATCAAGTAAAGGCATTAGAACAGCTAAGGGAAAAGCACGAGCCGTCCAATCTGGCGATTCAATCAGGCATTACCTTTCTTCTAGCAGCTCGTGACTCAAAAGGATGGTGGATTGATTTTCACCTAGCGGCTGGTCTAAGCGATGAATGGGTGACAGGGTATGTCGGAACCCTGTTGGCAACGCTGCCTGATCCACGCATTTGGGATGCAATCAATACTGCCTGGGGTTTGCTGCAAACTCGTCGCCATCGTGCTAACGGCATGTGGGGCTATAATCACTTTCCTCCCGGTGATGCAGACAGTACTGGATGGGTGCTCCAGCTTGCTCAATCGATCGGTGAACAGGATTCAGAGAGATCGCAGCAGGCATTAAAATCATTAGCAGAGCATCGACGACCAAACGGTGGAATTTCCACTTATGCACACGAATCCCCAATTCGAGCATTCATTCATACGTCAGCAGAACAAGGATTCGAGGGTTGGTGTGGCTCGCACACGTGTGTTAGCGCTGCAATCGCAGCTTTACCCCAGTACAACTCCCAGCTTCAGGATTACTTGCAATCTACGCAAGCCAGTAATGGCAGTTGGTTAGCTTACTGGTGGCATGATCCGGAATATGTTACTGCTCTAGCGGCTGAAGCCATTGCTGCTTATGATCCAACTTCAAGTTGCATTGATCGAGCAGTAGCGTGGGGAATGGATCGCTTCAGTCCCCACGGATTTATTGCTACGAGCGATCATCCTTCTGGCTCACCCTTTGCAACTGCTTGGTGTCTACGACTACTGATACTGAGGCAGCATGATGCAGCAGTGAAAGTAGCCATTGTCAAAGCGACAGATTGGCTGGTTCAGCATCAACAGCCCGATGGCTCTTGGACTTCCTCAGCTCGACTGCGAGTTCCACATCCCGATGATTTGAATCCCAATCAGTTTCATCAGTGGGTTTATCACGGCACCATACAAGGCAGTTTGGTATTTGATGAGCGCAGTGTTTTTACCACTGCTACTGTACTACGATCCCTTTATCGGAGTGTTTTGACAAACTCGCATGAAAGCAAATAGCTCCAGAATTTCACCTGCTCAGTTGCGCACCATCGTTGCTCGCGCAAGCACCCTGTTTGAGCGGCTCGATCCTCAGCGATTCTCACCCTCTCCTACTGTGGATAAAACGTTGTTGCAATCACGCCTAAATGCCTGGGGACAGGCAGTTGCTAAAGGCGATTTCGAGCATTTTCAACGCTGCCTCGAATGGGATGGGTTAGATTTGGAGATGGCAAAACGGGCGGTTTCATCGGTAGATCTTCGACAGGATGCGACTTTACCATGTTGGGCAGAAACGCTTTCATCAGTTCTTGACCTTGCGGCTTCTACACTTGCAACAGAACCTGAACTGGAAGCAGAAACTCAGCACCGTTTCTTGAATCAGCAGAAACCCCTTCCGTTTGAACAAATTCTGTCTCCCTTTGTTCATTTTGCTCAAAGGGAACTAATGCTAAAGGCAGGTAAATGTTATCAGAGGTTAACGGATCAGGTTCATGCTGTGCTTGAGCGTGCCCTGCTCAGTCAACTAATTGATACTGCAACCCAGCCAATACAGCTTACTTTTACGACTTGGCAGCTTGCTCGACAGTCGTCATTCACTCGCTTGCTAACTCGCATTCAAACTTCCCCAAGGCGCAGCCTTTACACTCAGTTTGTTCGGGAGATGTTGCAGGGCGATCTGGTCTCTTTCTTTGTGGAATATGCCACCTTAGCCCGGCTGCTAGCCATGCTTACAGATCTGTGGGTAGAATCACAGAACGAATTTCTCCAGCGATTGAATGCTGATTGGTCAGCGATCGCAAAAACATTTGGAACTGATGCTCCACTCGGTCAAGTTATTGATGCGAAGCCCCTTTTATCAGATCCCCATCGAGGTAGACGCTCTGTCACAACTCTCACTATTGAGCCAAATCTACATTTAGTCTACAAACCAAAGCATCTAGGTATTGAGCAGGCATATAATCAAATGCTGGTTTGGTTAAATGCAGAGGGAAGCCCTCTTCCCCTGAAAGCTTTACGAGTCATTGATTGTGGTACCTATGGTTGGGTAGAGTTTGTTGAATCATTACCCTGCACAGATATAGCTCAGCTCAAACGTCATTATCAGCGTGCAGGGATGTTACTATGCCTAACTTATGTGTTAGATGCAACTGATTGCCACTACGAAAATATGATTGCCAGCGGTGAACATCCGGTTTTAATTGATACCGAGACGCTGATGCAACACCGACCTAAGAATCAACCATGGAGAGATGGAAAAACGGCCCAGCAGCTAGCTTTCAAGCATTTGTATAACTCTGTGACGCGCACCGCTTTATTGCCGGTTTGGGAACATGAATCTAGCGATAATCCTGCTTTTGATTTTAGTGGATTAGGGAGTCATGCTCAGCAAGTAAGGTACCTCAAAGGACTGCAATGGTCTTTTGTTAACACAGATCAAATGGCGCTGAAGTTTGAGCAGATTAAGGTTCCTCCTCCTTCAAATCATGTACCAACTGTGGATGGCACATCTGCTGATTTATCAGACTGGATTGAAACGATTGTCCTGGGATTCAAGCAAATGTATCACTTCCTGCTAGACACACAGGAAGACTTGCTTCTAAAGGATAGTCCTTTGTGGAAGATGGCAGGACAGCCTGTTCGTTTTGTCTTCCGTTCCACAAACCTTTACTTCAGAATACTGAAGCAGCTTAGTTACCCAGAATATTTGCGTGAAGGAGTTGACCGCAGTATTGGACTGGAGATCCTTAAACGACCTGCCATAGGAGCGATTGAAAAACCTAAGATCTGGTCATTTATCCAGGCAGAGCGATCGCAGATGGAACAGTTGGATATTCCCTTCTTCACTATTTCATCTGATAAGGATTTCTTGGTATTGGCATCGGATAGTCAGGTTGAGGGTTTTTTTCAAAGCTCTGGCTTTCAGGTCGTTCTGGAGCGAATTAATACCTTGAGTGAGCCAGACTTGGCAATGCAAGTTCAGTTTATCCGGGGAAGCTTGTATCTGCGAATGATGCCGAATTACAGCTCTGTTGTACTGGCAGAATCATCCACTTCATCATCCGGAGAGATTCAAGGAGAATTTGAGCAGATATTAGACGAGTCAGCATTTGTAGCTGAGGCTATTGCTATTGCTCAAAGATTAGGACAGCAAGCTATCCGAGGTGCAGATGGTTCGATCACTTGGCTTGCTCCCCAGTTTTCATTCCAGCACGACCGATTTCAGTTTCAGCCTACTGACAATAGCCTTTATGGTGGAAGATTAGGAATTGCGCTGTTTCTAGCGGCATTAGCGCGAGTTAACAGCAACGGAGAATTTCGAGATTTATGTTTAAGTGCGTTGCAAGAGCTACGCCAGTCAATAACCCAGTCTGAACAGGCACTGCAACAACTCCCCGCAGACCCAAATATTGGTTTGTCAGTTGGACTAGGAGGAATGATTTATGGCCTGACTCAAGTCGGCAACTTGCTGGAAGATCAAAACCTGCTTGCAGATGCCCATAGTCTAGCTCGTCTGATTACTCCAGATGTGATTGCTGGAGATCGCCGTTTAGATATTTTAGGCGGCACGGCGGGTACTCTTTTGAGTTTGCTGAAATTGTATCGCTCTGTGCAAGATCCAATTATTCTGGAGTCTGCGATTGCTTGCGGTCAGCATTTACTAATGCAGAGTGTGTCCTGTTCTAACGGTAGAGCTTGGAAGACACTGGACGATAGATTACTGACAGGCTTCTCCCACGGAACATCTGGAATTGCTTATGCCTTGCTTAAACTGGCACAGATTACAAATGATGCAAAGTTCAAAACTGCTGCGGCAGAAGCAATCACATACGAGCAGAATCTCTTTTTGCCTGAAATTGGAAATTGGCCAGATCTCAGAGATTTCTCCAAGCTCCTTCAGGCGAGTGGCAGCACTGAGCCTCCCCCACTCATGTCAAGTTGGTGTCATGGGGCAACAGGGATTGGCTTAGCCCGTCTAGGCGGATTGACGATCCTGGAAACCGAGTCTATCCATCAGGATCTTCAAGTGGCAATCAGGACGACTCGAAACTGCCTTGCTCAAGGACAAGAAGTCATCGAACAGTTATGTTGTGGCAGCATCGGACAGATTGAATTGCTTCTCTGTGCTGCTATTCGATTAAAAGATCCAGGTTTGCTAACAAGTGCCAGATTATATGTATCAAAGATTGTCCAAAAGGCGAAGATTAAAGGCTATGTACTCGAACCCGCCCTTCACTCAAGTGTCTATGTTCCTAGCTTCTTCCGAGGTGAAACTGGTATTGGCTATACCTTGCTGCGCCTAGTCTACCCAGAACAACTGCCTTCAATTCTTCTATGGGACTAATAATTACCGTTAAAGAACCTTTTATGGATTGGCTCAAGTTGTTTTGGGTTCAAATTCTCCTGTATCTAACCACTCTTGCTTTAGCATTGTCCACCAATCCATTGAGAGTTGTCTTAGCACATATTCATAGGGAAGCCAGCCATAACCACCTTCACCCCAAGCCTCACCCCAAGAGTTTCTAACCAAAAGTGCTCCCGTTGTTTCTAGTTCTGTTGAATCCTTATTTCTGATCTTGACACTGTCATCGTAACCGACTGCTGCCATGTTATGACCAAAGTATTTAGTATCAGAATCGCTAGGAATCGGTATCATGCCCGTTGTTCTGGATTGCTCCCGGCAGCCTTGATGGAATAACATACCGAACATCACAGGACGATTAGCTGCCAAACTGGCCTTAACTTGCTGTAGAACCACCTCTCTAGGTCTGTTTTTGATGTCAATCCGGCAATAGTCTATGGCTCTATACCGACTAGCTATGCTATAACAAAAGGCTGATGGTTCTTCGTCCAGCTTAGCTTCATCGTAGGGCCAATAACACTCTGGTGGAACACCAATAAGTGCCAATGCCTTCATCGTTGCTCTTGAACTTGCCCCTTTATCTCCTGTCCAACCTAATAGATTCCTTGTCACTTTGTATAGAAAAAGTCTCGACGCGTCTAGGTGCTTCCCAAAAGCTCGCCTCTGAAAGTATTCCACTAATGTAATAGCAGCATGGGCTGTGCAAGAGTTAAGTTGCCCTTGATCTTCAACAAGAGAGCACCACTCCCTCAAATCAACGGATGTACGTAGTCCATCAGATATATCAATGAGTTGAGACTTTTTGTCACGCTCATCAAGAGGATCAAAAATATAGCCTGCGCCTTTTGGCTGTTCTTTAGTCTCACTCATGGCTGAAGAGCTTCCATAGCAAAGAAGTATTTTATGCCTATGACGTGGACCCCGGCAACCGGTCCAGGGTGAATGAGGGTCCTCATCCGGCCAGACTGGGCCGGGGACTCGACCATGAAACGCACCAGGCACACAGCGGAGCAGATCATCCGCAAGCTCAAGACCGCCGAGCAGCTGATCGCCCAGGGCAAGACCGTCACCGACGTCTGCCGCGTCATCGAGGTGACGCAGCCGACCTACAACCGCTGGCGGCAGCAGTACGGCGGGATGCAAGCCGAGGAAGCCAGACGGCTGACTCAGCTGGAGAAGGAGAATGCCCGGCTCAAGAAGCTTCTGGCGGAGGCCGAGCTGGAGAAGGCCATGCTCAAGGACCTCGCCGAGGGAAACTTCTGAGCCCGGAGCCGCTGGCGATTGCCTCGAGAAAAGCCTGCTCGGCAATCGGCGTCTGCCGAGGGTCGTCTCCGACCAGCAGGCGCACGATCACGTTGGTATCAAACGTCCACACGATCAGTCAGAGACAGGTGCCAAGCGACATCCGCTTTTGGCCCCGCATTGCATCTTAAAGACTGTTGACTGCGTAGGCTGTTGCCTCAGTTGAACTGTTGCCGCTATGGGCCGTGCTGCAGGGTGGTCTGTTGAGAAGCGAAAGGGGAGAGCGGCCGGCCCTGATCCGTAGCGCAGGTGGGCCGCCATGGGGGCGGCCCACCTGCGCTACGGGGGCCTGAGTGGTGCAGGAAAGAAGGCACTGGTGGATGAGCTGGTGGTGATCACCGGCTATCACCGCAAATCGGTGCTGCGAGCGCTCAACCGCAGGCCCATTTCCGCCGATGGTGATGACATCTCCGCAGAACCGCATCGATACCCTGAGCAGCGAATCCTGATCGTGCGCCTGAATGGCTATGTCTACCTTGTTCCCTTTGTCGAGACAGATGAGCATTTCTTCCTGAAGACCATCATTCCCAGTCGCAAGGAAAATCGCCTGCAGAAACCGTCAACCCCTACCGAAACACCATGATGATTAACTCGCCATCGCCTTCGTTTACCCCTGAAGAGCAACAGTTGCTCTCCGACTTCAACGCAGGCGAGCTGCGCAGCGTGGCGACCCCAGAGCTTCTGGATGCACTTCGGCAGTCCGCCACGGCGATGGGTGTAAAGGATCAACGCATCAACATCCGTCTTTCAAGTGCGGATCTGCAAGCTTTACGTGTCAAAGCCCTGCAGGAAGGTATTCCTTATCAGACGTTGATCAGTAGTGTTCTGCACAAATACGTCAGCGGTTCGCTGTTGGATCGTTCTGTTGCGTAGCCATCGCAGCTCGTCGCGCTCGGCGTCGCTCAGCTCCTCCCCGCCCACCAGGTCGTAGGTGCCCCGCTCGTAGCGGGTGATGCCGTTGAAGGTGAACCTTGCCCACCATCCGCTTGACGCGTTCGGTGTAGACCTCGATCTGGGTCACGTCTTCCCCCAGGATCCGGCGGGCTACGTCCTGCGTGTCCGGCGACGATTAGGTAGGCGGGTCCGCGCAACTACATAGGCGGGTCTCAGGACGCGACAACAGGGTTCCGAATCCGGTCTGGAGCCCTGCAATGCCCGCCCCT
>Ga0164292_10004614_pt1 | contig 11215 bp, 11 predicted proteins | sample GEODES117metaG_FD_111486 | JGI IMG/M metagenome (GOLD analysis project Ga0164292, IMG submission 111486) | Eutrophic lake water microbial communities from Lake Mendota, Wisconsin, USA - GEODES117 metaG | ecosystem: Environmental > Aquatic > Freshwater > Lake | place: USA: Lake Mendota... | reverse complement strand
TACTCAGGAACGATCTTGGGCGCCTCGCTCGACCCGGAACGGTTCGAGCCGACCCATTATTCTCCTTGGAAAAATACCCCTCCGTCTGGACCATGACCTCGACCGTGCAAGCCGAGATTGCCCCTGAGACCTCATTGGCCGAAATTTTAAAAGCCCTTTTTCCCTGCGGCTCTGTCACGGGCGCACCAAAAATCGCAGCGATGAAACGCATTCAAGAAACTGAAGTTGAGCCGCGCGGACTTTACTGTGGCAGTTTGGGTTGGCTCGCGCCAAACGGCGACTTTTCACTCAATGTCGCGATTCGTACCCTTGTCTTGGATGATACTGGCCAAGGCCGCTATCATGTCGGCGGAGGCATCGTGTTTGACTCCAACCCAGAGCAAGAATGGGACGAATGCCATTGGAAAGCTCGGATTCTGAATACAGATCGATAATGCAAAACTCGTCACCCAGTTTGATCGAAACGATGAAGGCAGACGCGGCGGGCATGATCGCGCTACTGCCCTATCATGTGCGACGTTTAAAGCATTCCGCTCATGCGCTGGGGTATGACTATCCTGGCGATAACGTGGTGATCGCGGCTATTAAAGCGGCATTAGATCAAGCAAGTGCTGCCTCGACCCCTCTCTCTGACACACGCGTTCGGCTCTTACTGAGTCCTATTGGCCGCCTAGATATTCAAACTGCAGCCTTGCCAGCATTGCAAGGCGTGCCGTGGATCGCACTGACGCGTCTGAGACTCGACAGCGTTGAGCCATTCTTGCAGCACAAAACCACGCATCGACCGTGGTACGACGCCGCCACTCAATGGTTGGCGCAACATCCTGATTATTTTGATTTGATTTTTTTAAACGAAAAAGGCGAGCTGTGCGAAGGGAGTCGCTCGAACATTTACGTCTTGCAAAACGGTGCATGGCTGACCCCGCCACTCGCGTCTGGACTGTTAGGTGGTGTACTACGTACGAAATTATTAGAAACGGGTCAAGCCAAGGAGGCGATCCTCACCCCCTCGGATCTCACCGCCGACAAGGCCTCGATCAGATTATCGAATGCCTTGCGCGGCTGGTTTGACGTACAAATGAGCCCCTTAGTCCTTCCAGGGCATTTCCTTCCATAACTGACGCAATTGCTTGTCTGTGTTTGCCAATTCGATCTGATACTCTTTAGGTGCGAGATAGCGAATCGGCGCAAACAAGTCGCCTGCTTTCTTGATGTACTCAGGATCTGCCGCGGCTTTGCCAACAGCGGCCACAAGCTTTTCACGAACATCTGCTGGCAAACCTTTAGGGGCAGCCAAACCACGCAACGATGCGCTTTCGATGTTGTAGCCCTGTTCGGCAAAAGTAGGCGTGTTAGGCGCCAAGACAGTCCGCTTGGCCGACATCTGACCAATCATTTTGATCGGTGAGCCACCCTTGATGTAGGCAAGTGCCTCACCTACGTTGATCGCACCCACGGTGACTTGGCCACCCACGACAGCCGCACGCGTTTCGCCAGAACCTTTATAAGGAATGTGTGTCATTTTGACGCCTGCTGCGCGCTCAAAAAAGAGCATCGCGATATGGTCATCAGAACCCACACCCGTTGAACCGACTGTCACTTTGCCAGGGTTTGCCTTGGCATAGGCGGCGAGCTCTTTGAGGTTGTTGATAGGCGAAGAGGTATTCAGTGTGAAAGCGCCTGGATCATCGATCAGGTTGCCAATCAGGTCAAAGCTCTGCCAGGTGTAGTTGGAAGGACGCTCAATCGGGATCGACAACATGTTGGGTGTATTGACGAAGCCAATGGTGTAGCCGTCAGGCGTGGCTTTGGCGATCTCAGTAAAACCAATTCCACCTCCCGCACCTGGACGATTGGTCACAATGATGCGCGCATTATTGCCTAGATGCTTTTCAATATAAGGCGCAATCAAACGCGCGATCAAATCTGTGCCGCCACCAGGAGCGAAAGCGATGATCATCGTAATAGGTTTAGAGGGGTACTGCGCCGCTGCCGATCCAGACCAAGCTGCCGCAGCTAGCAAGGCAACGCAGCTCAGACGACCCAATTTACTGAAGACTTTTTTCATACTCATTCTCCTCGGTTTATGACTGTTGTACTGTTTAAGTGTTGTTAAGCAAACATCTTTTTGTATCTTTCCAAAAATACTGGAAATACTTCAGGATTGACCAAGCGAGGCGGACGTTCTCCACGCAGGATCACTTCGATTTGAGCCGCCCCCATGGCTGCAGCATTGCCACGCGCCTCATGTTTGACGCCGGCGGTGTGATAGGTCGCCGTGACATTGGGAAGACTCAGAAGAGGATTGTCAGGCGCAGGAGGCTCGACGGACCAGACATCGAGCCCCGCGCCCGAGAGATGCTTGTCTCGCAGGGCTTCGTAGAGGGCTTGCTCATCGTGAATACCACCACGTGCAGTGGCAATGAACACAGCACCTTTTTTCATGGCTCGAAACTCTTTGGCACCAATCCAGTTGAGGGTCTCAGGCGTTCGTGGGCAATGGACTGTCACCACGTCGGAGCGCGCCAAAAGATCCTCGAAACTTACAGGGGTCGCACCGCGTCGCTTGATTTCCTCATCAGACAAATACGGGTCATAACCCAACACGGTCATGTCAAAACCTTTTGCTAGCTCCGCCATGCGTGTGCCGATATTACCCACACCTACGATGCCGATCGTCGAACCGCGAATATCATTGCCCATGAGATCTTCACGCGTGGTGTAGGCATTGGCGCGCATAACACGATCGGACTCGGTAATCCGGTGCTTAACGGAAAGCAACATCCCCATGGCGTGTTCGGCCACGGAGTTGGCATTGCAACCAGACTGGTTCACGACCAAGACACCATGACGATTACAAGCCTCGACATCGACCGGATCGTAGCCTGCACCCGAAGTGGAGGCGCACAAAAGATTAGGCATCTTGTTGAGTAGCGCTTCGTCCACCCACCACTGCGAAGGCACCTCATCGCGCGCCGCGCAGATATGGTAGAGGTGCGCCTCTTTGAACAGCGCCAGTGTCTTTTGCTCGTCATCCGCGTACTGACACACGGACACATCGATGTCCTTGAGGCCACTCATGTGTCGATCAAAAGCTGGGTTCAACCAAAAATCAAACCGCACAACCTTTTTATTCATTGTCTCCGTCCAATAATGGACTGCCCACCAGAGTGGGCAGTGTGACTGATTTTATTGATTCAGCGCGGACTGTGTATCAGGGTATGCGCTTATAGCGGTGAAACATTACTTGAGAACGCCTTTTGCGCGCAGGGACTGATCGACCCAGCTACGGTCCAGCGTACCTTTTGCTATTTTGGCAAAAATCTCTTTTTCTTTCTTTTCGATATCTGCCACGAGTTTTGCCAACTGCTCAGCCATTTCTGGGCGAATCGCAAACACGCCGTCCTGATCACCCACAATGATGTCACCGGGGTGAACGACCATGCCGTCCACGCAGACTGTCACATTGATCTCACCTGGGCCTTCTTTGTAAGGGCCGCGATGCGAAACAGAGCGTGCGAAAACGGGGAATTTACCTTTACTCAACGCATCAAAGTCACGGATGGGTCCGTCGATCACAAAGCCGGCGATCTTGCGGCTTGCAGCCAGAGTCGACATGATTTCACCGATGATGGCGTTGCGCTGAGGGCCGCCTGCATCCACCACGATCACATCGCCAGGCGCAGCCATATCAATCGCCTTGTGCACCATCAAGTTATCGCCTGGCGCTGTTTTGACCGTAAAGGCGCGACCCAGAATGCGGCCGCCTTTATGGATCGGACGCAAATCAACCGTTCCATTGGTGCGGCTCACGGCATCACTAATGTTCGCCACAGCGAATTTAGCGAATTTTTTCAGCGTCGCGTTGCTGACGGTGTGCTTGTGTGTGTTGACTGCGAATCCTAGGTCTGCCATGTTGACTCCGTTTTTTAAAAATGAATGGTATGGAAAAAATAAAAACTTAGCGATGTCCGACGTGGATGAGAGAAGCCGGGGTGAGTTCATTGAGACGATTGATACCCATCATCGCCATGTTGCGTGAAATCTCTTGCGACAGCAAGGAAATCGCATGATCTACGCCTGCGGGTCCACCCACCGCGGCAGCGTAATTAAAGGGGCGACCCAAAAACACGCAACGCGCTCCAAGCGCCAAGGCTTTTAATACGTCCGTGCCACGCCTCACACCGCTATCCAGCATCACAGGGCCGTCTTTGAACTGTTCAAGAATCTGCGGCAACATTCTTAAAGGGGCCACCGCACCATCGAGTTGACGACCGCCATGATTGGAAACGATCACGCCGTCCATGCCGTACTGGCGCGCCAACGCAGCATCTGCCGGATGCAAAATGCCTTTGATGACCATCGGACCTTTCCAGCGTGCCCGGATCTCGCGCACGTGGTCCCAGTTCAGATGACCGCGCGAAGAAAAATCGCGCAAAACATTTTTAGACATGATGGGCGCACCGCGGGTGGCAAACGAGTTTTCAAAATGCGGCATGCCGTGACGCATCAACGTTTTTAAAAAGGTGCCAAACAACCACTTTGGATGCGTCATCCCCTCCCAAGCCAAACGCACACTGGGTCTCAAGGGTGTAGAAAAACCCGTACGAACATTGTTTTCGCGATTCGATGCTGACGGCGTATCCACTGTGATCACGAGAGTTTTAAAACCAGCCGTCGCGACGCGATCGATTAAGGGCGCGATCTGGTCAACCTTGCCGGGCAAATAGGCCTGGAACCAGGCATCAGGCGCGACGGCGACGAGCTCTTCCATCCGGATCAGCGAAGAACCACTCATGATCATCGGAATATTCGCACGCTTGGCGGCTTCGGCGAGCACGATATCGCCACGATACGCCGACATCGCGGTGATACCCATCGGCGCCATCCCGAAGGGGGCGTCGTATTGCTTGCCAAACACTTCTACGGTCTGGGTACGCTGTGAAATATCAACCAAAATACGGGATACAAACTCATATTCGGCAAAGACATCACGGTTCGCGCGCAACGAATGGCAGTCCTCACAGGCGCCTGCGACATAACCAAAAATAGGTTTTGGCAAGCGTTTTTCCGCAGCCCGCTCAAAATCCGCAAGCGACAAAATCTTGGATAAAGCACGTGTCTGAGTCATAGTTGTTATTTTGATTGTGTGTGAATAATCTTGTTGACGGCCTCCGCTGCCGCCGCAAGTCCCATCGATGCCGTGACAGTAACGCTTGAGCCGTACCCAGCGCAAGAGAGACCATGCAATCCAGCATCTATGGTCGTTTGCGGGGCTTCTTGCCAGGCCTCGGGCAAAATCGTTGGCTGATCGAGCCACAACACCCGCACACCCATTTTGGGCGTTCGCTTGCGAGACTTACCTGGCTGAGTGGAGGCGCGGGCAAAGCCATGTTGCTTTCTCAAGACGTTGCGCAATCTGGCGAGAAGAGCGTCATGGGTGGCCTCGGACAAATCTCCCGCGCGAAGGGCCAGCACATTCGTTTTACCTCCCGCGCCCCCGCAAACAATGAGTGTTTGTGATCTCGCCCTAGCCTGAAGCACCATTGCCACCTTGGCGCTCATTTGATCGGTGCAGTCAATCACGACCTCGAGAGTTTCAGGCAGGACTTCGCGCACATTGTCAGGTGTTAAAAAATCATCCACAAGGGTGACTTGGCAGTCTGGATTGATCCCTTGGATCCGAGCCGCCATCGCCTCGACCTTGGACTGCCCAAGCGTCTCCGAGAGCGCATGAACCTGCCGATTGATATTGGATTCGGCAATGTGATCGAGATCAATCAGGGTCAAGGCTCCGATTCCATGGCGGGCCAAGGCTTCGGCTGCCCAGGAACCCACCCCGCCGACACCCACGATGGCCACGTGCGCTTGACGCAATGCAGCATAAGCTTCCAAGCCAAACAAGCGCACAAGTCCGCCAAAGCGACGCTCTGCCTCGCTGACGTCATCGACGTGAACATTCGACTGAACTGCTGCCTGAACGTCATGCATTACATATCCTGTGGTCTGCTGAATGATGCATTTTTGCATGATCCAGAAAAAAAACTGTCATTCTCTCTCGACAAGAGTCCACCAGAGGAACACAATTTGTATCTAACACCGTGAGCATGTCGTCCCCACCCACCCCATCTTCTGCCAAATCGTCCGCCATCGCCGGACCGATTGCGCTATGCGTGCTCATCTTGTTGATCCATATGGCGATCTCCGGTGGTCGCGTAGCGGTGTCTCTCACTGCACTTGAGCTCAAACGCTCGACCCTCGAGGTTGGTATCCTCATCGCAGTCTTTGCCCTTTTGCCGATGCTGCTTTCAATCAAAGCCGGTCGCTTGATTGATCAGATTGGTCCTTGGCGCCCGATGAGAGCCAGCGCCTTTGTAGTGATCTTTGGCACCATTCTGCCTTGGATCTGGCAAGACTTCGTTGCCCTTGTCATTTCCGCGGCCTGTGTCGGTATCGGTCACATGGTTTTTCAAATCGCCGTGCAGCGACAAATGGGCTTGAGCGCCGGAGAAGAGCGGCTCCGCAATTTTTCCTGGTTATCGCTCTCCATGGCCACCTCTGGCCTGCTTGGACCCTTGTTAGCGGGAATATCGATTGATTACCTTGGTTACCGCGCCGTCTTCGCCTTACTGGCGATTTCTCCAGTGATTTGCGTGTTTGGCCTATATCGCGTCCGCAATTATCTTAAGACTTCCCACACGCCTCCCGCAGCCATCAGTGAAAAGAATCAAAGCGTCTCGGACCTGATAGCGAGCCCAAAGCTTCGTCGTGTGTATACGGCCAATATGCTGCTCTCGAGTGCCTGGGACACGCACATGTTCGTTGTGCCGATTTTCGGTGTGATGGTCGGGCTATCCGCCACCACAATCGGTCTGATTTTGGCCTCTTTCGCAGCTGCCACGATTGTGATCCGGCTGGCCCTGCCCTTTCTGCAACATCGTGTTCGCCCTTGGCAACTCATTCATTTTGCGTTACTGGCAACGGGCCTAAACTTTGTGCTCTATCCATTTTTCGAGCAAGTCTGGATTTTGATGACCTTGTCTTTTGCCTTGGGCCTCGGACTCGGCTCAACGCAGCCTAGCATTTTGGCTCTGTTGCAACAAAATGCTCCTGCCGGACGCGCCGGAGAAGCCTTTGGACTGCGCATGGCTTTAATTAATGGCTGCCAGGTCACCTTACCACTTGCATTTGGTGCGCTTGGCGCAGTGATTGGGGTCATGCCACTGTTCTGGCTGACCGCCGTTGGACTCGGTGCAGGCCGTTGGTTCACCCGTCATGCAGAGACAGCAAAAAAGTCCGAAGGTAGTCCCTCATGAGCGCATCCTCGCATATCCCTTCCGCCCCGCCTCTCAGCACGTTTAACCGCTGGCCCGAAGAGCGCCTGAAAACGTCGCGTGAAGCTGCACTCAGAGATTGGTGCGGTGATCAGGATGTGTGGGTGTTTGGCTATGGCTCTCTGATCTGGAAACCCGAATTCGACTTTATCGAGCAACGGTCAGCCTTGCTCCCCGGTCATCATCGCGCGCTGTGTCTTTGGTCTCGTATCAATCGTGGCACCCCTGAATTACCCGGATTGGTGTTTGGGCTAGAGGCTGGCGGTGAGTGCCACGGCATGGCTTTTCGCGTCGCTGCCGAGCTAGTTTTGCCGATCTTTGAAACGCTGTGGCGAAGGGAAATGGCAACAGGCGCCTACCACCCAAGCTGGATCGATTGCCAAACGCCCCAAGGCGCTGTCAAGGCGCTCGCTTTTGTGATCGACCGTGCAGGCCCGGCCTATGTGCCAGAGCCTTCCGATGACGCCCTGATCGAGATTATCTTGAGAGCCTCTGGCATATATGGTTCATGCCTTGAATATGTGACGCAAACAGCCGATGCCCTTGAGGCTGTTGGGATCCAAGATGCGAGGCTCTCAGCTCTCGTCACCCGGCTTAAAGATCGGCTCAATCAGCAACAACACTCCCTTTCCTGACAGCAGGTCAATCAAAGCAACCCGGCTGATGTCACGGTACACTCTTTGTTGTCCTTAACTCTCGTTTGGCGACTGCTCTCAGCGCGCCATATCGGACCCGAATCATGTCTATTGCCGATATCCGTCAAAGCTACGATAAATTCACATTGTTAGAAAAGGATGCCAAAGCATCCCCATACGAACAATTTTCAGTCTGGTTTGACGAGGCGCTCAGCCAAAACGTCCCAGAACCCACTGCAATGACACTGGCCACCGCAGATGCGCGAGGACGCCCCTCCTCGAGGATCGTGCTTCTCAAAGGCGTGGACGATCAGGGTTTCTTGTTTTTCACCAACTACGAATCTCGCAAAGGTACCGAGCTCGCCGTTCAACCTTGGGCGAGTTTGCTCTTTTTCTGGCAACCTCTTGAGCGCGAAGTCCGCATCGAAGGTGTAGTTGAAAAAGTGACGGCTGCGGAGTCCGATGCATATTTTCAAACGCGTCCAGTCGGTTCACAAATTGGGGCCTGGACCTCTCCCCAAAGTCGGCCCATCACGCTTGAGCAACTTGCCGCAACCGAAAAGGCACTTAAAGAACAATACGGCGATCAAAAGCCTCCACGCCCCCCGCACTGGGGTGGTTATCGACTCAAGCCTGAGTATTTCGAGTTTTGGCAAGGGCGACCCTCGCGCCTGCACGATCGCCTGACCTACCAAGCCACCGCTGCGGGACAGTGGTCTATCGGACGGATTGCCCCCTGACATGAACGCCACGACCCCCTCTTTTGATTCAGCATTTTTCAGGGCAGCACTCGGCAGATTTCCCACGGGCGTCACGGTCATTACCGCGGCGGCCGAGGGCATGGCGCCTGTTGGCCTCACCGTGAGTTCGTTTAATTCTGTTTCACTCAATCCACCTCTTGTGGTCTGGAGCCTGTCACGCAATTCTTCGTCGCTCAAGACCTTAGAGCAGTGCGATCGCTACGTCATCCATGTCCTGGGTTCGAACCAAATGTCGGTCTCCCAGCGGTTTGCAAGTGGTCCTGTGGCCGACCGTTTCAACGGCATCCCTCTGACACAGGCGCCCAATGGTTCACCTAGGCTCGATCTGCCCTGTGCCGCGTGGTTTGAATGCGCCAATCATCGTCGCTATGAAGAAGGCGATCACATTATCTTTATTGGTGCCGTGGAACATTGCGCGCGCACTGAAGCACTCCCTTTGGTCTATCACGCCGGCGGCTATGATCTGACGCCTGCTGACGTGCGTTAATCAATCAAGACTTCACGAGACATCATGAGTACAGATATTGATTGCATCGTCGTTGGAGCCGGTGTCGTTGGGTTAGCAATCGCGCGTGCCTTGGCGCTCTCAGGACGCGAAGTCATGGTGGTCGAGGCGGCCGAGGGGATCGGCACAGGGACGAGCGCCCGCAATTCCGAAGTCATTCACGCAGGCATTTACTATCCTGCCGGTAGCCTCAAAGCCAAGCTCTGCGTCAAAGGCAGGCACATGCTTTATGCCTATTGCGCTGAAAAAGGCGTCGCGCATAAAAAGATTGGCAAGCTGATTGTGGCGACCAGCCAAGAAGAGATTCCCAAGCTCACTGACATCTTGCAAAAAGCCCGGACCAACGGGGTCGATGACATGGAGTTGTTGACCGCGGAACAAGCGATGGCGCTCGAGCCTGCGTTGTTTTGCACGGCTGCATTATTGTCGCCCTCCACGGGCATTATTGACAGCCATGGTTTGATGCTCGCATATCAGGGTGACGCAGAAAACGCTGGAGCGCAATGTGTTTTTCATACGCCGCTTGAGTCTGGACGGGTCCGCGAAGGTGGTGGATTTGAACTCCAGTTTGGGGGCGAAGAGGCCATGAACTTGACTTGCAACGTACTGATTAACGCTTCGGGCTTGCATGCGCCCACGCTTGCGCGGTGCATCGAAGGCATCCCTGCAGCCTCTATCCCCAACGAATATTTATGCAAAGGCAGCTACTTTACCTTGCAGAGTCGAGCCCCCTTTACACGCTTGATTTATCCTACACCGCACCACGCAGGTCTTGGCGTTCATCTCACCCTCGATCTCGGAGGTCAGGCTAAGTTCGGTCCTGATACGGAGTGGATCGACCGCGTGGATTACGACATCGACCCGAGCCGCTGCGATGGTTTTTATGAAGCGGTCCGCAGTTACTGGCCCGGCATGAAAGATGGCTCGTTGTCGCCCGGTTACACAGGCATTCGGCCCAAAGTCTCTGGGCCTCATGAGCCTGCCGCCGACTTTATGATTGTGGGTCAAGCTACCCATGGCATCCCTGGCCTGGTCAACCTCTTTGGCATCGAATCACCAGGACTCACTTCCAGCCTCGCGATCGCAGAGGAAACCCTCGCCCGCCTCCATCCCTAAGCCAGAGAGACCCTCAACATGTCACACCCCGTTCCAGATGCTCACGGCCTGAATTTTTTTGCAGCGGACGCAGGGCGTGACCTCTTGGCCTGCTATCTACCCAAGGATTTACACGCGCATTTGTTGCCACATCTAGAGCGACTGGGTGGCCTTGCAGGCGCCTTGCTCGACGATTTGGCCGGCGTCGCAGATAAACATCCCCCCACACTCTCCGTGCGCACGCGCGCAGGGATCGATACCAATCAAGTCAATAAGCATCCCGCGTATGTCGAGCTTGAGCGCTTTGCCTACAGCGAATTCGGCCTTGCGGCGATGTCGCATCGGGGCGGTGTACTGGGCTGGCCCTCGCCTATGCCGCCCGCGGCTAAATATGCGTTGACCTATTTATTTGTGCAGGCAGAGTTTGGCTTGTGTTGCCCTGTGAGTATGACCGACTCGCTGGCCCGGACCTTGCGTAAGTTTGGCGATCCCGCATTGATCGAGCGTGTGCTCCCCATGGTCACGACGCAAGATTTTGACGCCCTCCACCAAGGCGCGATGTTCATGACCGAACAAGGTGCGGGCTCAGATGTAAGCGCCACAGCAACCGAAGCCGCCTTGGGCGCGGATGGCCATTGGCAGCTCTCTGGTGACAAGTGGTTTTGTTCAAACCCCGATGCGGGCTTTGCCATGGTGCTGGCACGCTCCGAGGCTGTTGACGGACTCAAAGGAGTCTCGCTCTTTCTTTTGCCACGCACCAAGCCCGATGGGTCGGCTAACAACTATCGTATTTTGCGGCTCAAAGACAAACTCGGCACACGCTCGATGGCCAGTGGCGAAATCCGTCTCGAAGGCGCCTTTGCCTGGCTCGTGGGTGAACGCGGC
>Ga0164292_10004613_pt1 | contig 11216 bp, 8 predicted proteins | sample GEODES117metaG_FD_111486 | JGI IMG/M metagenome (GOLD analysis project Ga0164292, IMG submission 111486) | Eutrophic lake water microbial communities from Lake Mendota, Wisconsin, USA - GEODES117 metaG | ecosystem: Environmental > Aquatic > Freshwater > Lake | place: USA: Lake Mendota, Wisconsin... | reverse complement strand
GGTATTCCTCATCAACTAAGAGAAATTCAGGTAAAAGAGGAACATTTAGATACTTTAGCGGCACTGGCTTTCGCAGATTTTGCACATCCCAATAACCCCAAGCCTGTGTCCCAAGCAGATTTCAGAGCTTTGTATGCAGAAGCATTATAGGATATGAAACGAATTGGGATTACAACTTCTGATACCAATTTTCAAAATTATCCAAATTGGATTGCTGGAGAAGGGGTGGAAGTTGTACTGCTTTCGTATACAGAAAAAAACATACAGGATTTTGATTCTTGTGATGGTTTTGTATTGACCGGGGGCATTGATGTCCATCCAACTTTTTACCAGAATGCGCGAGTAGATTACCCGAATACTACAGTGTTTAATGAGTCGAGAGATCTTTTTGAAATGCAGGTTTTCGAATTTGCACGCCAACAAAATAAACCCGTTTTAGCTATTTGCCGCGGGCTCCAATTGGTCAACATAGCTTTGGGTGGAAATTTGATTCAGGACCTTCAGGAAAACGGTTTTGAAAATCATCGCAAAGGACCTGATGGAGATAAAGAACACAAAATCGAGGTGCGAGCCGGAACGCTATTGGCACAAATTGCTGGGGTCCAACAAGGATTTGTCAACTCGGCTCATCACCAAGGATTAGACCAAATCGCAGATGGACTTAAAGTTTCAGCTTTTTCGGAAGATGGGGTCGTGGAGGCCATTGAGTATAAAGATGCAAATAAACCGTTTTTATTGGCCGTTCAGTGGCATCCTGAGCGCATGCAAATCCCCTCATCCAAGCTAGCTTTTTCACAAAATATACGTAGCGCTTTTATTGACGCCATGGTTAAAAATTAATGTATGAATATTATCAATCCCGCCACAGAAGAAATTATTACCACAATCCAAGAAGATAACCAGGCATTTTTAGCTTTGAAATTTGAAAGACTGCAAAAATCAGCGAAGCCATGGTCGGCCGTTCCGATAAAAAAACGTGTGGAAATTTTGGAGAAATTTGTGTCTCTCCTTAAGGAAAACATCGAAGAATTAGCTGCTATTTTAACGTCTGAAATGGGTAAGCCCTTGCAGCAAAGCCGAAATGAAATTAATGGGGCGGGTGGAAAGGCCTTATGGTTAGCACACCATGCAAGCCAATATTTGTCTGAGGAGATCATGTCAGTTTCCGACCAAATGACAGAAAAAATTGTCCACGAACCTTTGGGGATTATTTGCAATATCTCGGCTTGGAATTATCCCTATAATGTAGGTGTAAATATTTTTGCGCCAGCCTTACTGGCTGGAAATGCAGTTATGTACAAACCCTCTGAGTATGCCACATTAACGGGGCTTCAGATAGGCAAATATTTAGTGGAGGCTGGCGTGCCGGAGGACGTATTCCAAGTGGCCATCGGAGGTGGAGATATAGGCAAGGCTTTATTAGACATGCCTTTTAACGGATATTATTTTACGGGATCTTATCAAACGGGACAAAAGATTTACGAGCATGTGTCTAAAAAAATGGTTCCATGCATCTTGGAATTAGGTGGGAAAGATCCTGTGTATGTGGCTAATGATGTCGTGGATATAGCAGGTACAGCGGCCGGAATTGCGGATGGCGCATTTTATAACAATGGGCAAAGTTGCTGTTCCGTGGAGCGTATTTATGTACAATCCGGAATCTATGATGCATTTGTGGCGGCTTTTGTGGCTGAAGTACGTTCGTGGAAAATGGGATCGCCTACGGAAGACGGCGTCTATATTACCGTGTTAACTCGCAGGGCCCAATTGGAAATTCTCGAATCTCAAGTCGCAGATGCGCTTGCAAAAGGAGCTCAGGTTTTAGTTGGAGGTAAGCGTGTAGACCGAAAAGGCAATTATTTTGAGCCTACGGTTCTTGTAAATGTAACCAATGAAATGGCAGTGATGCGAGAAGAAAGTTTTGGTCCTATCATTGGAATTATGCGGGTTGAAAATGATGCTGAGGCAGTTCAAGTTATGAATGATACGGCCTATGGGCTAACAGCTGGAGTTTATTCGGCAGGCCAACAAAGAGCTGAGGCCATTTTAGCACAAATAGATGCGGGATCTGGATATTGGAATTGTTGTGATCGAGTGAGTGCCGCTTTGCCTTGGAGTGGTCGCGGTCATTCGGGATTTGGGTCTACGCTTTCGCAGGTAGGTTTAAGGAATTTCACAAAACCTAAGGCCTATCATTTAAGAAAATAAGAAGATCGTGAAATTTCCACGTTCTTTTTAATCCATTTTTTATTTCTGTGCGTTAATCCAAGCAGCTAATTTTTTAACATCCGCTCTAGGAACATGGCTAATCGTAGCCATAGGCTTTGCATAACCAGGACATTTTTTTTTATTTTGCACTTCGTATAATGCTTACAATGGCTACGTTAACGATGGCAGCGGCATCCCTCCCTACCGAAAGGCAGGCTTTTTGGCTTTTGGGGGCAAAAAGATACAGTGGACAGCGTGTTTAAACGCCCTAAATCAAATTTATATCCCATTCCATTTTTAATAGTCGCACTTACCTGCCTAAATATTCAGAACTTAATTATTAATTTGCATCGTTAATCAATTATATAAATCTTATGGCTCCGGGTATTTTACTTACTTTTCTGATTGGATATTTTTTGATGCTATTGGGCATCTCTTATTTTACTTCCAAAAAGTCATCAGACAATTCCACCTTTTTTATTGCAAACCGTAATTCAAAATGGTACCTGGTAGCGTTCGGAATGATAGGTACAGCCTTATCCGGAGTAACCTTTATCTCAGTGCCGGGCGAAGTTGGTAATCCTGCAGGAAACGAATTCAAATATTTTCAATTCGTTTTAGGAAATGCCATTGGCTTTATTATTATCGCTACTGTGCTACTTCCCTTGTACTACCGAATGAATCTAACTTCGATTTATACCTATATAGAAGAACGTTTGGGCATTTACAGCTATAAAACTGCCGCCAGCATTTTCCTTTTGAGCCGTACAATAGGTTCTTCTTTCCGTTTATACCTTGTTGTAATCGTATTACAGCGCTTTATTTTTGATTCTTACGGAGTGCCTTTTTGGGCTACAGTGCTTATATCCCTGGCATTAATCTGGTCTTACACCTTTAAAGGAGGATTAAAAACAATTATCATTACCGATACCCTCCAAACTTTGTTCCTAGTTTCATCCGTAATTCTAACGATCTATTTTATTTGCGATAGTCTGAACCTGAATCTGGCAGAGGCTTTTGAAACCATAAAAAACAGTGGCTATTCGAAGGTATTTTTCTATGAAGATTTCATGACCAGTAAGTTCCATGTCAGTAAACAATTGCTTGGAGGTATCTTTGTAACCATTGCGATGGTCGGACTAGATCAGGATATGATGCAGAAAAATTTGAGCTGTAATAATATCAAGGAAGCGCAGAAGAACATGTTCACCTTCACTTCTGTTTTTGTAATTGTCAATATATTCTTTCTGAGCGTTGGTGCATTACTCTATGTTTATGCAAGCAAAAACGGCATTGAATTACCGCTTGATTATGTGACTGGTAAACCTCGAACCGATTTTCTTTTTCCTGAAATTGCATTCAATCATCTTACGATGGTTCCGGCAGTAGTATTTATGCTCGGATTAACGGCTGCAACATTCGCAACTACCGACTCCGCATTAACGGCTTTGACCACTTCATTTTGTGTGGATTTTCTTGGGTTCTCAAAACGTGAAGATTTGAATTCTCCAGCGGCAATCAAAACCAGACATGGCGTTCATATTGGTATTTCATTGCTGATGTTTTTAGTGATTCTCCTATTCAACGCTGTCAATAATGCGGCAGTAGTAAGTGCTATTTTCACTGTAGCTTCTTATACCTACGGACCATTATTGGGTCTTTATGGTTTTGGCTTATTTATGAAAAACAGAGGTGTTAAGGATAAGCTGGTTCCTCTTATTTGTTTATTATCACCGGCAATTTGTTATTTTCTCAATGCAAATTCGAAAACTATAATGGCTGGATATACCTTTGATAATGAGCTTATTTTGATAAATGGCCTGATCACTTTCATTGGATTACTATTGATCAGTAAGCCTTCCACCGGCAAAACCCAATTTTAATTCATCGGAATCCGGTTATGAATAATTACGATAAGCTAAGTAGTGCATTTGAAAATAAATACTGGCAGAAAATAAAGGTCAACGATTCATGGTAGATCTTTAAAATCATGGCCGAGTTTGTGGATGGCTTTGAAAAACTAGCCAATTTCAGCTCAAAAAGATTTCCCCTTTCAAATAAGTAACCGCTTTACCCGACATCAATACCCTGTCGCCTTTGTTTTCACACCATAATTCACCACGGCGAGCGGATACCTGATAAGCATGAAGTTTAAATTTTCCCAAGCGTTCTGCCCAGTATGGGATAAGGTTGCAATGCGCAGATCCGGTTACCGGATCTTCATCAATACCGGCAGATGGTGCGAAAAACCTAGATACAAAATCAGAGTTATCGCCTGGAGCAGTAACCACAAACCCCAAGGATTCAATGCGGCTTAATGCAGCAAAGTTGGGAACTAAGGCTAAAACATCGGCTTCAGTCTCATAAACAATGAAATAATCCCTTGAACGTAGAACCGCTACCGGTTCCTTCCCTCCCAGGGCTTCAATCAAGCCCGCAGGAACCTCGCAGCTCTGCGGAATACGTGATGGAAAGTCGAGGGTATAAAGATCATCCCTGCGGCTTACTGTTAATGTGCCGGCCTTCATGGTATGAAAATGAATAGTGTCACCCTTGAAATTCAATTGGCTGAATAAAACATGAGCTGTAGCTAGGGTTGCATGGCCACAAAGATCCACTTCCGCCTCAGGCGTGAACCACCGTAACTCAAAATCCTTACCTTGAGGAATGAAGAATGCAGTTTCAGCAAGATTGTTTTCTGCGGCAATTTTTTGCATCTGAGGTGCTGGCAGCCATTCTTTCAGCGGACAAACAGCAGCTGGATTGCCGCCAAACAACTGATCACTGAAGGCATCAACCTGGTAGATTGGAATACTAAGCATGGAGTTAATTATTTTATTTTATAACCAATGAGTAAGATCGTTTAAAAACTCATAAAATCTTGCCCTAAATTTGGCTTGAATTCAATATTCTAAAAAATATCATTTGAGCTGTTTATCAAACTAATTTCAAAAATTAATATTGATAAGAGCAAATTTCACTGGAAAGGTAAAGCAAGACTTGGCTGCTATAAGAGTCAATTCAACAACTGTTTTAAATCGGTCAACACAGCCAATACCTTATTCTTTTTTTATACGTTCAGCTAGTTAAAAAATTAATCAAAAAAAAGATTGGATCATAGACCCAATCTTCACCATTACACTTTCTGGAAATATTATCCCAGATATGATTTTAATATCTTGCTTCTTGAAGTATGGCGCAAACGCTGCAAAGCCTTGTCTTTGATTTGCCTTACACGCTCACGGGTGAGATTGAATTTTTCACCAATTTCTTCCAATGATAAAGGATGATTGGTACTTAATCCGAAGAAAAGCACTATAATTTCACGCTCGCGCTCAGTTAGAGTAGATAATGAACGTTTAATCTCTTCAGATAAGGATTCATTAATAAGATTACTGTCTGTATTCGGATCACTGTTCTCCAATACATCTAACAATGTATTTTCTTCTCCCTGAACAAATGGAGCATCCATGGAAACATGGCGCCCTGAATTACTCAGCGTATCTGATATCTTTTCAACAGTCGTTTCAAGATTATCTGCCAATTCCTCGGGAGATGGCTCACGCTCAAATTCCTGCTCCAATCTTGAGAATGCCTTACTGATCTTACTTAAAGATCCAACCTGGTTCAAAGGTAAACGGACTATTCTGGATTGTTCGGCAATCGCCTGTAAGATAGATTGACGAATCCACCAAACTGCATAGGATATAAACTTAAAACCCTTAGTTTCATCAAAACGTTTGGCCGCTTTAATCAAACCAAGATTTCCTTCATTAATCAAATCACCCAAAGTTAAACCCTGGTTTTGATATTGTTTAGCAACAGAAACAACGAAACGTAAGTTAGTTTTTGTCAAACGCTCAAGAGCAGCCTGATCGCCCTCTCTGATCTTTTGGGCTAAAATTACCTCTTCTTCTGCGGTTATTAGGTCTACTTTGCCAATCTCGTGTAAATACTTATCCAGGGACTGTGATTCACGGTTGGTAATGGATTGGGTTATCTTGAGTTGTCTCATTTATTAATCAATACTCTTATATAAAAGTTCGCAAACTTAAATAAAATTTGCCACTAAACCAGTAATTCTAATCAAAATTTAGCTGATTTTTAAGGATTTAGCTAAAATAATTCTAAATTTTACTACAGCAAAAATCATTCCATTTCTTTGTTTTTCACTTGATATAATCTCGAAATAGGTCAATAACTTATTACTCAGGTTAAATTTCTGTCTCTAAACCAAACATCGTCGGGTTTTGAATCAAATTTCTCCATCCGTTCTATTAAAATTTTTGGTTCATTCTCTGCAATTACCAAATCACGATTTAAAGGCTTTAGGAATTTATTCTCCACCATGAGGTCTATCTGCATCAACAAAGGATTATAAAACCCATCTACATTCAACAAACCGATCGGATTTCCATGAATTCCCAGCTGTAGCCAGGTTAGAACTTCAAAAAATTCCTCCATGGTTCCGAAACCACCCGGAAGCGTAATTACACCATCCGAAAGATCAGCCATTTTTTGTTTGCGCTGATGCATATTTTCAGTGATAATCAGGTCGGTTAGTCCGGTATGACCCACTTCCTTGTCCATTAGAAATTTCGGAATTACCCCAATAGCGATTCCGCCACGCTCTAAAACTGCATCAGCAATCAGGCCCATCACACCTACCCGACCACCACCAAATACCAGTGAGATCTTCTTTTCAACCATAACATCCGCAAGATCATGCACCGCTTTGAGCAAGACCGGATTGCCATTAAAATTGGAACCACAAAAAACAGAGATAGCTTTCATTTAGTATTGAGTAGTTAGTATTGAGTACAGAGTATTGAGTATAGCACGATTTGTACTCAATACTGTATTTAGCTTTCGGCTTTTAGCTTTTGGCTTTCAGCTTAAAATCACCAGGTTATAATATTAAAAAAAAATGTCCAACTTGGCTAAGTTCCCTCCTGCGTCGGCCCTGCCTACCGGCAGGCAGGAATGACATACTGCATTGACATCACCTAAACTCTCAATTCTACACTCTCAATTCTCAACTGTGAATTTTCAATTGTCAACTGTCAACTGTCAACTGTCAACTCCCTACCGACTATAATTCGGTGCCTCTTTCGTAATCGTAATATCATGTGGATGACTTTCCCGCATTCCGGCGGCAGTAATCTTCACAAAGCGGGCATTCTGCAAGTCTTCAATGGTAGCCGCACCGCAATACCCCATACTGGCTCTTAGTCCGCCAATAAGCTGATACATCACCTCCGAAAGCGACCCTTTAAATGCAACTCTACCTACAATCCCCTCAGGGACCAGCTTTTTGATGTCATCCTCCACATCCTGGAAATAACGGTCTTTTGAACCCTGTTCCATCGCTTCAATAGAACCCATTCCACGATAAGATTTAAACCTTCTGCCTTCGTAAATAATGGTTTCACCCGGTGATTCTTCCACCCCAGCAAATAATGAGCCAGCCATGATCGAGCTTGCCCCAGCTGCAATGGCTTTGGCAATATCTCCGGTTTGTTTAATCCCGCCATCGGCAATCACCGGAATACCACGGCCCTTTAAAGCCTTGGCACATTCATAAACGGCATATAATTGAGGAACACCAACACCTGCTATAATTCGGGTGGTGCAAATAGAACCCGGACCAATACCCACCTTTACCGCATCCGCACCTGCATCAGCAAGAGCTTTAGCAGCCTCGCCTGTAGCGATATTACCAACCACAACCTGCAGGTTAGGGTATTTTGCTTTAACTTCTTTTAATTTTTCAATCACCCCTCTCGAATGACCATGTGCTGTATCAATCGTGATCACATCCACACCTGCCTTAACCAATGCATCTACACGTTCAAGAGTATCAGGTGTAACACCCACTGCGGCCCCAACACGTAAACGACCATGCTCATCCTTACATGCATTCGGGAAATTCTTAAATTTCTGGATATCCTTGAAAGTAATAAGTCCGCTTAAACGGCCATCCTTATCTACCACCGGAAGTTTCTCAATTTTGTAATCCTGAAGAATCTCTTCAGCCTGAGTCAGGGTTGTTCCTTCTGGAGCCGTGATCAGGTCTGAGCTGGTCATCACCTCGCGCACAGGCTTCTTCATATCCTTTTGAAAACGAAGATCACGATTGGTAATGATACCAACCAGTTTATTATCTGCGTTGATTACAGGAATCCCCCCAATCTTATAATCCTTCATAATCAGAAAAGCATCGGCTAGCAATGCATCTTCATTTAGCGTAACCGGATCCTGAATGATACCACTTTCAGATCGTTTCACTTTTCTCACCTCATCAGCCTGTAATGCAATTGTCATATTTTTATGCAGCATACCAATGCCACCTGCCTGAGCAATGGCAATAGCCATAACAGACTCGGTTACCGTGTCCATGGCTGCAGAAACTATAGGAACATTGAGTTTGATTTTCCGGGTGAAATAAGAACTGGTATCCACATCACGGGGTAAAACTTCCGAATAAGCAGGAATTAGAAGTACATCATCGTAGGTAAGACCTTCTGAAACGAATTTTTCTGGATCGAGTTGCATAACAAATAATTGAGGGTTTATTATTTGCCGGACAAAAATAGGAAAATAATTGATAATTGACTACTCATCTATCTGTAGAGTTCAGCGCAGTGTCTCTACGGATTGTTAAATGAATAAGAGTCTTCAGACTCGTTTACAATTCCCTCTGGTCGGTGTTATCACCGACCATATTAACTCATTTTTTCCCCACAATCACCCGCTGAAAACCATCAAAATTCAAATACCTGTTCGCAAGATTAAGTACCTCCTCCGGACTGATATTCCTAACCGTTTGGATATAGTTCTGATAATAATCATACCCTAGTCCCGAAAAATAGATGTTTTTGAATTTATCAGCATGCGAAAGCGCGTTTTCAAGACTGCCCAACATGGAACCAAGCATGTAATTCCTAACTAGAGATAGTTCTTCTTCACTTACCACATCCTTCTTTAAAATAGCCATTTCCTTTTCAATCTCAGTCATCGCCGCCGAGCAAACATCTGCTCCAACTTCCGAAGCGATGAAGTAATAACCGCTATTTTTCAGGGAAACCAGCGCCGAGCCTATACCATAAGTAAAACCTTTATCCTCACGGATATTGGCCATTAACCTCGAACCGAAATAACCACCTAAAATGGTATTGACAACCTGCAAACCTGGAAAATCAGCATGGGTACGGTTAATAGAAACCTGCCCAATACGAATCGCCGATTGCAAAGCATCTGCCTTTTCAATATAATACTCCTTCCCGGAACCTGCCTCGAATTCAAATTTATTTTCCTTGAAATCAAAGCTATTATTCCAGTCTTTTCCGAACAATTCATCCAGCAATTTGATGCTCTCATCCTTAACCTTGCCGGAAACAATAACCGTACAATTCTTGGGTTGGTAAGCAGTATTAAAATAGGAAACCAACTGCTCGCGGTCTAATTGATCATAATCAGCAGCTGTGATGTCATACCCATATAACGAATCCCCAAAAAGAACATGATTAAAGGTCTTGCGACTCACAAAATCATTCTTCTCTAGGTTTACACTTAACTTCTGCTTCTGGTTTCTAACCAATGTATCCAACTCCACCTGTGGAAATATTGAATCTGAAATGATTGCCTTCACAATTGGCAAAGTATTCGCCAAATGCTTGTTCAAGGTGTAAAGTGTAACCGACGAATGATCATTTGTATAATCCGTCTGCAGAAATGAACCATAATAATCCACCCGATCTGCAATTTCACTTGAATTTAATTCACTCGTACCATCATTTAGCATCGTATTACAGGCAAAAGCCTGCAAGGGTTTTTTAGAATCGTAAGCGATATTGGCGAAAATAAATTCAATGCGCACCAAATCCTGTTCCCCGCCATCAATACTGAAAACCTTTAATCCATTAGCCAGGACGATTGGTTTTGCCCTGAGTAGTTCTATTTTTTCAACCTGTCCGAATGCCGGCGCCTGTGCTCTATCGATCATATTATTTCGCTAAATAGTAAAGGGTAGATGAGTTTTCCTTACGGAAGATATGTGCTGCCTGCTTGCGAATCTCTTCAGCTGTAACATCCAGGTACTTTTGAATTTCTGAATTCAGTCCATCCGCATCACCCAGCAATTCGAAATAAGCCAGGTTCATGGCTTTGTCCAGCAGACTCATTTCTGAGAAGACCATCGTCGATTCCATTTTGTTCTTCACCTTAGTAAGTTCATCAACAGGCACCTGTTCAGTACTGATTCGATCCAGTTCCTTCAAGATTGCAGCTTCCGCCACTTCCATACTGATACCAGGTAATGGCTTTCCTTCTACCACAAATAATCCGGCATCGAGGCTCCCCGTAAGGTAGGCATTGATATCGCTAAATAATTTCTGGTCTTTCAGCAGATTGCGGAACAGACGGGAAGAATTACCTCTCGACAAAATATCTGAAATCAGATCGGCAGCATAATAACCGGTTTCTGTCCGGGCAGGCATATGAAACACCTTATAAATCGCATTCAGTGGTACATCGGCATGAACAGTCTCCTTACGCTCTTCATTCTGATCATCTTCCATAGGAAGCATTCGTGCTAGCTTTTCAGCCCCAGGGATATTACCGAACCATTTTTCTGAAAGACGCTTAACCTCCTCCAGTTTCACATCGCCTCCAACCACCATAATCGCGTTGCTAGGATTGTAATGACGTGCAAAAAATGCCTTTACATCATCAATTTTCGCATTTTCGATATGATCCAGAGATTTACCGATGGTCGCCCATTGATACGGATGCTGCTTATAGGCCATCGGACGCAATTTGAGCCAGACATCGCCATAAGGCTGATTGAGGTAACGCTGTTTGAACTCTTCACAAACCACGTTACGCTGTACCTCCAGACTTTTCTCAGAAAAGGCAAGACTTAGCATGCGGTCGCTTTCTAGCCAGAAGGCCGTTTCTAGATTCACAGCAGGTAAAGTGATGTAATAATTGGTAATATCATTACTCGT
>Ga0164292_10004609_pt1 | contig 11218 bp, 11 predicted proteins | sample GEODES117metaG_FD_111486 | JGI IMG/M metagenome (GOLD analysis project Ga0164292, IMG submission 111486) | Eutrophic lake water microbial communities from Lake Mendota, Wisconsin, USA - GEODES117 metaG | ecosystem: Environmental > Aquatic > Freshwater > Lake | place: USA: Lake Mendota... | reverse complement strand
TTCGCGATTTTCGATTGGATGAGGAACCTTTACGCGACCATCCTCTGCTAAAAAACGAACAAAGGCGATCTCTGCCTTTAGGTTTTCGGGAGTTCGCGGTGAATTTGTATTGATGCGGAGTGCGAATAATTGCCCGTCAGTTGTCTCCACTTTGAGTGTTGCGTTGTACTCATAATTGATTGAGATGGCCGACTTCACTTCGATTGGGTAGTGACTCATAATCTGAAGCGAAAAAGCCTCTAAGTGCTTGATTACTAGATCTTGAGGTTGGTCAAAGAAGGCGGTGTTCATTAAAAGCTACTTTCCTATTCGCGGTGAAATAACTGCCGTTCCCTTTTCGTGAGAGAGAATTGTCATTACATGATTTGGTAGAGCCTTCACAATTGCATCGGCCAGTTTTCGTTCTTCATCACGGTAAACATCGTCCAAAAGAACTGTTGCCTTAGGCGATAGAAGCGGAACTAGATGTTCAAGCGCTGGGTAACGAGCATCTGGATTGGTCGAGCTCGGAGGTCCGTCGATTACGAGGAGATCAATCTTGGCTAAGCCTTTAAGGGTTGACTTGGCATACCACTTGTACTTTCCTGCGTAGCTCTCTAATTCATGAACACGGATCTCGACTCCGCGAACTCTATGGGTTTCGAGCATCGAACGAGTTTGTGCGCCAAACTCTGACGAATGATCCAAGCTAATGATCTTCTTCGCACCAGACTTCGCAAGAACTAAAGTTGAAGTACCAGAGCCAAGTTCGACTGTCAGGCGTGGTCGAATACTTTTCGTGATGTGAGCAAGAGTGAGAAGAAAATCGGGAGACGCAGCCCAACCTCGTGATGGAGGAAGCGGTGCTGTCAGTTTGAGCATTGGCAAAAGTTGTTCGATCGCTTCAACCTGATGGTAGGCATCGGCAATATCACTCTTGATACGCCCTGTCTGTCCTACAAGCTCCTTACTTACGCGATCCGCATTGCGATTAACTTTACGATGGAGCGCACGAATGCTGCGCACAAGATAGGCGAGGGCCGCAATCACGATAACGAGGACGGCAAAGAGGACGATGTCTTTATTCACCTCAAAAGTCTAAAGGAGATTAGGCTTAGGACATGGCTTCTCTCAACGTGGCGATGGTTTGTCTTGGAAATATCTGCCGCTCCCCTATGGCCGCTGCTGTACTTGCAAATAAAGCAAAGAATGTCACCCAGGTTGGAATAAATGTCAGCAGCTCCGGGACAAGTGGTTGGCATATTGGCCAAGGCCCTCACCCCACTTCACAACTAGTGTGGGAAAAAGCTGGCTATCAACACCACCATGTTGCATCTCAATTTAAGGCCAACGATTACTTTGTCAACGACTACATCCTTGTGATGGATTCGAGTAATTACGAGAACGTTCTCTCACTAGCCCCTTCCGAAGAAGATAGGACCAAGGTTTTCTACTTGCGCAGTTTCGATCCAGCACTGCATCACGTAGAACCCTCATCAAGTGAATATTTCAAACTTGAGGTTCCAGACCCATACAACCAACATGAAGATGCATATCGCGAAGTACTTGCGATGATTGAATCAGCCGTGGATGGGTTTATTGATCACCTTACTCAAGGCCGCGACGTTTAAGCAGTGGTGTAATTGAGGCTTCACGTCCACGGAAATTTTTGAACATCTGCATTGAATCAATTGAGCCACCACGGCTCAGTAGCTCTGCACGGAAGTGATCGCCATTTCTACGTGTTAGTCCACCGTTCTCTTTAAACCAATCGACAGATTCAGCATCGAGAACTTCACTCCAGATGTATCCGTAATATCCTGCAGAGTAACCGCCACCAAAGATATGTGAGAAGTATGTGCTGCGGTATCTCGTTGGAACTGCGTGATAATCCAAGCCATAATCCTTAATTGCATCCCCCTCGAAGGCCACGACATCTGCGACGCTCTCCCCCGCCTCAAGTGAATGCCAAGCAAGATCCAAAATCGCAGCAGCTAAATAACTACTAGTTGCATACCCCTCATTAAATGTAGATGCACCTTTGAGTCGATCGATGAGTTCTTGTGGGAGCTGCTCACCCGTCTCGTGATGTTTCGCATAGTTGGAAACAACTTCAGGCCAAAGGATCCACATCTCATTGACTTGAGAAGGAAATTCTACGAAGTCCCGTTGCACGCTAGTGCCGGAAACGCGCGGGTATTGGACGCTGGAAAGAAGGCCATGCAGTGCGTGACCGAATTCGTGGAAGAGCGTCACGATTTCATCGTATGTAAGAAGTGTCGGTTGTCCCGCAGCAGGCTTTGGAATGTTGAGATTGTTACAAACCACTGGTAGTTGCCCAAGTAGGAAACTCTGGTCAACCAAGTTATTCATCCAAGCACCGCCACGTTTTGAATCGCGGGTATAGAAATCGCCAATGAAGAGTCCGAGTTTGCTGCCATCTTCATTAAATACTTCAAATGCTCGGGCTTCTGGATGGTATGTAACTAAATCAGGACGTGACTTAAATGTGATTCCGAAGAGTTTTGTTGCTGCGTAAAAGACACCATCATGCAAAACTCGCTCAAGTTCAAAGTAAGGTTTCATCGCACTCGAATCAATGTTGTGCTTGGCCTTGCGTACTTTTTCAGTGTAGAAGTCCCAGTCCCAGCTCGCTAACTCGAAACTATCGCCAGAATCTTTGATCATGGCCTGAATGTCGGAACCCTCAGCCCGCGCATTACGTGCGGCAGCGGGTGCGATCTTGCGAAGCATCGCATGGACGTTGTCGACGCTCCCTGCGGTCTGTTCGGCGATGATGTATTCAGCATGAGTCCTCTTACCGAAGAGTTTCGCGCGAACGGCACGCAACTCTGCCATCTCTACGATGATCGCTTTTGTATCGAATTCATTGTCGCGATTTCCGCGAAGTAGTGAGGCTTTCATGATGCGTTCGCGAGTACTGCGAACTTCCAGGCTATCCAACATGGGGTTGCCAGTGAAGTTGACCATGCCAAGGAGATATTTGCCATCTAATCCTCTGGCAGAGGCTGCATCGGCTGCTGCTTGAATCTCACCTTCAGAGAGACCTGCAAGTTCCTCCTTTGAATCAACAATCAGTGCGCTCTCATTTGTATCAGCGAGGAGATTCTTCGAAAATTGAGTTTCAAGGTAGGAAAGTCGTTCGTTGAGTTTTGTTAGCTCCTGACGTTGTTCCTCAGTGAGGTGCGCACCAGCATAAACAAAATCTCTGTAGTACTTGTCCAATAACCACGCATCCTCAGAGTTCAAGTTGAGCGATTCTTTCACCTCATACAAAGACTTGATTCGCGCAAAAAGAGCAGGATTGAGTGTAATGGCATCTTGATGAGCTGAGAGTTTTGGTGCAATCTCTTCCTCGATTGCATCTAAAGCATCATTGGTGTCACTCGATGACTTGTTGTAGAAGACAAGGAGCATTCGAGTAAGTGTGCGACCACTTTTTTCGAGAGCAATTATTGTGTTGGCAAAGGTTGGATCACCTGAAGACAGGATTGCATCAACTTCCGCTAACTGCTCTTTCGTACCCTCATAGAACGCCTCCAGATAATGCGACTCATTGATGGAAGCAAAATCAGGGAGTTCGTATTCCAGGGTGCTGGCAGTGAAGAATGGATTCATAGATATCGATGCAAACTTTCTACGCGCGAGGGTTAGGGCTGACGTTTAACTTTGGATCACGCTCTGGAAGTGTTCCGAGAGCGCTATCAATAGCCTTCATCACTGATGCATCAAGTTTGACTCCCGATGCTTTCACATTTTCCTTAACCTGAGACGGCTTAGTTGCACCCATAATCGCTGAAGAAACGTTGTCGTTCTGCAGAACCCAGGCGATCGCAAGCTGTGACATCGTTAGCCCGACCGAATCTGCAACTGGCTGAAGCTTCTGCACCGCCTCGAGAACTTCATCGCGCATCCAACGCGAGATCATGCCAGCGCCGCTCTTCTTATCGGTTGCGCGTGAACCTGCAGGTGGCTTAGCCCCTGGCTTGTACTTTCCAGTAAGAACTCCCTGTGCAATTGGTGACCAGACAATCTGGCCGATTCCCTCTTTACGAGATAGTGGAACAACTTCGGCCTCAATGACGCGCCACAGCGCTGAATACTGAGGTTGGCTTGATACAAAACGTGAATAACCTTTCGCATCCTGAATCTTGAGCGCTGATGAAATCTGATCTGCGGTCCACTCTGAGAAGCCAATGTAATTAACTTTTCCTTGACGAATCAGATCTTCGAAAGCCTGCAGTGACTCTTCAAGTGGCGTCTCGAAATCAAAGCGGTGCATCTGATAGAGATCGATGTGATCAACGTTAAGGCGCTTAAGCGATGCGTGACAGGATTCCATGATGTGCTTGCGAGAAAGACCGCGGTCATTCTTGCCAGTTCCTGTTGGCCAGTAAACTTTTGTGAAGAGCTCGTAAGATTCTCTGCGAATACCCTTCAAAGCCTTACCAAGAACTGTCTCGGCGCGAGTTCCTGCATAGACATCCGCCGTATCAAATGTAGTTATTCCCAGATCGAAGGCGGTCTTTACACATTTAATCGCCGCTTCCTGTTCTACCTGGGAACCGTGGGTAATCCAGTTTCCATAAGAAATTTCAGATACATACATTCCAGTACTGCCGAGGCGTCTATATTCCATGCGCTTCACATTACGCTATATTTCTGGCTACACAAGCATGAATATCTAAGGATGCCCCGCAAAATGGCTAAAAATGTAAGGCGTAAGTTCGGAAACGTCTGGCGCCACCTGCCCCATCCATTCCGTTGGGTCATTGTTGCAACAGTTGGCTCGACTCTAGTTCTTCTCGGAATAGTCTTTATATTTATTCCGGGCCCTGGTCTTCCCTTGATAGTTCTCGGTGTAGCAATCTTGGCAACCGAGTTTGCTTGGGCTCAAGTTGTGTACACGCGCATCAAGAGCGAGACCGACAAGATGACGGCTCGCGCAAAGAAGGCGTTCAAGCGGAAGTAAAGCGTTTGTAATGTCGGCTGAATAATCTAGGCTGATGTGATGAAGAGAATAGTTGTCGATGAAGATCTATCTCAGACAACCTTTGTCGTTCTTGATTTGGAAACTTCTGGAGCATCGCCAAAGACAGGTAGTGCAATCACCGAAATAGGTGCCGTTAAGGTCTGTGGCGGAGAAGTTCTTGGCACTTTTAAAACTTTCGTTAATCCGGGAACGCCACTTCCTCCATTCATCACTGAGTTAACTGGAATTACAGACGAGATGCTCGCCGACGCACCTCCGATTGAATCGGTCTTGCCCCTATTATTCGAGTTTCTAGGCAGTGAAAGGTCAACGGTCTTTGTCGCTCACAATGCGCCATTCGACCTCTCCTTTCTCAAGGCAGCGGCAGCTCTACATAATTACGCGTGGCCAAATTTTCGCGTCATCGATACGGTGAAAGCGGCACGCTTTGTTCTAACCAAAGATGACGTTGCAAACTATCAATTAGGGACTCTTGCGATTTACTTCCGAACAGAAATTTCGCCAAACCATAGAGCGCTTGATGACGCTCTCGCAACGGTTGATGTTCTCCATGGCATCATTGAAAGAATGGGAACTTTCGGCATTACAACAATCAACCAAATGCTCAACGCCGGAGCTAAGAAGGTGCGACCAAAGATTGAGTCAGAGAAATCCATCTCTGAAGAAGTTCTGTAGTTGCACCGCTATCGACTGCTTCCTCTGCACGCCTTAAGCCTCGCACAAATCGTTCGTGCACACCAAGCTCTTGTTCTCCATCAAAAGCCGCAATTGCGGCAGCGGCATTTAACATCACTGCATCTCGCGGAGCACCTTTTTCACCAGCGAAGATTGCCAGAGTGATTCGAGCATTCTCTGCGGCATCTCCCCCAACAAGATCGCTGACAGGTGCACGCGATATTCCAAAGTCGGATGGCTCAATCAAATCACTGCGTATCTCACCATTTCCGATACTTAAGATTGATGTAGTGGATGAAAGAGTAATTTCATCCAATCCGTCATCACCGCGGAAGACAAACCCATCTACTCCGCGAGTTGCTAGGACTTGTGCCATCACTAAGTGCATCCGATCGTCGGCCACTCCGATTGCTGCCGCCTGAGGTTTAGCAGGATTCGCCAGTGGTCCCAAGATGTTAAAGACAGTTGGAACGCCCAGCTCTTTTCTTGCAGGGGCTGCAAAGCGCATTGCTGGATGGAAAATTGGAGCAAAACAAAAACCAATTCCTAGCTCGCTTACTGTTCTTTCAACGCCTTTGCCATCTAAAGTGATTGCAACGCCCAGCGCTTCCAGGAGATCTCCTGATCCAGATTTGCTCGATGCCGCACGATTTCCATGTTTAACAACTCGCGCCCCAGCAGAGGCGGCGATAATCGCGGCTGTAGTGGAGATATTTATTGTGTGTGCTCCATCGCCGCCAGTGCCAACAGTGTCGACAGCGCGCTCTGAGATTGATATCGGGGCGCTATGGGCAAACATTTGATTTACCAGAGCCGAGACTTCATCGGCAGTTTCACCTTTATTCTTGAGCGCGAGGAGAAAAGACTTTATCTCGGCGACTTCAGCTTCTCCTCGAAGAATTGTCTCCATGACTGAAGAAATTTCATGCGCTTCTAGATCAAGCCCATTATCGAGTCGGTCTGTATAAGTGCTCCACATGGTGGGTTCACCAACTCTCTAACACTCCAGGGCGGATGAAGTTCTAAAGAGGATTATGCCTTGACTCGCGATAGTGAGGCGCGCAATAAATCAGCAACGGTATGTGCCAAAGTGAATGGGTCAATCGGATGGAGAACGTTCGCTTCAGCTCTGGACCACGTTGCTAGCCAAGCATCTTCCTTGCGAGCGGTCATTACAAGCACAGGTGGACAGTTAAAGAGCTCGTCTTTGAGTTGGCGAGCGATTCCCATTCCGCCTTCTGGGGCTGCTTCACCATCAAGGATAAAGAGATCAATCTCGTGATCAGCGCCTCGAGCTTTACCATCGACATAGAGTCGTAGCGCTGGTCCGGTTGCGAATTCAATTATTGAATGTGGCGCTAAATCTGGGGCTACACAGGTTCCCAAGGCAGCAGCCACGTGGGCGCGCACAGTCACATCATCCGAGTAAAGAACGATATTGAGATGGCGTGCGGTTTCTTGCGACATGGGGCCACTCTACCGCGACCAATGGCAGATTCCATGGTGATCCGTTTCACCTCAAAGATGCGTAAATAAGAGGCAGATAGAGCCAGAGAAAGAGGTGAAAGGGAGCGATATCGGGAATAATCGCCTTCATGACAAGCACAGTCTCAAACTCGGCCTCCGAGCCAGCCTCAATGCACAAGATCACCAAGCCAAACGTCGTGGCGGTCGGAACGATTGTCTGGCTATCAAGTGAGTTGATGTTCTTTGCAGCGCTCTTTGCAATGTACTTCACAACTCGCGCTGTGCAGGGTCCAGTTATTTGGGCTGAATCAACAGAGATGTTGAGTATTCCATTCTCTGCATTCACCACCACCGTTCTCGTTCTCTCCTCTGTGACATGTCAGTTCGGAGTTTTTGCAGCAGAACGATTCCAGAACAAACGCGAAGGTTCTCTGTGGCAGGTAAATCTTTGGGGAATGCGTGAATGGTTCTCTCTCACCTTTCTTATGGGTGCATTTTTTATTGCCGGTCAAATCTACGAGTATGCAGTTCTCGTGAGTGAAGGCCTGACGCTTTCCTCTAACGCATACGGATCTGTTTTCTACCTCGCAACGGGTTTCCACGGTTTACACGTAACCGGCGGATTAATCGCATTCCTCATCGTCTTGGTTCGCGTGGCTAAGGCTCGTCGTTTCACTCATCAGCAAGCCACAACAACAATTGTGGTTTCTTACTACTGGCACTTCGTCGACGTTGTATGGATCGCACTCTTTGCTGCGATTTATCTGATTAAGTAGATTGGGATATAAGTGAAGAAACTTTCTCGTTACCGCAGACATAGAGCAGTAGCCCCATTGCTGTTGATCTTTGCTCTCCTGGGTATCGGTACGACGTTTCAAGTGGCGGGTGCGACGACAACATCTCCCACGACTGCTGAAGAGCGAACTGCTGCCATTGAAGAAGGTAGAGAAATATTCCTTCGTGGCTGCTCTTCTTGCCACGGACTTAATGCAGAAGGCGGTTCAATTGCTCCTTCGCTGATTGGCGTAGGCGCCGCTTCTGTTGATTTCCAAGTCGCAACTGGGCGTATGCCTATGGCCGATATGAGCCAACAGGCAATGCGTAAAACACCTGTTTACAGTGATGAAGAAGTTGCAGCACTTGCTGCCTATGTGGCTTCACTTGCACCAGGACCTGAAATCCCTTCAGAAGAGATGCTCAACTACGAACGAGATGGTGAAGTTGCTGAAGGTGGCGAACTGTTCCGAACCAACTGCGCAATGTGCCATAACTTTGCTGGACAGGGCGGCGCACTTACTCAAGGTAAATATGCACCATCTGTGATGGGTGTTGAGCCGGTACACATTTACGAAGCAATGATTACTGGTCCTCAATCGATGCCAGTTTTTTCCGATAAAACTCTCACTCCAAAAGAAAAGCTCTCGATCATCAAATGGATAAAGGCGGCCGAAAAGGAACCACAGCTTGGTGGAGTCGCACTCGGTCGAGTTGGCCCAGTAACTGAAGGACTTCTCGTATGGACACTAGGACTTGGACTGCTGATTGGCATTGCAGTCTGGCTAGCAGCGAAGGCGAAATAGATAACTATGAGCAATGAAATCGAAGCAATAAAAGATCCAGGCTTGCCTGCCCATAAGTTACGTCAGACTGATATTGATCCGAAGGCAGCCGCTCGCGCCGAACAGCAAGTTGCAATTCTTTTCTTGCTATCCGCGCTGAGCACTGTTCTCTTCATCTATGCCTATTTCTTCGTCTCTACAGAGACCTTCGTCTTCATTCCACTCATGGGCGAACAAAACATTCATCAACTCTTACTTGGTCTTGGCCTGGCATTCTCTCTCTTATTTATTGGCCTTGGCGCTGTGCATTGGGCGAAGACTTTGATGCCAGACCAAGAAGTTATTGCACATCGTCATGAATTCCGATCACCAGATTCGGATCGCGACGACTTTGTTAAGACTGCAAAAGAAGGCGCAGATGCTGCAGGACTCGGTCGTCGCTCACTCATTAAGCGCACCTTGGGCCTTGCGGTTGGTCTTGTTGGCCTCTCCCCTATTTTGCTTCTCCGTGATCTAGGTCCGACTCCAGGGGATGAACTTAAGACCACTAGCTGGAAGGCTGGTTCTCGTCTTGTCACAGATCCAGGTGATCGCCCAATTCGTCCAGAAGATCTTGAAGTTGGTTCTGTTGCGCAGACACTTCCAGAGTTAGCACCTGGGAAAGATCACCACACTCTCAATGACATTGCCAAGGATGCGGTCCTTCTTATTCGCCTTCGTCCAGAAGAGTTTAATCTCGATGCAGAGCGTCTCTCCTGGACCTATGAAGGAATTATCGCCTTCTCCAAGATCTGTTCACATATGGGATGCGCCGTTGCACTCTATGAACAAAGCACTAAGCATTTGCTCTGTCCATGCCACCAATCAACTTTCGATGTAACCCGTGCAGCCAAAGTTATCTTTGGCCCCGCTGCTCGTCCTCTGCCACAATTGGCAATCACAGTTGATGAAGAGGGTTATCTCGTTGCACAAGCACCATTTAATGAGCCGGTTGGACCTAGTTTCTGGGGGAGATCTAAATGAGCGCACGTGAAAGAATCGCGGGCAGCGTTGCTAACTATGTAGATGAGCGCACGGGTGCCGCTGCATGGATGAAGAAAAACCTTCAGAAAGTATTCCCTGATCACTGGTCATTCATGCTCGGTGAGATTGCGCTCTACTCATTTGTCATCTTGCTTCTATCTGGAACATTCCTCACATTCTGGTTCGACCCTTCAATGCGTGAAGTTGTCTACGAAGGCTCCTATGAACCACTCAATGGTTTAGAGATGTCTGCTGCATACGCATCCGCACTTGATATCTCATTTGAGGTTCGTGGCGGATTGTTGATGCGACAGATTCACCACTGGTCAGCGCTCATCTTCATGGCCGCGATCGTTGTCCACCTCCTTCGCGTTTTCTTCACAGGTGCTTTCCGCAAGCCACGCGAATTCAACTGGATCATCGGTATTGGTCTACTCACCCTTGGAATCGTTGAAGGTTTCTTGGGTTACTCACTTCCTGATGACCTTCTCTCAGGTACAGGTATTCGAATCGCAGAAGCAATCTTGCAAGCCATTCCTTTAGTTGGTTCGTACCTTTCTTACTTCCTCTTCGGCGGAGTTTTCCCAGGTGAAACCTTCATTCCACGTATTTATACGATTCACATCCTGATTCTTCCGGGAATCTTCCTTGCACTTATCACAGTGCACTTAATGTTGGTCTGGTACCAGAAGCACACTCAGTACCCAGGTCCAGGTCGCACCGAGAACAATGTTGTGGGCTATCCCCTCTTGCCTATTTACATGGCTAAAGCTGGCGGATTCTTCTTCATCGTCTTCGGTGTCACCGCACTTCTTGGCGCAGTTGCATCGATCAACCCCATCTGGCTCTATGGTCCATATACCCCTGGACAAATTTCAGCGGGCTCCCAGCCTGACTGGTACATGGGTTGGCTCGATGGTTTAGTTCGCATGGCTCCCCCAATTGAACCTGTTATTTTTGGTTACACGCTTTCGCTCAATATTTTGATTCCTGGTCTGATAATTCCTGGAATTCTCTTCACTGGAATGGCGCTCTACCCATTCATTGAACAGTGGATTACTGGAGATAAGCGCGAGCATCACCTACTTGATCGTCCACGCAATGCGCCAAACCGCACAGCACTTGGTGCGATGGCACTCACCTTTATGTTGATCGCACTCATTAACGGCGGTAACGACATCATTGCGACCAACTTTGATCTCTCGATCAATCAGATCATGTGGTTTAGCCGCATCGGAATCATTGTTCTCCCACCAATCGCCTTTGTTGTCACAAAGAGACTCTGTCTCTCGCTACAACGCGCAGATCGCGAGCTGGTACTACACGGTCGCGAGACTGGTCGCCTAGTAATGATGCCATCTGGCGAATTTGTTGAAGTTCATGAGCCAATCTCACCTGAAAAGGCTTGGCTCCTTACTCAGCATGAACAGAACGCTCCGCTTGCACTTGAAGAGAAGGATGCTCGCGGTGTTCGTCGCCCAGGGCTACTCAAGTCAAAGCT
>Ga0164292_10004606_pt1 | contig 11224 bp, 12 predicted proteins | sample GEODES117metaG_FD_111486 | JGI IMG/M metagenome (GOLD analysis project Ga0164292, IMG submission 111486) | Eutrophic lake water microbial communities from Lake Mendota, Wisconsin, USA - GEODES117 metaG | ecosystem: Environmental > Aquatic > Freshwater > Lake | place: USA: Lake Mendota... | reverse complement strand
TGATTCGGTTTCAAGAACTTTATTAAATGGATACTTTGCACCATAAGGTGCTTCTGGTTGATCCCATGAACCTAAATCTAATGCTTTTGGTATTCCACGAACACGAAGTGCATCTTTTCGTTTGACAACAGTGCCTTCAATAATACCACGAGCCAGTCTATTAGTATCTGGTTCACCGATATAATCTTTTAATGGATATTTGTTGTTTGGATCTCTAAATCCAGTAGTAAACGAACCAGTCTCAATACTTTTTTGTGATGGTCTTGGTGTAGAGTCATTTCCATCTTTTGGTGGCTCTGGTGTTGGTTGTCCAGCATCTTTTTCTACTCCACCAGTACCCTCTTTACCATAAAAGTATTCATAGTAAGATTGTTTGATTGCTGCAATATCAGGAGTGTTTACACCAACTGCCTTTTTAGCTGCAAGAAAGAAATCTGGATGTCTAGTTGATTCTACACCTTTAACTCTATCTTTAATATACAGTGCAGCAACCAGTGCTGACACATTAATGTCATTATCAAGTGAGTCTGGATTATTTACAATATCTAAACTTAGTCCAGTTGCATTTGCCAGATTTTGATAACGCTGATAATTGGCACGACCAGTTAATTGGATAAATCCACGACCATAGTATTTTCCGCCATCGGCATCCGTAAGATTTCCTAAGAAACCTTTACCTCGTTTTGTTGGTCCATATGCCCAAGAGAAAAATTGTTCTCTAGTTACACCTTTTTTGGTAGCATCAGAAAATGTTGCAATGTCTTCTGGAGTTGCAAAAGAATAAACTTGTTTTAATCTATTTGGACTATAATTAAATGCCTCTAATTGTGGTATCCATCTTGACTCACCACCAGCAATACCTAATAAAGCACACTTCTGTTCTTTAGTGGTTAATCCTACTTTATCACATGCAGCAATTAATGCTTTAATACCCTCTGCTGATTTTGATGGGTTTGAAGATGATTTTGCTGGAGGTAATGTTGGTATTGAAGTATTTGTTGAAGTCTGTTTAACAGGTGTGCTAGTAGTAGAGCCAGTTGTTACTGGTGTTCCAGATCCAGACAATACAGGATTACCAGAACCATCTCTTAAAACATTTTCAAACACTCTACTTTGACTAACTGCATTTAAGTTAGTTGGTGGATCTTCAAACTTGAGAATGTTCTCACCATAGTTTACAACTGCATTACTAATTGTAATTTGTGTGCCACTATTAATAGAAACAATAAATGTTTCTGCTGGAATACCAAATGCCAATACTTTCATATTGGCTTTTAATACTGATGTTAAATTAGTTGAGCCATTTTCTGGATCGTATAATGTTAATACTTTTCCATTGGTTGGACCAGGAACTGTTCTTAATTCAATATTTTCTGTTTTAGTAGATCCAGCAATTGGACCACTATCATCAGCATCAATCGGTGCTGGGGAATTAGGAATACCACCGACAGTACCAATTATAATTGGTTGTTGCTGACTCTCATCCGCAAAAATAATAATTACAGATGTTCCCTCTACTGGACCAATTGGAGATTGTCCAATACCATTCATTGCAGCTGATGTGACAGGCTGAACTGGAACTGCCCATGGAAGATCGGCTGTAGGAAGCTGTGACTTATCATGAGTGTGTAATCCTACCACACGGACTTGGCAACGACCAAGTGTTAATGGGTCACTTCTATTTTCTACAACACCATAGTAAAAATTCATTATTTTGTCCTGTTCATATCCATCATAGATGATTCTTTAATAATTTCCATATAACACTCATGCTTTTCTCTATCAACATAGTGATTAATAGCTGCAATAATGTAATTTCCAGAAAACATTTTATCTGTGGTATCACCATCCTTCTTTGATAGTGGTTCTATTCTTTTAAGATCTAGTTTAATCTTTTGTCCAACAGTATAATCGCATCTTCCTGGAACTGTAATATTAATCTTGTTTGCTTCAGCTAATTTTAATAGTGAAAGTCTTTCTTGATTTGATTTAGCATTAGTCACATCACCAAATCCATTAAAGTTTCCAAAATTCTTTGGATAGGTAATAATTCTTGATGCTGCTCTAAACACTGAACGATCTGAGTTAATTGGATATTTGTTTAGATGTTTTTGTTGTTCAAATCGTTGAAACATATTATAATTTTTAGCAGTATATGTTTTCTTTGTCACATCATATGATACTTGTCTTGATGCGAGCATTCCTGAACGAATACGATCCATATAATCAAAAGCAGTTGGAATACTAATTTCAAGAATACGCTTGTAATCTTTTTCTGGATTTCTTATACTACCACCACCTGGACGATCGTCACGAGTATATTTGTCATAAACAAAATCTTGAAATACAGCATTTGTATAAAGTCGCTCTAAACTAATAAAATAAAACCCATCACGATTTTCAAAAAATACATAACTTGGTGACCTGTTAGTATTAATCGCAGTATCTGCGAGGTACATAATGTTTTCGATAGGTGTCCAATAATTAGAAATGTATTTTGTATTATTTAATGTGTCTTCAATAAAAACTTTCTTATCAGATTCTAGACCAAATGTTTTATCTTTGATAAATGGTTCAATCATTTTAGAAATTTTATCACCAAATACACGACTAGTTTTTTTATTTAAATCAACAACAGCTTCTACAGAAATAAAATGTAATTGATAAACAACTGATTTATCTCCAGACATTTCTCTGTTAGTCATTTTATAGATGTAATATTTACCTTTGATATTATTTTTATCAAGAGTGGGAGTACTAATTTCTAACTCAAGATATTCTTCACCAATAAATGGGAATAGATTAACTAAATCTAAAGAGTCTTTTAAAATTAAACTTCCAGTAATAAATGGTGCAAAAAGATCTTCATAAAATTGAACATTAATTACTTGTGCGCCAACATCTTGATAAAAACCCTTTGCGGTAATTATCTTGACTTTATCAATGCTGACATCACCAGCAAATCTCAATACTTGACTAGGTTTCATTACAATAGATCTTTATAATCTGTTAGAATTTTATTAATAATTTGTGGTGAAATAATTTTTATTCTTCTTTTCTCTTCATTTTCATCTCTAAACCATTGAATGTTTGTTACATTAACTGCACCTGCAACTGTCGAATTAACATTATATCCTGCAGCATTTACATAGTGGTGACTATAATTTTCACGACCAGTAGTTTTAACTGTGACTGTCCCACCAGCAGTACCAGTTGGAGCAGAAGTTGCAGTGAATGTAAAAGTATCTGCTGTTACTGATGTTATCGTGTATGTTCCATTCGGAGCATTTGTGGTGGCAGTTGCACCTGATAAAGTAACTGTTGTAGTCGGTGAGGATAGTAATCCATGAATGGCTTTAGTTACTGTAATTGCTGTGCCACTATATGACCAACTTGTTGCGGTAAATGATGGATTAAAAACTGCCTTGCCTGCCTCAACCAATTCTAATTCAGGTAATGGGAAGTCTGTTAGATAATCATAACGCTGATTTGCTAGCATAATAATCCAATGATATTCTGGATTACCGTAAATCTTTTCTGCGATAATCTCTGGAGTTTCTCCATCTACAATATCATACTCGTCATATACTGCAATATTGTCTAAAACCTCTTTACGAAAACGAACATTTCGTGTGATGTCTCTTACAATTGAAGTTTTTGTTTCATATGTTCCGTAGCGGAAGTCGTATAAAAATTCTGGAAATTCTTTGAAGTACATTACATACCATCCTTAACTTTATCTTTGGTAAGAAGAGCAAGTTCTCTAAAGTTCATTGTTACATTAATCTGTGTAGGCATACCATTATCATATGTAGTAAAGTTACCATTTGGAGTATAGTTGATATTCATTTCTGTTAGTACACAAGATGTATGGCGATGTAAATTTCTATTTTCCAACCCATTTTGATAGTAAAAAATATCAAATTCAGAAGGGTAGATATAAACAAAATTATTTGAGTCTTTAAACTCTGGATGCATATGATATTTAAACTCGTAAATGATACGCATCACATTTTCTGCTTCAGCTGCACTTCTTGGAAAGAACTGATAATCAAAAGCAAATGTTCTAAAATCTACACCTTTAAATACTTGTTCTTTCTTTGGATTTGCTGCCAATCCAGTTGCAGCTGATAGTGCTGCAGCACCTGGACCTTTTGATAGCATAAGATTTGTTACTGCTGCTTGTGCTGGTTCAGCAAGATCTTTTACCTTACCACCACTAGCAGTAGCTTTTAAAATCTCTTCAATACCAGTAGAAGCCATGGCCATCGCCAATGTATCTTCTTCTGAATATTGCATACCATAACGGATTTGTAATTGATTTGGAACATGAAGGGCTACAGCAGTCTTTAATCGTTTTTGTGCTCGATTTGCAGATGCTGCATAATTAGCAGTTGCGCCAGCACCAACAGTAGCCAGTGCAGCTGCACCAGCAGAAGCACCACCAATACCCAATGCCTTACCAAGTAGTGCTCCACCAGCATTAAGAGTGGCACTTGCTGCAAACAATTTGGTTCTATCTAAATTTTGTGCAACAAAATCTCCACGATCTCTTGGTGGTATCTCTTTAACAAATTGATCTTCCCCAAGTTCTTTTGCTAACTTAGAATCAACAGCGATGTTAATATAAAATACAACATAATTTCCACCATAACGATTATCGGAAGCCATCAAATCGTCTGGATATGAATGGCTTTTTACTTCATATTTGTTTAATTCGCCATTTTTTTCAAACTCTCGTGGACCACCTCGTTTGGTGTAGAGATTTGTTACTGCTGAATCGATAGCATTGTCGATTCTGCGGATATCTGCTTGACTAGCCATTTTGTACCTTTTGACCTAAATAAACGGAGTTTATCCTAATTACTTATTTATGTTCCATAAGAGAAAGTACACTCCAATATTCCCAGAAAAATACGCTGGAGATCCAACCAATATCATAATGAGAAGTTCATGGGAAACTATGTTTGCATCTTGGTGTGATAAAAACCCCAGTGTAGTTAAATGGTCTTCAGAGGAAACGATTATACCCTATCGTTGTCCTACGGATAATCACATTCATCGTTATTTTGTAGACTTTAAAATAACAGTAAATACAGGAAAAACATATCTGGTTGAAGTTAAACCCTATAAACAAACTCAGCTACCAGAATATCCTGGAAAACGAACACAAAGATACCTAATGGAGTCTTTAACATTTATGAAAAACCAAGCAAAATGGGAAGCTGCAACTAATTACGCTAAAGATCGTGGTTGGGAGTTTAAAATTATAACTGAACACGAGTTGGGTCTGACACCTAAATAATCTTATGGCTAAAAAATCAACCTTACTCGATGTATTTGAAAAGAATCAATACGACCTAAAAACAGCAGTTAAAAAGAGTCGTGCTTGGTTTGAACAACAAGTCTTAATAATGACTAGGCAACAACTCACTCCACAAAGAGTGTTAAATGGTAATCCTGATCAGTTGGTCACTAAGATAATGCCTGGACATCTATACATGTTTGTATATGATCCAAAGACTAAAGCAGAACTACCGTATTATGATAGATTTCCTTTAGTATTTCCTTTCCGTAAAACTCCAGATGGATTTATCGGTTTGAATATGCACTATTTACCATATCCATTAAGAATTAACCTATTGGACAATCTATTGACCTATTCGAGTAATCAAAGATTTGATGAAACCACCAGATTAAAATATTCATGGGCACTAATTGATGGTATGTCTAAGTATGCAGCTGCAAAACCCTGCGTAAAACAGTATTTGGTTGGGCATGTAAGAACTCAATTCCGACAAGTAGAATCTAGTAATTGGGCAACTGCTATGTTGTTACCTGTTGAAAGATTTGTCGGTGCATCTAAACAAGAAATCTGGGCAGACTCCAGAAAAATAATTAGGAAAAATTAAAATGGCACTTAATCTACCATTTTTAACAAAAGATACTGCTAGAGGTAACGCTAAACCTAGAAGCATAAATGATTTTATCTCTCAGGTTAAATCTGGGGCGATGGCAAGACAAAATCGTTTCGTTGTATTATTTACTCCTCCATCTGGCGTAAATCCACAAGCATTACAAAAAGTTCTTCTGTTCTGTGACACAGTGCAACTTCCTGGAGTTAATTTTTCTACAATTCAAAATAGAACATATGGTGAATTCCGTGAAGTTCCATATGAGAAATTATATGACAATGTGAACATGACTTTCTATGTTGACAACGATCTAAAAGTTAAAGATTTATTCGATCGTTGGATTGATCAAATTCAAAATCCAACTACAAGAAACTGGAACTACTATAACAACTACATTAGTAACATGGTTATTGAAGTTCAAGATATCAATGATAATACTCGTTATGAAATGACTCTATGGGAGTGCTATCCAAAGAATATTGGTTCAATCACTTTGGACCAAGCATCAAAAGAGATTATGAAACTTCCAGTAACTATTCAATACAAATATTGGACAGCAACTGCAGTGACTCCATTAAAAGATGGCGAGAAAGTTCCAACAAGTTGGTTTGATAAACTAACAAAGAACTTTACTGGATTCCAAGAAACATTAAACAAAACTATCGGTACTCAGGCAGGTAATTTCCTAACAGGTTCTGCTCTTACATATGGTGTAACTAAACTTCCTGGATTATTAAAATTCTAATGAATAACTGGCTAAAAAGTATGTTGGCAGATGGAATTAATGGTTCTGTTTCGAGCAAGAGAGTTATAACTCTTTTAGCATTTTTACTATGTGCGTTTGTAATGGTAATGGATGTGTTCGGGTATAAAGGAACACCTGCATTATTTGAGTCCATGATATATATTGTTATAGCTGGGCTGGGGTTTACTGCATCAGAAAAGTTTGCTAAGAAAGATTAAAAATGTATCAATATAAATGTAAAATTAATAAAGTTCTTGATGGTGATACTGTTGATATCGATTTAGACTTAGGGTTTAATATAATTTTAGTAAATCAACGAGTTCGTATGGCTGGAGTTGATACACCAGAATCAAGAACTACAAATAAAGAAGAAAAAGTTAGAGGAATTTTATCTAAGAAAAAATTAGCTGAAAAACTTCCTATTGGATCATGGCAGATTATTGAAACACAAAAATCTGATAGTAATGATGATAAATTCGGCAGAATTCTTGGAATTTTTATTCTTGAGGATGGAACAAGAGTTAACGAATGGTTAATAAAAAATAACTATGCTGTTCCATACAAAGGTGAAAATAAAGAATTAACACAAGCAGAACATCAAGCTAATAAAAAGATTTTAATGGAGCGTGGCGAATTATAATGAAAATTGATGACTCGTTATCTGAAGCATTTGAAGTGAAACCAATGACACCAACTGAAGTAATTGATACAGATGGTGTAATTGTATCACAATCAAATAATAAAATTGAAGATGATTATGAAGTAACTCGTAATAATCTTCGTATCCTTTTACAACAAGGACAAGAGGCACTACAAAAGTCTTTGGATGTGGCTATGCAGTCAGAACATCCTCGTGCTTTTGAAGTTGTTGGAAATCTAATGAAGCAGTTGGCAGATATAAACCAACAATTATTAGATTTACATCAACAGAAACAAAAACTAGATGAACCATCTAAGGCAGAAAAAGCCAAACAGGTTACAAACAATGCTATCTTTGTAGGTAGCACTGCTGAGTTGAATAAGTTAATTAAGAATATGGCTAAAGGAGAATAATATGGCATTACCGATGATGAGTGCACCGACCTATACAATGGTCGTGCCCTCGAGTGGAGTGAGTGTGAAGTTTAGACCTTTCCTTGTTAAAGAGGAAAAGGCACTACTAATTGCACAACAGAGTGAAGATATTGGTGTTATGATTCAAACTTTAAAGGGAATCATTAACACTTGTGTACTAGACACACTTGATGTTGATAAACTAGCGACATTTGATCTTGAGTATATGTTTACTCAAATTAGAGCAAAGTCTGTTGGTGAAATTATTGAGTTAATATTCCCATGTGATATCGACCATGGTGAAGATAACGAAAAGGCTAGAGTTAAAGTTTCTATTGATTTAACTACATTGATTGTAGAAAAAGATCCGAATCATAACAACAAGATTAATCTTTTTGGTGATGTTGGAGTCGTTATGAAATATCCAACTATGGATGTTATGAAACGATTAGAAAATCTTGATACAAATGACTTAGATAAAGTGTTTAGTGTAGTTGCAGATTCTATCGACTACATCTATCAGGGTGAAGAGATTTTCTATGGTAAAGAACAGAAACATGAAGAGTTGTTACAGTTTTTAAACAATCTAACCTCTGAACAGTTCGTTAAGGTTCAACAATTCTTTGCTACAATGCCAAGAATTAAAAAGGAAATAGAATACACTTGCCCTGTGTGCCAAAAACAACACAGGAAGATGCTGGAGGGCATGCAAAGTTTTTTTTAATTAACCTTTGTCATGAAACATTGGCGAATTACTATAAAATGAATTTCGCTCTGATGCAGTACCACAAATACTCGCTAACGGAACTTGAGGAAATGATTCCGTTTGAAAGAGAAGTGTATGTTTATATGTTGATTGAGTATCTAGAAGAAGAAAAGAAAAGAATAGAATCTAAGAAAAGGTAAGAGATGGCAGTCATAACAGCATCACCTAAAAACTTCGCTGCAATGCTTGATATGCAGGCAACTGCTAACGAGCATTTATTTACTATGCGTAAATTACTTGAAACAGCACAACTCACTCAAATAGCAACTTTAGTTGAAACTAAAAAGATTGATGATGATGGTGATCGTCAAGAAAAAATTGAGGCTGAAACTTTAGAAACAGATAAACAATTATTAGTCACACAAAAAGAAATGCTTGCCAATATGAAAGAGCAAGCAAAAATTCGTGCAGAAGAAGCAAAAGCCATTGCTAGTTTAGCAGAAGGTATGAAAACTTTTAGATCACTTGGTGATAGAATAGGTGACTTAAAGAAAGGTTTTTCTGATAAGTTTGGTAGTGTCGGTGCACTAAAAACAACTGCTATGAAAGCAGTTAATCCTTTAGGAATTTTTAATAAATCTATCGAAAAAGAAAAGTTTATTAAAGCACAAAAAGCAATTAATCCTTCAATGTCTCGAGATGAGGCATCAAAGAACTTCAAAGGTGCATATGCCGCAACTAAAGAAATTAAAAATAACGAAACAAAGATAGCAGAGTTTAAACAAACCACTGGTTTTAGTGATGAACAAGTAGCAAAATCTACTGAAGGTAAAAAACTTCTTGCATCAAGAGAACAAAGTACTGGTGAACTCGCCAAATATGATTTAAGAGCACAAAGTCTTCAGGAAGAAAAAACTCCCACTGCTGCATTTGCGTCTGCTGGTGAACAACAAGAAGCTGCAAACGAACAACTAAAAGTTCAAGGTGCGCAGGCAGATCTTCTAACAAAAATAGAAGAAAATACTCGTCCAGGTGGAACACCAACAACTAAAGCAGAGGCTGGCGATAGTGGTGGAGGTGGTTTATTGGGTGGACTTGGTTTGGGATTAAAGTCGCTGGGTGCTGGTTTACAGGGATTGATGACTGGGGCAGGAAAGGGTATCGCTGGATTCTTGCAAGGCATAGCTACTGGTCTGGTATCTATTGGTAAAGCACTTTCAAGTTTGGCTGGTTCTGCTGGACAAGCAATTATTAAGTTTCTTCGTGGGCTTGCTATTGGTGTATCATTTCTGGCAAATCCATTAACATTAGTCGGACTTGCTGCATTTACTCTTGCTATGATGGGTATTGGTAAAGCACTTGAAATGGCTGCACCATTTATGGAAGCATTAGCTCCAGTGTTAATGAAAGTTGCCGATGTTATACAAAATGTATTTGTTGCTGCTATTGAAAAAATCCCAGAGGTAATCAAAGGAGTTGGTGATGTTATTATGGGAGTGATTGGTGCTATCTCTGACTCAATTATAGCAATCATTGATGCTGTTGTTTCTAGTATTGAAAGATTAGCAGCGATAGATGGTAGTTCACTTGCTCAAACTGCTGGTGGGCTATTCGCAATTAGTGGAGCGATGGCTGCATTTGGTGCTGGCTCAGCGATTGCTGGTGTTGGTAACTTAGTTAGTGGATTACTCGGTGCAGTAACTCCAGGTGGATCTGCCGTTGATCAGATTATGAAACTCGGTGAGAGTGGTCCAAACATTGAGAAGGCAGGTATCGGTGTAGAAAAATTAGCATCAGGAATGAAAGCATTCTCTGCCATAGACACCGATAAGATTAAAGCAATTGCTGCATTACCTACTGATAAAATTGCAGCAATGGGTGCAGCGATGGGTGCTGCTGGATTGGTGAATAGTAAGTCTGCTGAGAATCGTGCAGCAGAAAGACAATCTGGTGGAGGTGGTGGCAATACTTCTGTTGTTGCTCCAACGATTAATAATACAACTCGTCAAACACAACTAATTAAACCACCAGTAAGAAATCAAGAGTCATCTCTTAGTTCTTGGCAACGAAGCAAATACGCATAAAAAAAGGGATCTTTACGATCCCTTTTTAATTTCTACTCTAAAGATTAATCTTCTTTAGCAATCTTCTCGAAGTAAGACATAACATCATCGTCATCGTCATTAATCTCAGGCATCTTTGGTGCTGGTTTTGAGGCAACCTTTGGTGCAGATGCTACTGGACGATCTTCCTGTTCGGCAATCTCTGCAGCAGACTTGCTTGCAAAAGAATCACCAGACAAAACTTCATTGAGTTTCTTTTTCAACTCATCATAAGATTTAAAGTTTTTACGATCTGTAAACTCAGACAACTTGGTTTGTGCGTTTACGATAGCCAATAGTTTTTCTTCATTATCAGAAACTGCCACTGGTTCGCTGAAACCTGACTCATCATAGTTGGCGTAACCATCTTTCTTACGCATACGCATTTTGAAGTTTGCACCTTCCCACAAATCAAAGACATTGACTGGCTTCTCGTCTTCAAAAGTTGGACGAGCCTTGTCCATAATCTTGTCAAAGATTTTCTTGCCGAATTTAAACAAGAATACCTTACCCTCGTTTTCAGGATGCTTTGGATCTGATACAATCAGAACATTGGCAATGAAAGAGAGTTTACGCTTTTGTTTGCGAGCGATTTCTTTGTTGGCTTCAGAACCAGAGTTCCAAAGAGTGGTGTTCAACTCACCAACAGGATCGTTCTCACCAAGAGTGGTTAGAGAGTTTTCAATATACCACTTACCAGTTG
>Ga0164292_10004604_pt1 | contig 11225 bp, 14 predicted proteins | sample GEODES117metaG_FD_111486 | JGI IMG/M metagenome (GOLD analysis project Ga0164292, IMG submission 111486) | Eutrophic lake water microbial communities from Lake Mendota, Wisconsin, USA - GEODES117 metaG | ecosystem: Environmental > Aquatic > Freshwater > Lake | place: USA: Lake Mendota... | reverse complement strand
CCTTGAGGTCCACCACGTCTTCGGGGGGGACGCCGAGGCGGGTGATCACCTCGGCGCGCCGCACCACAGAGGGGCCGCTGCTGCGGGCTTGGGGGCCGCCACCGAGGTAGAGAACGGCGATGTCCCGCCCGTCGTCCACCAGCTGGAAGAGATCGCGGTCACCGGAGAGGATGCGCACCCGCCAGCCCTGCTGGGCCGCCTGATCCGCCAGGGTGCCGAGTACGTCGTCGGCCTCGAAGCCCGGGGCGGTGCAGAGGGGAAGGTCTAGGGCGTCGCGCAGGATGGCCTGGAGGTTCTCCAGGTCGGCGAAGAAGGCTTCGGGGGCCTCCTCCCGATGGGCTTTGTAGGTCTCGTCTGCCTCGTGGCGGAAGGTGGGTTCGGCGGTGTCGAAGGCGATGACCACGCCGTTGGGCGCCAGGCTGCGGCAGTTCTCAAGCAGCGCCTTGAGGAAGCCGTAGGTCACGCTGGTGGGGACCCCCGCCTTGGTGCTCAGCCCGCCATCGCCGCCCTTGGCGAAGGCGTAGAAGCTGCGGAAGGCCAGCGAATGGCCATCCACCAACAGCAGGAGGGGCCGCTCTTCTCCAGGCCCGCCCGCCAGCTCCCCCGCGGCCCCTGCCGCCGGCTCTGCCGCTGCGGTGCTCCCCTCGGCCGCAGGGTCCCCTTCCGACTGTTGCCGTGCCGCCCGCTGGGCCTCCCGTTCCGTCATGCGCTTGCCCATCGCCCCCTGCGCTGCCTCCCGCGGCCCCGCTGATCGCCACAGCCTGCCAGAGCTGGCCGCCGCCCCCGCCCCCGTCGCCGCAACCGCAACCGTCGCCGCCGGGGCCGTGTTCAGCCCCTGCGGCCGCTATCGCTGGTGGCTGGGCCGGATTTGGCAGCCCCGGGGGCCGCGTCTGCTGTTTGTGGGCCTGAACCCCTCGCGGGCCGATGCCCAGCGCGACGACCCCACCCTGCGGCGGCTGCAGGCCTTTGCCCGCGACTGGGGCTACGGCGGCCTGGAGGTGCTGAACCTGTTCGCCCGGGTCAGCCCGTCCCCGACGGTGCTGCGCCGTTGCACGGATCCGGTGGGCCGCCGCTGTGACGCCTGGATCCGCCGGCGGCTGCGGTGCCTGGCCGCCGGGGAGGCGCCGGCGCGGCTCTGGCTTGGCTGGGGCAACGGCGGCAGCTGGCGGGGGCGGGACACCGCTGTACTGGCCCTGTTGGCGGCGGAGGGGTGGCCGGCGTTTTGCCTGGGCCGCACCCGACTGGGTCAGCCAGGCCATCCGCTCTACCGGCCCCGGGGCGGGAGCCTGGAGCCGTTTGCGCCATCCTGAGGGCATCCCCGTGCGCCACAAGGCCTGACACCATGCCCCGCGTTCCCCGTCGCTATTCCATCCACCTGATCCTCAGCGGCGGCCAGACCGAGGTGGTTCATTTCGCCACCCTCGAAGCCTTCCAGCAGTGGTACACGGGCGTATTGCACGGTGCCGGTTCTGCCGACGCGTTTGTGAATGTGCCAATCAGTGGCCTGGAGGGGGAGTACCTGCTGATCCGGGCCAATGCCCTGGTGGGTCTGCGGGTGGAGCCGATCTACGGCATGGACGACTGAGCCGCCCGCTCCAGCCGCGGTCCGTCCTCCCCGAGGGCGTGCAGCAGCCGCCAGCTGCTGATCAGGTCGGGGCCCTGCAGGCTCCCCAGCAGGGCGGCCCGCAGGCTCTTCATCAGCACGCCTTTCTTGACCCCTGCGGCGGCCGCGACTTCCGTGAGCAGGGCCTGGGCGCTCTCCGGGTTGAGGCCCCCCGCGGCCGGCACAGCGCCCGGTGCGGCCAGGCGGCAGGCGAGGGCTTCCAGGCAGGCGCGGGCCCCCTCCTGCTGGAGCTGGGCGAGGGCGGCGGCATCGGTTTCGGGGCGCTGGAAGAAGGGTTCGGCCTCACGAACGCCGTCGGCCAGCAGGGTGAGGGAGGGCCCGATCAGGGCGCTGAGTTCCTCCTGCCAAGCCGGATCGGCGGTGGCGCCCGCCTGACCCCAGCCCCGCTCCGCCCAGAGGGGCCGGAGCCGCTCGGCGAGCAGGGGGGGCGTCAGTTCGTGCAGCACCTGGCCGTTCAGCCAGTTCAGCTTGTCCCAGTCGAAGCGGGCCCCGGCCCGGTTCACCCGATCGAAGTCGAACATACGGGCGGCGTCGGCGAGCTGGAAGCGTTCGCCCATGCCCTCCGGTGGGGACCAACCCAGCAGGGTCATGTAGTTGGCCAGGGCGGTGCTTGTGTAGCCCATGGCGCGGAAATCGCTGATGGAGGTGACACCATCGCGCTTGGAGAGCTTGCGGCCCTCCTGGTTGAGGATCAGTGGCGTGTGGGCGAATTGGGGCAGGGGCTCACCAAGGGCTTCGTAAAGCAGCAGCTGCTTGGCGGTGTTGGCGATGTGATCCTCGCCGCGGATCACGTGGCTGATAGCCATGTCGGCGTCGTCGACCACCACCACGAGGTTGTAGAGGGGGTCGCCGATGCGGTCGGCGGGGGTCCGCCGGGCGATCACCATGTCGCCGCCCAGGTCGGCTCCGCGCCATTCCATCGGGCCCCGCACCAGGTCGTGCCAGCGGATGATGCGCTCGTCGTCGATGCGGAAACGGATCACCGCCTCGCGGCCCTCAGCGCGGAAAGCTTGCTCCTGCTCTGGGGTGAGGGAGCGGTGGCGATTGTCGTAGCGGGGGGGGCGGTTTTCGGCCTGCTGGCGCTCCCGCATCTCGGTGAGCTCCGCTTCGGTGGCGTAGCAGCGATAGGCGTGGCCCGCCTCGAGTAGGCGGGCGATCGCGGCGTGATGGAGATCCACCCGGGCGCTCTGGATCACCGGTTCGCCGTCCCAGTCGAGGCCGAGCCAGTGGAGCCCTTCGAGGATGTTGGTGGTGTATTCAGGCTTGGAGCGCTCGCGGTCGGTGTCTTCGATGCGCAACAGGAACTGACCGCCGTGCCGCCGGGCGAATAGCCAGTTGAAGACCGCAGTGCGGGCGGTGCCGATGTGGAGGGTGCCGGTGGGGCTGGGGGCCAGGCGCACACGGACCGGACCCGAGACGTTCACCGAGAGCCTCCTGGAGCGTGGGGTGTGGAACGGGACTGACGGGGCTCGAACCCGCAACTTCCGCCGTGACAGGGCGGTGCTCTAACCGATTGAACTACAGTCCCAAGGCGAATCCAAAAGGATTCGAAATATCGATAAACTCAATTTCCGCAAGGAAAAAGAATTTGTAGGGATGAAATCGATGGGTGTGAATCCTATCGTTTTCCACAGGATCGGAAGCGCCGATCCAGCCCTGCGCCATGGACGCCGACTTGAGAAGTATCCATCGTCACCGGCCCCCCCGTCAACGGGGCCGGCCGCGGTTTGCGGCTGTTGGCGGGAGGACGGGTGGGGGAGTGCTCTGGGGGCAGCAAAAAACCGCCCCCCAGAGCGGCCGGGGGGCGGCTGGGGCGGAACGAGGTCCGCGTGACAGGGAGGTCAGGGGCGGAAGCCGGCAGGTTCGATCAGGCGCACCTGGTTGCCACGGGCGGTGAATTCCCGGCCTTGGTCGCTCTGCACCACCACCCGTCCGCCGGATTTGACCCGGATCACCCGGGCCCGCACCCAGCCAAGGGCGGCGGATTCGAGCACTTTCACCACGTCACCGGGCTGCAGATCCAATTCCATGTTCAGGATCGACTTGGGGACCAAGAGACAGCAAATGGGGTCATCGGACGCGCCGTGGAGGACTTGAACCCCCGACATCAGGTTTTGGAGACCTGCGTTCTACCAACTGAACTAACGGCGCAGGGGTGATGACCCCTGGAAAAACTGGGCGTAATGGGAGGGACAGGGACGGCCCCGCTCCTTTGGCCTCAGCGATCGAAGCGCTGCTTGACGCGTGTGGCTTTACCCACCCGATCCCGCAGATAGAACAGCTTCGCCCGTCGCACCTTACCGCGCCGCTCCACCTTCACGGAAGCCACCTGGGGGCTGTGAAGCATGAACACCCGCTCGACGCCGATGCCCTGGAAGATGCGGCGCACGGTGATGGTTTCGTTCAGGCCGCCGTGGCGCTTGGCGATCACGACGCCCTCATAGGGCTGCACCCGCTCCTTGTTGCCCTCGCGGATGCGCACGCCCACCTGCACGGTGTCGCCCACATAGATTTCGGGCAGATCGCTCTTGAGCTGCTCGGCCTCGAAGGCAGCGATCAGCTCGCTGGCGCTGAGGCGGCCGGTGCTGACGCGCACCGCCGGGGCACTGGCTGCCGCCGGTGCGCTGTCGGTGGATTCCGAGGGGGCCTCGGTGGGGCTCTCCTCCGCCAGGGCTGCCCCTGCCGGGGTGGCTCCAGAGAGAGTTTCTTCAGTGTTGGGGGTTTCCGCTGCCATCCCGATTTCTGCGACGCCTGGCCAAACCACCAGTGTACCGGCTCAGGGGTCTTCCCCCTCCCGGGGCGGTGCGGGGGCGACGGGGGCGGGCCGTGCCCGTCGCCAACGCTGCACCAGCAGTCCGGCGCCGCTGGCCAGCATCCACAGCAGGCCCAGGCCATTGAGCAGCACGTAGAGGGTCTCCCCCGTCGGGCCGAACCAGGCCCGCAGCCATTCCCCCTCGTGCAGGGCCATCAGCCCATGGGCCCCATCGCGGTCCAAGCCGCCCCAGTCCCGCAGTAGGCGGTAGCCGACCCCCGTGGCCACCGTCAGCAGGAGGGGCAGCAGCACGAAGGGCGCCATCGCTCCGTGCCACTGCCGCAAGCGGGCGTACAGCGGTACCCCTCGCCGTGGCTCCCCTCCCTGGCCCATGGCTGCCTCCATCGCGGCTTTCCCATGCTGCGGCACGCGCCGGGGCCGCCGTTGATAGCTTGATTCCCGTTGCGGCCTGTCTCCGCGTGAATCTTTTCGCCGATCTGCTCAGCGGTTCCTCCGGCAGGGATGCCCGCGGCGGCGCTCCCCAGGCCGTGGTCACCCAGACCGGGCCGCGCATCCAGCGGGGTCGCCGCGGCGTGGAGGTGAAGTCGGCACGGGAGCTGGCGATCATGCGCCAGGCCAGCCGGATTGTGGCCACGGTGCTGCGGGAGATCGCCGAGCGCGCTGCCCCGGGGATGACCACCGCCGACCTCGACCGCTACGCCGAAACCCGCATCCGCGAGATGGGGGCGGTACCCAGTTTCAAGGGTTACCACGGCTTTCCCGCCAGCATCTGCGCCTCGGTGAACGACGAGGTGGTGCATGGCATCCCCCATGCTCGCCGCACCCTCCGCCACGGAGACCTGCTGAAGGTCGACACCGGGGCCTTCTTTGAGGGATTCCATGGGGACAGCTGCATCACCCTCTGCCTCGGCGAGGGGGTGAGCGAAGAGGCGCGCCGTCTCAGCCGCGTTGCCCAGGAGGCGCTGATGAAGGGTCTGGCCACGGTGCGGGCCGGCAGCACGTTGTTGGAGCTCGCCGGAGCGGTGCAGGACCATGTGGAGGCCCACAGTTATGCGGTGGTGGAGGATTTCACGGGCCATGGTGTGGGGCGAAACCTGCACGAAGAGCCGTCGGTCTTCAACTTCCGCACCCGCGATCTGCCCGATCTCACCCTGCGTCCCGGCATGACGCTGGCCGTGGAGCCCATCCTCAATGCCGGCAGCAAGGCCTGCCGAACCCTCAAGGACCGCTGGACGGTGGTGACCGTCGATGGCAGCCTTTCGGCCCAGTGGGAGCACACGATCGCCGTCACCTCCGACGGCTGTGAAATCCTCACCGACCGCGATTTCTAGGTAGCCGGACGGGTCACGGCGCGGAAATACCCCCAGCGCAGCACTGTGGCGAGGGGCATCAGCACGTAGGTGAGCGGATTGATGGTCACGATGATCAATCCACAGTTCCAGTCCGCCTGGCGCAGAATTTCGCCGGCCACCCAGTCGGCATCCATCACCCCAATCGGGTTTAGCTCGGAGCGGAACGGTCCAAGCACCAGGCGGCGCAGCCGCAGGGCGGGGGCCAGATCAAGGGCCCGCAGGCTCAGCAGTTGGCCCATCAGCCGTTTGCTCAGCTCGTAGAGGGGGCTCAGGGCGGCCTGGATCTCCGCCTCCGAGGTGTTCACCCACACCTCGGAGCGGCGCCGCTCCGGTTCCCGGCTCCCCCGCTCGGCCGCCACCGCCGCGAAGAGCTCCAGCAGTCGCCATGCGCTAAGGGCGTTCACCTCCAGGGAGCGCTCCACCGCTTGGGGATCGCGTGCGCCCTGCACGTTCACCCCATGGTTCAGCACCAACACATCCACCTCCGCCAGGCAGTCGCGCAGTTCCTCCTCGGCCCCCACTCGCCAGCGGAGCTGGCGCAGGGGGATGGGGTGGCCTCCTCCATCCAGCAGTTCGATCGGCTGATCGCCGTGGCTGAGGGCGATCAGCCGGGCGCCGCGGCCGTGCCAGCGGCGCAGCAGGGCGCGGCCAAGGGCACCGCCGGCGCCGGTGATCGCCACGGTGAGCGGAGCGGGGGAGGGATCTGCGGGCATGGGCCTGGCGGCTCCGGACAGCTGGGGGCAGCATGGAGCCAGGTGATGCGCTGCCTAGATTGGCGCCACCCCGCCGGCGCTCCCGAGGTCGCTCCATGCCCGCTCCCCTGCTGATCGGCTCGAGCGAACCCTTCAGCGGCAAGTCGGCGGTGGCCCTGGGCCTGGGCCGCCTGTTGGCGCGCCAGGGGGTGAGCCTGCGCTTCGGCAAGCCCCTGGCCACCATGCCCACCGGGTTGGGCTCGGCCGGCCTGCCGGTTGGGGCTGAGGGGCCTCTGATCGATGAGGACACCCGTTTCTTGGGCTCCTTCCTCGGCCTGGCGCCCGAGCAGCTCATCCCCTCCCTGCATTGCCTCGATCCGGCTTCGGCGCACCAGCGGCTGCTGGCGGGCGATCTGGAGGCCGGCGAGGGTTTCGCCGCCCTGTGCCGGGCCCTGGGCCCGGATCCCGCCGTTCCTCAGGAGGATCAGCTCGTGATGTTGGAGGGGGCCGGCAGCCTCAGCGAGGGATTGCTGTTTGGCCTGAGCCTGCCCCAGCTGGCCCATGGCCTGGGGGCAGAGGTGGTGCTGGTGCACCCCTGGAGGGATAGCCGCAGCGTGGATCCGCTCCTGGAGGCCTCTCGCCAGCTGGGCGATCGACTCGCCGGCGTGGTGCTCAATACCGTCGACCCTGAGCTGGTGGCCGCCCTGCAGCAGGAGGTGGGGCCGGCCCTGGAGCGCCTCGGCCTGGCGGTCTTTGGGATCCTGCCCCGCAGCCCGCTGCTGCGCAGCGTCACGGTGGAGGAGCTGGTGCGTCGTTTGGATGCGCGGGTTCTCTGCTGCGCCGACCGCCTCGACCTGCTGGTGGAAACCCTCTCGATCGGGGCGATGAATGTGAGCTCGGCCATGGAGTTCTTCCGCCGCCGCCGCAACATGGCCGTGGTCACCGGGGCGGATCGGATTGAGATCCAGCTGGCGGCCCTGGAGGCTTCCACCCAGTGCCTGATCCTCACCGGGGTGGGTGAACCGTTGCCCCAGCTGATCAGCCGCTCGGAGGAGCTGGAGGTGCCGGTGCTGAAGGTGGAGCACGACACCCTCACCACCGTGGAGGTGATTGAGGCGGCGATCGGCCATGTGCGCCTGCAGGAGGCTGTGAAGGCCTCCTATGCGGTGCGGCTGGTGGAGGAGAACTGCCGCTTCGAGCGCCTCTTCGAGCGGCTGCGTCTGCCGGTGCGGCTCTGACCGATGCGGGCCATCGCTGCTAGGTTCGAGCTATCGACTGTCCGCTGCGGGTGACCCGGTCCTTAGATCTCCCGGCCCTCGACCGGATCGACACGCTGGCCCAAGAGCTGGCAATGCTTCAGGACCGTGGAAAGCGCAGGATCGCCATCCTCGGTAGCCGCCACGTGCCGGTGGTGGCCATCCATCTGGTCGAATTGGTGGCCCGCTCTCTCGCCCAGGAGGGCCACAGCCTCATCACCTCTGGCTCCCTGGGGGTGAACGCCGCGGTGATCCGCAGCGTGCTCGAGGTGGATCCGGCCCGGCTCACCGTGCTGCTGCCCCAGAGCCTGGATCGCCAGCCGGCCGAATCCCGCGATCAGCTGGAGAAGGTGCTGCATCTCGTGGAGAAGCCGGAGCACGATGAGCTCCCCCTGCCGATGGCCAGCAGCCTCTGCAACCAGGAGATCATCAGCCGCTGCGACCAACTGATCTGCTACGCCTTTCACGACAGCGAAACCCTCCTCTCCAGCTGCCGCACCGCTGAAGACATGGGCAAGGTGGTGAGCCTGATGTTCTTCGACTGATCCGAAACTGCTTGAGATGGGTCCGAGCCTGATTCGAGCAGTGGCAACCCCCTAGGGCTGGCTGTCGGCTTCGGGGAGCACCTGCAGGCGCGTTCCCTCCCTCCCCAGCACGCTCACCCGTTCGCCGGCGGGCAGGGGCCGGCCGGGCTCGAGGTTGAGGGCGGCCCAGCTCTGGCCCTGCCAGAGCACCCGCCCCTCGCCCGCCGCATCGAAGGCTGCGATCACCTCGGCGCTGCTGGCGCCCGCCGCCGGCGGGATGGCCCGTTCGCGCGAGCGGCCGGCCCAGCGCCGCAGCCCGACGGCCCCCGCCCCCAGCAAGGCCAGCCCCAGCAGGATCTGAAGCCCGGTCGGAACCGGCACAAGGGCGGTGAGTGTGGCGAGAACCAGGGCCACGCCCCCAGCGAGCAGCAGCAGCCCGTCGCTGTCGATCCCGAGCAGGGCCAGCAACAGCATGGGTAGGGCCAGGAGCAGCCAGAGGGGCGCGGGCATGGCGGGTCAGGGCAGGGGCGGGTTGGGGCCCCGTTCAGGGCAGGCGGCAGCGTTGGCGCAGGGCCTGGCGCAGGCGGGGTACCGCATCGCTCTGGCCCTGCAGGCCGAAGGCCTCCTGCTCGAGGAGGCGGTTGTTCTGGTGATAGCGGCTGGTGAGGATGCCGCTGATCTCCTGCTCGACCACCGGCGGCAGGGAGAAGCGCCAGCCGATCGGGGTGAGGGTGCCGGTGGGGCAGCTCTGGACCGCGTGCACCGCCTCGTGCAGGAAGGTGGGCCTGGCGATGCCCAGCTCGAAAGCGAGGGGCGAGAGCCAGAGGGTGCGGGAGGTGCTCTGGAAGAGACCGTAGGCCTGGCGCACGGGCGGCAGGGCAATGCGCAGGGTGAAGCCCGGGCTTGTAGATCGCGTATCAAGGGTTGGAGATCGGCCGGTAGGGCGCTGAGGGGCCGGGGCGCCAGGGCAGCCGGGGGGGCCTGTGCAAGGGCAGCGGGGATCATCAAGGGCTCCGGAGCCTGGATCCACGCTAGGCACTGCCGCCCTGCTCCACCCGGCCTAGCTTGCCTATACGTGTTCCCCCTGCGATGGAAGCCCTTTTCCTGGCCATATTCGGCACCTTGGCCGCCGTGGGGGTGAGCGGCGTGAAGGTCACCAGCAGCAGCCGCTCGATGCTGGTGGAGCGCCTTGGCAAGTACAACCGCCAGCTCAAGCCCGGCCTGTCGCTGGTGCTGCCGGGGGTGGAGCGAGTGGTAAGTCACGAATCGCTCAAGGAGCGGGTGCTCGATATCCCGCCGCAGCAGTGCATCACCCGCGACAACGTTTCGATCGAGGTGGATGCGGTGGTGTATTGGCAGCTGCTCGAGCATCCCCGCGCCTACTACGCCGTCGACAACCTGCAGGCGGCGATGGTGAACCTGGTGCTGACCCAGATTCGGGCGGAGATGGGCAAGCTCGACCTCGACCAGACCTTCACCACCCGCCAGGAGGTGAATGAGGTGCTGCTGCGGGAACTCGATCAGGCCACCGATCCCTGGGGCGTGAAGGTGACACGGGTGGAGATGCGCGACATCCAGCCCTCCAAGGGGGTGAAGCAGGCGATGGAGCAGCAGATGACCGCCGAGCGAGAGAAGCGGGCCTCAATTTTGCGCTCGGAGGGGGAGCGGGAAGCGCAGGTGAATGCGGCGCGGGGCCGGGCCGAGGCCCTGGTGCTTGATGCCAAGGCCAAGCAGGAGGCGCTGTTGCTGGAAGCTGATGCCCAGTCGAAGCAGCAGCGGCTGTTGGCGCAGGCGCGGGCGGCGGCCGCCGGCGAGCTGGCCGCGGCGATCGAGGCCAATCCTGCGGCGGCCGAAAGCCTGCGGCTGCTGCTGGCGCGGGATTGGATGGCGATGGGCCAGGAGATGGCGCGGGCCCAGGGGGGCAGCGTGCTGATGGTGGATCCCCAGAGCCCAGCGTCGTTGCTGGCGGCCCTGAAGGGCCTGCAGGAGAAGGGCTGAGCCGATCGAGACTCAGCCCCGCAGCAGGGCCCGCAGCCCCTCGCTGTAGAGAAGTCCCGTACAAAGGATGCCGCCGGCCCAGCAGAGGCTGCGCAAGGGAGGGATGTTGGCGACGTAGGCGCCGATGTAACCGAGCCGCAGCAGGGGATGGAGCCAGGCGGCTGCGGCGCTGATGCCGGCGGTGGCGGTGAGCTCGGGTGCTGCCAGCAACACCAGCAGGCAGGCGGGGGCGTGGAGGGTGAAGGCCTCAAAGCTGTTCTGGTGGGCCCAGTTGGCGCGTTTTCCCCAGGCGGGCAGCCTCTCGAACATCGCCCGCGGCGCCGCCAGGTCGGCGGGGGTGAAATCAGCCTTGGAGCGGCCAGCGGCCAGGGGGATCAGGCTGAGGATCACCACGGCGCCGCTGAGCACCAGGGACCAGGCAAAGGGGGCCACGGTGCCGGGTGGGATGACCGGCAGGGAGGTGGCGGCCAGGAGGGAGAGGGGGGCCATGGCGGCGGGGTGGAGCTGCTCCCGTTCTAGGAGGCAGAAGGGACAGGGCTGAGGGAGCAATTGGAGAGGCGCCCTGCTTCTGCATTGGGCCACTCGGGGTACCGTCCCGCCACGTGGCTGAACGTGGGAGAAAAAAGGTATCAAAATACAGGTGTAATGTTTGAAGTGCCAATGCGGGTTGCTCACCTTCTTCTCACGAGTCCGTCATCCTTTCTCGTCTCCATCGTGCTAGCTCCTGCCGAGGCCTAGGCGACCTCCATCTGGGACTGGACATTGGCGGGAACTTCGGTCAGTGGTTCCGGCATGTTCCTGCCCGCGGATGTGGTCCCTGTGCCCAATACTCCGTCCACAAGTGTGCTGCAATGGAATGGACTAGCTGATTCACGGATTGTTTTGGGAGCCGGGGGTGGTGCTATCTTCTGGTTTGGCTCTAGTCCGGCAGAATCCTGTCTTGAATTGTATGCAGATTCGGCCACGGTGGCCATCTTTGAGCCCGCCAATCAATTGTTCTGTGTTT
>Ga0164292_10004603_pt1 | contig 11226 bp, 3 predicted proteins | sample GEODES117metaG_FD_111486 | JGI IMG/M metagenome (GOLD analysis project Ga0164292, IMG submission 111486) | Eutrophic lake water microbial communities from Lake Mendota, Wisconsin, USA - GEODES117 metaG | ecosystem: Environmental > Aquatic > Freshwater > Lake | place: USA: Lake Mendota, Wisconsin... | reverse complement strand
GTTTTCATTATATGCGCACTTAAACTCTCTATAGTAAACGTTTTTAATATTGGTATGGGTTTTGGGGTGTTTCTATCAAATCTGTCTACATAAGTTGGTATCTTATCCGGATTGGTTACGACAATCGAATATTTGTTGGTTTCATTATCGGTTGGGAATTTTCTTAAAAGGTCTACAATAACCTTATCTGTAATTTGAGAACACAAAAATGGAGAGGCATCCGTTGTTTTTACTATGTCAGCGTTTGCAGGTTTTCTACTTATAAAATTTATCATATTATTAATTGTACTAACAAATGACTTATCATAGTCCCATGGGTTACTATAATGATTGACAGATATTTTAGACCGTTCTAAAATACTACTGTATTCAGTATCAACAAAATTATACTCATTAATGAAGTTTTTATTAGAACTTGGTGGGTATGTAAATTTATTTCCGGCCATGCTGATGCGTTTCATTTCGGTCTTGTTGCTCTCAGTATTGAGTGGCAATCCTAGGTGTAGCGCAGTAAATGTCGATTGGGTTGTGGTGTTACATGATTCTACTTCAAACAATTCTTCTAATATTAACTGTTTTAGCATTAGTATGTCACCATTTTCTTCGCCGGCTAATACCGGAAACCCATTACTCGGTATCAACTTCCCATTTAAGCGGGCGACATTCTCACGGATAACCAGCGGATTGATAGGGATAACTTCATAATTTATGGGTCCTGAAGATTCCTTATACGACGCATAATCAGTAAACACAACCGTTTTTATATGTCCAGGGCGATTATTGATATCAAGAATAATTTCACCAATTTGATAGTATTTGAACGGTATAAAGCCAGGACTCGCGGATACTATAGTGTATATTTCTTGAACAATTTTTATCGCATCGTCAGTTGTATATACATATTCGTCTGTTTTACCAGGTTCAACATGCAATGAATTAATTAAAGTTTCATTCATTTCGTAGACCTTCATATATAGGTATTTGGATTGACCCATTTTGTTGTCGATGAGGGAGTTAAGAACGCCAACAATATCGGTTATATATTTTTCAATAGATTGATTGTCCTTTCTGGATGCTTTCCAATTATATACATAGAGGTAGTAACATGTTCGCAATATTAACTGATATACATTTGAAAACCCGGTTTTTTCGACGTTTAATACAGGGATAATAATGTTAGTGAACTTATTTATACATAATATCAATGAATTAATAACATCTTTATTATGGCTCTCATCTTGCAAATAATAGTTCGTAAAGTATGATAAAAGTGAAACATCTTCACATGATAATTTACCGTTTTTATACATAGTAGTATTAAAATCGGTGCACATATTACGTATCATAGTGTCAACATCAGCCGTATCTACGGACGTACTTCTTACAAGAGAATATTTATCAATTAGATCTATTCCTGGGTGTATAGATGGTAAACTCTGTTTAACGCCTTGACTCTTCTGCCGTTGTGCCTCCTTATCTGGCAGCAGTAATTGTGTATATAGTTGTCCGCCTACATTAAGTAATCGGCTGTATATGTCCGTGTTCGCATTTTCCTCTATTTTGAACAATCGTTTTAACTGATAATTCATTGCTGAGATAATATATTTTTCTTCTTGTTCTTGATTTTGAATATTATCTGGTTTAATAAAATGTCCAGATTCGAATGGTTTCTCAAAATTATATACCGTATGAGTAGCCACCGCCGATGATATATATTTGCGTGTTCGAATCATGCCACTCTCTTCTTGAATTTTATCAGTCGGGTCGTTCTCATATTTGCCGTCGCCACCCTTAATTTGAGCACTATAAAATGGATATCCTTGATACTTCGATTCTGAGTTATCTATTTTTGTATTCAAAAATGCAACCACTGTATCCGTATCAGCACATTGAAACTCATTTTCTTTGCCTGCAAAATCACCGATAATTAAGTTGCGGATAGGGACTTTTCCTGCACCATCACTACAAAACTGAATAAAAACCAATACATGGCTGCGCGAGCTTTGGGGATTATTTGTTGTGGCTTTTACATATCTATCCACATCAACCAACTGTTTTAACACTTGACCCATATTTTTAAATTCTTTGACCGGATTATTGATATTTACATGATAAGTATGTTTTGATTGGCCTATATTGCCACTAATAATGTTCAAATCTGTATCAAATACATATTCGGCAGACGTGTGGTCTTTCAAATCATTTGTCATATAAAACTCTTTGACGACGACCTTGACAGAGTCGACGTTTTTGGTTGGTGCATTTAGTTTTCCTATAATTACGTTACATAAATGTATCACGATACCGTTTTTCTCTTCGGGTTTACCTTTATTAAAATATATCAACGAAGATGTTTTACCAGATCCGGATGCACCATATCCTAATAAAAATACCGGTTTATTCTCGGTACAGATTTGCTCAATTATTGCCGTCATATTTTTTGCATTCTCGAGATTTGTCTCTTTTACGCCACTGTTAATGTTATACAGTGGGAATATGTTTTCATAATTGCCAAACAAATAATATTTATCATATTTATTAACTTTCTCTATCTCTTTCGGTCCTAATGCTGATGTTTTATACGTTACAATTCCGTCGGGTTCGTCTAATCCGTCTACTGCAGCTATCGTTTTCTTTTTGTCCTTACCATATGTAATTTGTTTATAGAACGGGGCAGAGTATATTTTATATCCTAATATCATTGCATTAAATTTCTGGCGCGCTTCACCCGCAAGAGATGATGGTTTTAAACGAATATCATAACGTTGGTTCCATGGTTTATTACCACTGAGCCCTTCCGGTTCTGTACTGTTAATCTTTAAATATGTTATAACATCTGTTCGGTTTTGACTACTAACATAGTCATCAATATACACTTTCAAACGCTTTTGTTGCTGGGATTTTAAATTATCCTGGATTAGAATCGTATCTACTGAAGATAGTAAAGTAAATATGGGGGTAACCTGCTGCATATGTTCATAAATTTTGTTTAATGCGTGCCCGATAAAAATCGTAACATGGTTCGGCAGAGGGGATGTCGCAGATGGATATAGCGTCTGTGTGTTTTCAATCTGTTTTTCAATGAGTTCTATAAACCTAAAAATATGTATATAATAAGTTCTCGGCGCACTATTTGTGAGTTGTTTATAATTTTTCGTGTCTTTTTTAATTTGACTCGCGAAATTAGAAACTGTATCGGTTGAAATGCTATGTGCAATTAAATCTGATAAATTTTTGATAAGGTCGTGGTCTTTGGTAAGGTTGTCGTATTCGGCAAGGTCCGTGTCGTTAGGTATATCAACATTATACTCTACGTAAGCAAAATTTGCAAAAGGCTGTAATATATGTTCATCGAAAGATGTATTGGGTCTTATGTTACTACCCGATAATATGTAGGACTTGATTTTGGTTAACATTGTTGGCGTAAGTGCGTTCAGTTTAAAATAAAAAGGCTGTGTCAATAAAAAATATACGTATTTTTTGAAACCATCTTCATTATTGGATAATATCTTATTTAAACTGGTTAAATCGTCATTGGGAGAACCGCCAATTTTTTTAGAATTCATGATGCGCTTAACAAAATACGCTTTAACATCCGCCTTGAACTGTGAAATCGGTGTCTCTTTATCCGGATTTTTCTTTCGGTACTCGTTCACCCACTTTTTATAAGGAGTGGAATCAAAGTACATTTGTGCAGATGCAAACTTGCTATAATCTGGTGGATTAAAAATGTCAACTGGTTTGGGTGCAATAGGAGTCGGGATAACCGCAGGTTTGTCTTGTTGCACAATAGCCGGCTGGGCGGCGTATAGGGCGGCAATGGAAGTTCTAGCATTCTGTATTAATTGTTCAAGACGACTGTTATATTTATTTTGACGTTCGAATATATTTATTTTATTTTCCATATCATTATTGATTAATACTTGTAAACTGGTCCAGTCGTCATATTTAGTAGTAATTGTTGCAGTAATCGTGTTCGCATCGAATAATGCATTTGAACAGACTAAGTATCTTTTATCAAAATCATCAAGTTTGTCTGTTATGTCACGAACACGGGTTACCAATAATAGAGGCGTACCAGGTTTAATATTTCCGTATGGTTTAACATTTGTTCCTGTAATCGATATTTGTTGACCCGTTTTCGATACTTTAAATGGGGTTGTACTTCCATAAAATACGGGCGTTGTCTCCTTGGTAGGTTCAAAATTGGTATCACTCTTTATATTTATTGCCATAATTACATGTTGATTGTCTTTCCAAGATGTTCCATTGGGTTTGGCCATTATATTTACTAAAAGAATAGATTATATATTATCAAGACAAACTTTATATTTCTATGCAAAAACAATATTAAACGATTTTCACACAATTACTAATCTAATCTATATAATACAATATGCAAGACACGAATCATGTTGCAACTTCCTTCTGCATTGCCGTCGCATCGCATATTTCCAACAAAAATCGTGTTCCCTATTTGCAAGAGTGTTTGCGGTCGTTAGTATCGCAGTCCACCCCCATATCCATTTATTTGTCCATTTCTTTCGCAAGCCAAGACGTGCGCGAATATACACTAAACTGCCTTTATGCGGATGCATCGATTACATTGCATGAATACCTAAATATCCGGGTTCGCGACCAAAAGACTTCGCAAATGCGCCATTATTTTGTATTATACCAGGAAATCGCGCAAAAACATGATTGGATTATGTTTTGTGACGACGATGACACGTATCATCCCGACCGCACTGACCGAATTATGCAAACCATATGTGCAGCACACGGTCAAATAGATATAGCAAATTCCACGCGCGACCGTGCATTGCAGCCACTGTATCTGGCCGGACTCTACGAGAATGTCTCGCAAACCGCGCATCGCATCCAGCGACATGAATATTGGTGTTATTGCATACGCATGGAGCTATTGGGGCGATTTTTCGAGGTTGTAGAACCCGCACCCGGAATCTTAGACGACCGCTGCTGCGACGTGTTTTTGGCGGAATATTTGCGACGGAAATCGCCTGAATGGATATACGTCACTATTCAAACTACCCTCTATAATTATCGTAAGGAAGAAAACGGCGACTCGGTGACGGGACGAATACAAACCGACCAGCATCGATATACGAACCAGACGAGCCCACCGCCAATTGGCGACGATGCATGGCTGGATTATGTGTTGCAGTGGAACGCGTTCTTGCACGAAAATCTGCATATTTTTCTGCACGATACTTATTTGCGAACATTGGTAGGGTGTGATTTAGACACGATTTTACGCGCCGAATTTCGCGATAATTATGCTATTTTGGATTATGTTGACAGAAAGCACGTGAACGAGATAGTTGAATTATATAACCGAGTTCGATTGGTATGTGGACAAATTTATGATTTGGGATTATCAGCATAATTTTTTATGCACAGATAATATAAAGCATGGCATATTCTAATTGGTTCGATTTATCAGCCACATCTAATATCTTTAATAAAAGCTATGTAAATGATTTCGTCGATATTAGTGGGCACTTAATAATTCGTAACAACGGTGCATTGGTCGTCGGCGGGGATGTCTCACTTAATGCCGTTTCGGTTACCGGGTCTACTTTATTCACTAATGATATGCTACTGAAATCACGGTTATTTCTAGGGGGGGATATTTCTGCAAATGGAAGCCTCTATGTAGGTGGCGATTTATCGGTGAATGGACTATTAAATGGTCTATCAAATGGTGGATTTGGTGCAGGTACAATCCCCAGTACTGCTGTCATTGGTTATACGAATGGAACAGTAGCCGGCGATATTGCCATTACGGGCAACGTACTCATTGCAGGAGATGCCTCATTTAATGGAACAACCGTTGGTCTCGGAACAAATGCAGTGCTAAAAGTAGGCGGGCAACTAGATTTAAGTGATGGCACCTATATGACGACGTACGACGACAATATATTAAGTGGTTCATATGCGAACGGGAACGTGGTTTTCAAAGACTCTACGTTCAGTTCGGTCACTGTGGTTGGGGCGGCAACTGTCGGCGGGTCTATCACTTCAACGTCTGATTATCGAATTAAAACGAACGTAATGGAATTAGGCGAAACATATAATGTTGACCAGTTGATACCCATACAATATAATAATACATTGACGAATTCACATGAATATGGGTTGCTTGCGCACGAATTGCAGGCGGTTTATCCTGATTTAGTCAAAGGCGAAAAGGATGGACCTGAATATCAACGAGTTTATTATAATGGGCTTATTGGCGTTTTAGTGAAAGAGGTGCAGGACCTAAAACGCCGGTTGGCGGAGTTGGAATAAATCGTATTTGATTATATAAATAGTGTGGCGGCGGAGAGACATGGGTAAGACCGAATAACATTCTATGCATTGCACTGAATAGAATGTTGTTGTATGTTAGCATTGCATTTATTAATTTATTTGTCTATTCTATAAAGGTAATATGGCTGCTGATTATGGATTCCTACCCATTAACTGGGCATCTCCAACCGAACGAATACTTCGAGCAAGTAATTTAGGTAGAAATGACCAATTCGGTGCTTCTGTGGCAATAAGTGGAAATTATGCAATTGTGGGGGCATCTTATGAAGACGGCAGTACTACTGATATAGATTTTAATTGTGGCGCGGCATATATTTTTGAACATAATGGTTCTGGAGTTTGGACTGAAACAAAAATACTTCGAGCGAGTAATCTCGGCACAACTGACCGTTTCGGCGTTTCCGTCGCAATAAGTGGAAATTATGCGATTGTGGGAGCAACTGGAGAAGCCGGTCCTAATAATGCTACATCATTTAGTGGAGCAGCATATATATTTCAACGAGATGATTCTGGAAATTGGATTCAAAACCCTACTATACTTCGAGCAAGTAATTTAGACATAAATGACCAGTTCGGTTCTTCTGTCGCAATAAGTGGAAATTATGCGATTGTTGCGGCACCTTGGGAATCAGGTACTAGTAATGCTACAACACGTAGTGGTGCGGCATATATGTTTGAACTTAATGAATCCGGAAATTGGACCGAAAAAAAAATACTTCGAGCAAGTAATATAGAGACGGATGACCGTTTCGCACAATCAGTCGCAATCAGTGGAAATTATGCGATTGTGGGGGCATGGTTGGAAGACGGTAGTAGTAATCAATCTGATAGTTGTGGAGCGGCATATATATTTGAACGCAATGGTTCCGGAAATTGGGACGAAAAAACTATACTTCGAGCAAGTAATTTAGGTGCTGGTGACAACTTCGGCAGGTATGTCGCAATAAGTGGAAATTATGCAATTGTTGGAGCACATTTAGAAGACGGTACTAGTATTAGTAGTACTACAGATAGTTGTGGCGCGGCATATATTTTTGAACGTAATATCACTACTGGAGTTTGGACTGAAACGAAATTACTTCGAGCAAGTAATTTAGCTGCAAATGACCAATTCGGCAGGTCGGTCGCAATAAGTGGAAATTATGCGATTGTGGGGGCAGTCGGGGAGGACGGAAGTAGTAATAATATACAAGATTGTGGCGCAGCATATATATTTGAACGTGATGGTTATGGAAATTGGAGTGAAAAAACTATAATTCGAGCAAGTAATTTGGGAGCGAATGACAATTTCGGCGAATCAGTAGCAATAGATGGACTTAATGTGATTGTTGGGGCATATATAGAAGACGGGAGCAGTACTGATATAAACTTTGATAGTGGCGCTGCATATATTTATAGCGGAAGCTTACTTAGTCTAAATCCAACACCAATATCGTTCGTGAACAATACACTAACAATTGCCAATAGCATTGATTCAACCGATACAGACCCTGTATCATTTTCGCTTACTGCTGGAACTACATTAACATCATTAAATGTTTCAGCCTTCAGTGGAAGTGGAACGATTACATATAATTTAGATATATCAGGTGGCGCTAATATTGTAACGGCGGGAACATTCAGTGCAACTAACACGAATCTTTTAACTGGTGGTCCACTAACTGCATCTGTAAATACCACATATAACTTGACATTGACTGCGAATGCATCAATAACATATTCCATTTTTGGATTATTAGTGACGGGCGCGTTTACATACACCAAATTAGTTACCTCGGGATTTACTGTCGCCCAATTAACACAGGCAGGTTATAATATTGTTAATTTAAAAGCGAATGGTATAACAGATGCGCAATTATCAGGTGCCGGATACACGATTCCGGTATACGTTGCCGCCGGGCTTTTACCTGATTGGAATATTGACGCGAGTGCAAGTCACATTATAAAGTCGTACGTGAAAGATTTTGTTGATATTAGTGGGTCGGTTGTTCTGCGCAATAATGCGAATTTATATGTCCACGGAAATGCTCAACTCGGCGGGAATTTATCTTTAAACCGACCCGCAATTGAGACCGATTTGAGTTTCAATAACCGGATTTTCGTCGGCGGCGATGTTTCCATGAATGGTAATGTGAATATTGGCGGCAATGTATCACTCACGGGCAGCGTAATAAATTGTAGCAATGTGGCGAATGATTCTGTTCCACAAAGCGCGTTTAATGGAAGCGTTTCTGCCGGACCCGACTATACAGCGGCGAGAGTTGCATATAGACAAAATTTCCAGGCAAATGACGATGTATCTATGAACGGTACCACCGTTCAGGCGAATAATGTGAGGGTCAACGGAAATATAGTGTTTAGTGATGGAACGATAATGAATTCGTATGATAATAATATTTTGTCTACAAACCCCACCGTGTTCAAGCCGTCTACATTCACCTCTCTCGCAATCAATGGTAATTTAACTGCAGGGAGTTACTCTACGTCGTCTGATTATCGCATTAAAACGGAAGTCGTTCAACTAGACGAAACAATCACCGTCGACAATCTGCGACCAGTAAAATACGTACAAACCCTTATCAATAAGACGCAATATGGTCTCATCGCGCACGAATTACAAGAGTATTATCCAGATTTGGTAGTAGGTGAGAAAGATGGCGACGGGTGGCAGCGAGTGAATTATACCGGTCTCATCGCGATACTTATAAATGAAATCAAGCGGATGAAGCAGGATTTAGCTGAACTAGAAGGCGATATCTAGACAATGCGATGGATTGAGTATGACCATCCAGTTATCTTTGTTCATTATGCACAAAGATAGCATTCATAGCTGAGTGACTATGTAGTATATTTGGACTATTTACAATAAGGGTCGAAAATGCATAATAGTTCAGCGATTATGTTATTATTGTTGGTAGTTTAGTAAACGAAAGAGTATTATTAATTGTGTAAATAAATTGATAGAATATTTATATGAGTGTTACCCCTGTTTATAATACATTTTTAATTTATTCGTCTATTCTATAAAGTAAATATTGACAATATGGCTGCGGATTATGGAATAGTCAGAACGCCGCAAACATTGTTATGGACGTCTCCTGCTGAAACAATAGTTCGAGCAAGTAATTTAGAACAGAGTGACTATTTTGGCATATCAGTTGCAATAAGCGGAAATTATGCGATTGTAGGTGCACAATACGAAGATGGTGCTGCTAATGGTACAAACGACTGTGGCGCGGCATATATTTTTGAACGAAATACTAGTACTGGAGTTTGGAGCCAAACACAAATACTTCGAGCAAGTAATTTAGGGGCTTCTGACGAGTTCGGTAATTCAGTCGCAATAGATGGAAATTATGCCATTGTGGGGGCACATACAGAAGATGGTGCTGCTAATGGTACTGCTCAAAGTGGCGCGGCATATATATTTGAACGAAATGGTTCTGGTGTTTGGAATGAAACACAAATACTTCGAGCAGATAATTTAGGCGCGGATGACAATTTCGGCAAATCGGTTGCAATAAGTGGAAATTATGTCATTGTGGGGGCACATAATGAAGATGGTGCTGCTAATGGTACATCATCTAGTGGCGCGGCATATATTTTTGAACGAAATACTAGTACTGGAGTTTGGAGTCAAACATCGTTACTTCGAGCAGATAATTTAGGCGCGGGTGACCAGTTCGGTATTTCAGTCGCAATAGATGGAAATTATGCGATTGTTGGGGCAAGCAGTGAAGATGGTGCTGCTAATGGTACATCATCTAGTGGCGCGGCATATATTTTTGAACGAAATACTAGTACTGGAGTTTGGAGTCAAACATCGTTACTTCGAGCAAGTAATTTAGACGGGGGTGACTTTTTCGGCGAGACCGTGTCGATAAGTGGAAATTATGCCATTGTAGGGGCAAATGGAGAAGATGGTGCTGCTAATGGTACTGCTCAAAGTGGCGCGGCATATATTTTTGAACGAAATGGTTCTGGAAATTGGATTGAACAAACTATACTTCGAGCAAGTAATTTAAAAACAAATAACAATTTCGGGTATTCTGTCTCAATAGATGGTAATTATGCAATTGTTGGGGCATATCAGGAAGATGGTAGTAGTACTAGTACAGCTTTTAACTGTGGTGCGGCATATATTTTTGAACGAAATACTAGTACTGGAGTTTGGAGCGAACAAAAAATACTTCGAGCAAGTAATTTTAGTAAAGATGACAGTTTCGGTAATTCAGTCGCAATAAGTGGAGATTATGCGATTGTTGGGGCATATGGACAAGACGGTACTAGTGGTACTACATTTGAGTCTGGCGCGGCATATATTTATCAAGCAAGCATAGTGCTGGACCCAACGCCAATATCATTCGTCAATAATACTGTCACCCTCACGAACAGTATTGATTCCACCGATATGGATAAAGTTTCATTTGAACTTACTTCTGGAAATAGTATGTACCCGTTTAGTGTAACCAGTTTTAGTGGCACTGGAACGATTACATATACATTAGATATATCGGGCGGTGCTAATGTGAAAACTGGCACATTCAGTGCAAATAATGTTGACCTTTTGGCGGGAACACCAGTTACAGCATCTGGAAACACCACTTACATTTTTACATTGACTGCGAATGCGGAAATAACGTATACTATTTTTGGCAGTATACTTACTGCACCCAGCAATATTATATTGAGCAATAATTCAGTAAATGAACTACGGCCGATTGGTTTTACGATTGGCACGTTGACATGCGACAATCCAAATAATTCGTTCATTGCATATTCCGTAAGCGATACTACAAATTTCAGCATTACTGGTTCTACGTTGAAAACTAATGCAGTATTCGATTATGAGACCAATGCAAGTTATCCAATTACTATTACTTCATCAATCGG
>Ga0164292_10004602_pt1 | contig 11227 bp, 9 predicted proteins | sample GEODES117metaG_FD_111486 | JGI IMG/M metagenome (GOLD analysis project Ga0164292, IMG submission 111486) | Eutrophic lake water microbial communities from Lake Mendota, Wisconsin, USA - GEODES117 metaG | ecosystem: Environmental > Aquatic > Freshwater > Lake | place: USA: Lake Mendota, Wisconsin... | reverse complement strand
TCTTTAAGATCTGAAATCCTCTGTTGCTTAAGCTGCTCTAATCTTTGTGTTTCTTTATCATCTAATTCTTTTTGTTTATCTTCTCTCTTTTTTCTAAAAGCTAATACTGTTTCAGTAACTAGCTCTGTTCGCTGTACATCTAATTTTATTAATTCATCTTTCCTAGCCTGCTCTTCCTTATCATATCTCTCATTAATCTCTTTAATTTTATCATTATTAAAGCCTAAAATGTTAATAGTATTTTTTACCTCTTCCTGCCTAGCAGCAAAAATAATGCTTTGTCTATTTTTTTCAGTTTCAATGTTTTCGTCTATTAAATCTAATCTTTTTCTAGCTAACTGCTCTTCACTAGCTCCTGCTTGTTTTAATTCTGCAATTTCTCTTTTATTAGCTTCCGCTCTCTTAAAATTAATTTGACTAATTAAATTTTGTGATTTTTCATAAGCTTTCTTAGCTTCCTCTCCTGCATTGAAAAAAGCAGATCCTAATTGAGTTACCTTCTCTACTGCAAATCCTATAGCAATAACTAAAGCTCCAACACCTGTTGCAGTTAAGGCAGCAGCAAATGCTCTAGCACCAGTAGCAGCTACACCTTCAGCTACACCAATAGCAGTAAAAGATTTAGCTAAGGCATTATTAATTACTGTGTAGACTTTAGTAATACCAGTAAGTCTTCCTATAGTAGAAATTACGTCTTTAAAATCACCAGCTAAAGCAGCAAACTGCGCTCTAAGATCAGAAGGCTTTATACTACCAAATACCTTTAATGCATCAATAGCACTATTAGTTCTAGCAGCAATCTCACCTATAGGTCCCGGAATTAATCCTAACGTACCAAATAGCTCTTTACCTTTAATATTTACCCTACCTAATGCATCTTGAGTATCATTAAGCTTAGTTACTAATAGATTAAACTCTTTAGTTCCTTCAGGAGTCTTTTGTAGTTCCTGTCTAAGTATTTTAACTTGCTGGGTAAGCGTTAAAGTCTCGTCAGATGCTATCTTAACTGAATCACTTTGAACGTCTATTATTACTTGTATTTTCTTAGCCATTGATTAACTTTTTTATTCTATTGAACCAAGTGTTCTTATACTTAAATTTACCTCTAGCAAGTTCTATACTAGAAGTACTATATTTTTTTTCTTTAGGTAATTCCCTAAGGAAAAGCACTATTGTCTCTATTGGTAATTCTTTTATCATATTATCTTACTTGCGTTACTGTTAAAATTACTGATGGAATTGATGGAATGTTACCTGTTGCCGCTTCATTTAATAATATTGAATCTCCAGTAGTACTTTGCCATGCTAATTCAAAATAATCACTAGCTGCAGCTTCTACGACGTAGTTCCACGATGCTATTAATTCTTCGTTATTTGCTAGTACAATATGTCCTGCTGATGCAGTTACATTAGTTCCGTTTTTCTTTAACCAAATATATACGTCATCTGCTCCTGTGTCAGCTAGTATTTGTGCCGAGAATTGAATGTTATACGTTCCTGCATTTGCTAAGGTAATTCGTGAATTAGATGCAATTGATACGCCGTTTGATATATCAGTTGTTTCAAAATTCATTGATTGTGAAACATTTGCACTACCTGATTGAGATATGTTCGAACTAAATGCACCTACGTTGAATTGCTTATGCCCATAAACAAATAAGTCACCGCTACCGCTTTGAATTGTAAGACTACCCGTTACACCTAAACCTCTTTTCATTTGAGGAGTTGGATTATCACCTAAGTTAGGTGCAATAGTCATGTAAGGTACGTAATCAAACGCACTACCATTATCCCAATCATTAAGTGTAACACCAGACGAGTTTACTAAAATAGCATGTTCTACATCAGTATTGAAGTTAGGATCATCATAAACACCTATATACTGTCCTGCAGTCGATCCACTATTTGCATATATTTGACCTGAGGCATCTGCTGAACCTAATACCTTTACTGTATTAATGAAATTAAATCCTCTACCAAATTCTGAAAATCCACCATCGCTACCCGAGATAATTAACCTAGGTGTTGCACCTGTTGTTATATTATCACCACCGTAGATCATTGTTCTACCTATGATATTGTTTACGGTATTAGTTGAATTTATATCTCCGTTAATTGTAATACCTGATCCAGTCAAGCTTAATGAACCGCTTATTAAAACGTTTTGATTCAAGATTCCCACAGAAGAAGCTGTTAGAGCATTAGAACTAGATATTGCATAAGAACTACTTAAAGCATAAGAAGCACTTACTACCGAACCTCCATAATATGAAGCTGTTTCTGCAAAAGAAGAGCTAACTGCTACTGATGCTGTAGTATTTACTATACCACTCATTGTCCAACTTCCACTATAACGAGCTCTAATTTGACCGTTGCCGTCAGATAAAATAATGTTATTTTGCATTACAGTTTCTCCTGCTGCAGCACCTATAATTACATTATTACTACCGGTTTGAATATTACCACCTGCATTATATCCTATCGCAATATTATCCCTACCAGAAACTAAGTTAATAAGACTACTATCCCCAATTCCTATATTCAAAATTCCAGTAGTGTTAGAATATAACGATGTATTACCTATAGCAATGTTTAGTTGCCCTGTAGTGTTTGACAAAAGCGCTTGACGACCTACAGCAAAGTTATTACCTCCAGTAGTATTATTAATTAAAGAACCGCTACCTATAGTAATGTTGCCTGATCGATTACCCCCTCCTCTACCTACAGTTATTGAATTAAATGTAGCATCTTGAGTAGTTGTTAAGCTTCCTGTTACTTGTAAACTTCCACTTATAATAGCTGATCCGGTAAAAGGAAAAGGACTAGATACATTTAAGGCATAGCTAGCTGTTGTTGCAAAAGATGAACTAATTGCTACTGATGCTGTACCTAATAATGAACCTGTAATGCCACTCGTTACACCAAGACTACCAGTTACTAATACTGGTCCTGTTTTAACATCTACTGTACCGTATAATGTTTGAACGTCATCTGCAGCATCACCAAATTGGTTACTACCGCTTGAATATATTACTGAAGCTGTTTCGTATACTACTGTTAAATTTATTACACTTGCTGAAGTAATTAATGCATTTGATGCAGTTACGTTACCGAATATGTTGTTACCTGTAAAGGTATTGTTTGCTACTAGCTGTGCAAATTGACTTGAGCTTAATGAGTTAAATAAAGCTGCATTCTCTGCTTGAGAAGAACTAACTGCATATGAAGCGCTTAAAGCATAAGAAGCACTTACTGTTGAAGTACCTGACCCAGTTGCTACTGTTAAACTAAAAGTAGTTCCATCTCCCTCTGTAAAGGTAATTACGTTATTGGATACTGATGCTGTAAATAAATTTGTTAATGCTAATGAAGATGTTACTGCTATTGAAGCTGATACTGCATTTAAAACATAGCTAGCAGTTTGAGCTGTTACTACGAAAGATGCTGTATCGGCATTAGCTGCACTTGTTGCTCTAGATGCACTCAAGACACTCATACTACTCGTTTGAGCGGATGTAATATATGATGCAGTAGCTGCTTGTAAGTTATTTACTTGCGTTTGTATTGAACCAGTAAAGCCATTTATAGAGGCAGTATAGGCATTAAACGAAGATGTATTTACAAAGCTACCTGTATCTATTGACGTACCTGCATTTAAAGCATAGCTTGCTGTTAAGGCAAAAGAACTACTTAAAGCATATGATGCACTTACTACTGATCCTAAAAGAACAGAAGCTGTTAATGCATAAGATGCTGAAGTTGCCGTTTGAGCAGAAGCTACAGATAAAGAGCTAGTCTGACTAACTGTTATTGAACTTGATATGAAGTCGTTATTAAACGAATTCGCTGATGCACCTGTAATTGATCCTACACCATTTGTTGTATAGGTAGCATTGTTAGATGCCTGTAATTGTGCTGGTGTTAATATTGCCATTTTATTTTATATTTTCATTTTTTATTTTGTTAGGTACAACTAAGAAGTCTATAAAAGTCATCGTTCCAATCGCAGTTAAAGTCTCCGTCTTCTGGTATCGGAGGTGCTGGAGTAAAGTTTACTATACTACTTACTGCATCTGCAATTACTGGACCTAATAGCTGTATAGAACATTGCCCTGTAGTTAAATTATAATCGTTTATAGCTCTCAAATGATAGTAGTTAGATCTAAACTGAACTAAGTCATTTAATTCCATATCAAAGTAATCCGCTAAAGGTATAACAGCTGCTGCATTAACCAATCTAGTTCTTGGATTATAAAGCAACTGTAAATAAGTCTCCCAGTAAGTAGTAATTAAGTTACCGGTAGGTGTCGTACCTAGACTTGGAGTTTCATTATTGTATAGTAAACTATAACTTCCCGAAGTTGGAAGTGAAGATCCAGCTACTACAGAGTAGTTATCAAAATAAGGATATTCATAATACTCATCTGAGAATACAGAACCACCGCTTAGATAGTCAATCCAATATGGAGTTGCAGGAAGCAATCCATTATAGAACATTATCCTAGGCATTACCCTTGCTGGTTCATTTGTCGTACCTGCAATGTAGTAAGGAATAAACATCGGGAATTGACTTCCTGAACTTGTAACAGGAGCTGGATTACAATCTCCTAGGCTAGTAACTACTACATAACCAGTATTAGTATAACTATACTCTCCTGTTCTAATACATAATGTAGCAAACCTATTATTACGACTTATAGTTGCTGTTTGACCTGTATTCCCTGCACAATCTGTATAAGTTATTGTACTACTTCCTATAACATCAGTAAAATAAAATTGATAAGTCGTACAACTAGTTTGAGCATATGATCCTGTAAATACAGCACCAGGAACTAATCCTAAAGGACCTGATGCAAGAGTACTTTTAATTGCAAATTCTCCCTGTGAAAAATAAGATCCGGTATCAATTAAGATAGCCTGACCGAAAGTTCTGTTATAAGTTCTTTGCCATAAAGTAGAAATGTAATCTGTATCTTGAGTATCAGTAAAGTTTAATTTATTTACAGCCAAACTACTTGCCGGAATAAATTCAACCTTTTCGTCAAGATTAATATACTTGTTAAAGTTTTTATACTGTCCTTGCTTATACCAAGTATTAAAAGTTTCTATTTTAAATTGATTGGGTACTTGATTATCTTCATACATTATCAAGTTAAACTTCTTCTGGATACCTCTTATGAAATCTATAATTTTAATTCCACTTGTACCAAAAGGCATATTGAAAGGAACGTCTAAGATTTCATTATCAGCACCCTGGTTTAATGATCTTATCTGAAGACTACTTCCTACTCTAGCTGTTGTAGGATTTAGCTGAACACTAAAATTATTAACTCCTTGGGGTATTTGTTCTATAAAAATACTAATAGGAGTATCTGCTGGTAACGTAGGTATTCTAAAATCTAACGGAAGCTCAAAAGTTTCAGTTACTGTAGTAGCTCTTGAAGCTTGTACTGTTCCTAAATAGGTGTTTATATTAGCTAATGTTTGAGTATTACTATACCCACTACCAGTATAATGTAAATAAAAAGCAGGCATACCAGATCCAGCACCGCCTGTGTTAGTTACTTTAAATACTAAATTTAATCTAGCATCAAGCTTACTATTCTTTGGTATAGTTATTTGAAGTGGACTACCTAAGGTAAGTACATTAGTATAATCATACTCTTTTGAATTCGCTGGAAATCCTACTCTAGATCCTGAAGGTAAACTAATATTTCCAAACGATCCGGTTACTACAGTAGCCCTAGCTACTGCTAAATTTTCTAATTGAATATTAGGATATACTGGATACTTTAAATTATTATTTAGTATCATGTACATATCATCAAATATAGGCTCTTCGAAGAAAGAGCTAGTATATGTAAACCCTAGCTTACTAAAACAAGCATCCCATACCGTTTTAACTTTTATAGCAGGCTTAAACTGCTGTACACTTAGCGAACCTTCATTATCATCTATACCTAAAAAGTCTTGATTAAGAGAATAATAAATTCCCGTACCGCTATCTGTTAGAGCATATCGAATGTCACCTCCAAATAAATTACCTTGCCAGCTTGCTGATATATTAGCAAGAGAGGAGGTATGATTATATACATTTAAATTATCTAAGTCAGTAAGGAAATAAGTTTGTGCATCAGTACTAAAGTTAGATACAATACCAAATAAATTTACCTCGTATGAATCTACAAACTTGTTTTCAACTACTGATACTTTTTGTAATTGTAGGTAACCGTTTGCAAGATAAATACCGTCGAAGTCAAGATATGCTTCTACTTTCTGATTGGTAGAAAATAAATCTGGCTCTACTACTGAAATATCGTAATACTGTTCAAAGAATCTATTATTTTTTTTAGTACCTGGAAGTGTAATTGTTCTAGTAAAAGTACCTGGTACCGATCCGATATCGAATAAGTCAGTAATGTTATTAGATACCTTTATCTCTTCATCAGCAAATAGATCAAGTTGAGTCCTATCTGCAAAAGATCCTGATCCTGCTACTAATCTAAATTTATAACCCTGTGTAGTAAATACTGACATATTAAATGATTAATTTGAAAGTCTGCCCGATACTAAATGATACTGTGTATTGAATTAGCTTATCGTTTACTCCTGTCTTAAATCTTACGCTATTGGTTGTAATAGCAAGAGGCTTTACTAAGTTACTGACCATATCATACGACCAATATATCTCATCTGATACAAGTAATTGTTTATAGATTTCATTAAAGCTTTCTTGTAACCAATCTGAATTTACTTCTAATTGTTCGTTTGTATTTACAATATACTTTTGAGTATTGTTTTGATTAACGTTATAAGTTAATGAAGTAGCATCCCAACTACCAAGTTGTGGTTGGTATGTTCTCTGATCTGTATTAAACGTCTTGTAGTTGGCCTTATAAAAATTTAAGTAATCGAATTGACCGTATCTATTTTTCCATAATATTCTTATCGGAGTATACTTGTATGCACACTCTACGTTAAGATATAAAGGTCTACCTAATGCAGTTGAACCACTGAAAGCTTGAATAGTATAATCATCTCCGTCAGTTACTGTTAAAGGAAAAGCAGATTGAGAAGGCGCATAAGGAACTCTTACAATTTGACCGGTCGAATTAGTACTACCGGTAACAGTTATATCTGCACTTGAACCGCCTATCTTTGTATAAGTTATCTTAGTAGGTATAGTAGCACCTGATTGTCCTACATATACTCCAAGGAATCCTGTATCGCTAGGAGTAACTGAAGAGGTAACTGGTCCATCGGTCATTAACGGCCAATGAACAGATTTGCTGGGTACGTTCTGATTAATCGGTTCTGGGAATAAGGCATAGCCGTCTAATGCTTTATAGTATTGAGATACTAAACCTGGCTCTACGCTTCCTGAAACTCTTACTGAAGCACTTAAATAATTGTAATTAAAGCCTGCTTTATAATAAAGAACGCTTGAGGAATACTCGTAAGAAAGTTGATCTAATGCTGAGTTAAGGACTCTAGATACATCAAAGATTCCCACACCTGAGGTATTAGGAAACTTAGTTAAGAAGTAATTATACGAACCAGAAGCTGATTCGGAACCAGTCCAATAAGCCAGTTGACAGGTATATTGGAATTCGCTACCAGAGAAAAGCCCTGTATTTTCGAATACTGAAAACGCAATTGGTGATTGCGCCAGAGACATGGTAGGAGGTAATTGATTAAAGACTAATGCCATTGTTGTTTATTTACTCTATTATAACAACATTATAGGATATCATATTTCAATGCTATTTTCTATATCAGCTACAACACCGTCTTCGAGTTTTGAGTATAGTTGAGTTATACTATCTTCAATTGCATCTGTAAAAAAAGGAAAAGGTCTAATACCTTTTTTAGCTATTGCTCTAGAAAGTAAGAAGGTTCTACTATCGTTTGAGATATATCTTCCTTTCTTATCTCTAAATTGAGGAATACCTTTTACCTTAGCCCATGCAGCGATTGCAGGCGGGGGTGGAAACTTACCGGGCTTTCTACCTCTCTCTACATCTTCACCATAATCTTCATAATAGAAGTCTATTTGAAGAGTAACTGGATCAACTATATAGCTAACTGAATTATAGAGAGTACCCGCAGCTCTTTTCTTACCTCTAATTAAATTTGCCTTAGCTAGAGATACGACCTGCTTGGCCCATTCCTCTGATCCCTTTGTTGTATATTGTAATTGAATTGCCATTAGCTACCGCAGCTTTCACCGCCAGTTGCTTGAAGATCTGAGATTGCAAATAAACAAGCATTAACGTCGTTAGGTACAAGAATGTTCATAGTACAACTCCATCCTGCTACTGCATTAGTATACTCATCTTTAAACGGAGTACAAATACTATCTGTATCTATCATAAAGTTATCTGCTTGTGCATTACGAGTAATGTAAGCAACGATATCGTTTATAGTCATTAAAGAAGTATTCCATACGTCATGTAGGTTATTTACTTCTTTATAGTCGTATAGTAATTCGTTAAACTTTCCAGATGAAAGCTGAGTTACATTTACTACTCTATCCATTACAATTAAGTCTATGTTATAGATAAAGGTTTGAGGACTGATAGTAGTATTGTTAGGAACAAGGTGACATAAAGGGAATAGAGTTTGCTTACTCAAATCTACATCAGCAATATCACCAATAGTAAATGTTTCTATATTAGGATGTGCAAGTGCAATACTATTAAAGAATTGAGTGAGTTGATAAAACGTTACGTTTGGCATAATTAAAATCTTTTATCTTTTCCTTTCTTAGGAACTTTGTTTTGCTTACTAGTCTTATTGTCAGTAGCATTTGTAGAGATATACTTCTCTAATTTTACTACATTGCTCTGTTTAGGAGCATATCCTAAATACGATTTCTTCATATTATATTACCCAGCCTTGTGTATATTGTTGACCCATATCCGGGAAGACGTTATCTGACTTACCGGTAGTGGCATTATACTGAGGATATACGTTACTGTTTGCAATTAAATGCGTAACCAATCTTTCGGCATAAAACTGAGCTGTTTGTAATTCTTTTTGTAATAAAAAGTCTACATCTCTTTTATCTGGACTAGTAGATTGATCTGGATTAGTATTCTTAAAGATACCGGCATTTGCAATTGTATATGCAAGGAAAGGTAAAGCTTCTACTACTGCATAGTGTACGAGAGTATCTTTAATGTATATCTCAAGTAAATCTGTATAGGGTTCTACTACTGTGCTTGCTGCAATATTATCCTGTAGATAAAAGTATAGGCTTGAACCTAGCATTATCCAAATGTATTTATCTTGTGCAGTCTTTATAAAAGGGACTAGCTTTTCAGGATCGATATTACCACCTATTGGAGCCCTTTTAATGATATCGTTTCTTGATATAAAGAGTATGTTTCTTGACATCGTATATTAGTTATTTATTTCGTAATTTGCTTCTATGTTCCAGCTATTCCAATCAACGTCGTTATAGGCTGACATTTCTACCTCGTTAGCAGTATCGATACCTAGCATTGTTCTGGCTTGACCATCTGAGAAACCAAATGCACTTATTAGCATTAGTACAGCTTGAGCCTCATTAATCTTTTGTTTCTGATACTGATTTACAATACGTAGTAATTGTTGGTATTGTCTTCCTGTTAAATTCTTTAGGTTTTCATTTACACCTTCTGCCGCTAGACTGGCTCCTATATTTTCTGGACCATCTACATATCCTACTACCTCGTCTGGACTTCCTACAGTCTGACCTACACCTTCAGATACCTCAGGAGTTACTTCTTGAGTATCAGGTAAGTCTTCGTCAGGGTTTTCTATAATTGCTTTAGCATTTGCTGCTCCAGCATCTTGCATTAACTCAGCCATAAATCCAAATGGAATTAATGGAGCAAAGTATAAGTCTTTTCCCTCGTATCCGTTAAATTCTAAAATGCCTTGGAATATTTTAATTAATTCTGATTGTACTGGATTAATTACCATAGCATAAAAGATCTCGTATGCTACCTTTAATTCATCTGCGTTACTAGAGAAACCAGAAGCTGTCTTAATACCAAATAGCATTTGAGAGGTAACTCTATGGGCAAGCATAATTTTTCTAGAAGCTTCTTCTGCAAGGAAATCATATTGCTGATGTAAGTTTTCTGGTCTTAACATCTCTACTGTAGTCTTGCTTTCTGGATTCTCGTTAAATGAAAGAATAAATCTACCTGCATTTGTAGTACCTGTAAACTTAGCCTTAATGCTATTCTCAATTAAGTATTGCTCTTCTACTGGAGGTAATCCACTATTGAAGTTCAATATAGTAGAAGGCATAAAGTTGTTAAGTATATTATTGATATGTAAGTTACTTACCTCTTCCTCTACTGCAGCATATTGAATAGCTGAATAATAATCAGGGATTCCGTAGTAAAACTTACCTGGTGAGTATCTCTTAATATAAATTACTTGTACATCATTTTCCCATTCATCTTGGTTAAAGTTAGGAATATAAGTAGGTTTAATTTTAGTATCTGTCCAATCAGAAGAATAGTAGTAGCCTGGAATATTACCTTGCTCATCTACTTTAGCAGCTCTCAACGTATCTACTGGTAAGTGATAGAATCCTATGATCTGAGATCTATCTGGACTGAATACACATTGTATTGCAGCATTACCAAACATCTTATAATCAAATACAATCTTACGAATCTCATCTTCGTTAGTTAGGTTATAAAGGTATTCTTCAAGTACTGTATTGCCTTTTGCTTTAACTCCCTTACCTAAGATAAGATCTGTTGAACCATCAATACAAGCTTGATTGGTTGGAGATGTTTCGTAGCGCTTAATAAGCGTAGTAAAGAAGTCGTCTGCACCCTCAATACCCATTTCAACGTGCTTCTTTCTTCCTTTAGTCTCAGTGACTTTAGGTAGGATGTAACCGCCAGACATTTCGACTACTTTAATTTTTGATGCTGTATTTTCCATATTAATATATAATGTATTCGTTTAATATTTGCTCTCTATTACTTCCGGTATAAGATTGTAATGGTTCAGATGTTATTACTACTGGATTGTATGTATTTCCAAAAACTTCACCTCTATATAATTCAGTACAAACTGAAGAACCGGTAAGTTGATTTATTCTTAATGTATAAAATTGAGAAGAGCTTAAATAAATTGCAGTAGTAATATCTAAGAATCCATACTCATCGTAAGATGCTGTAGCCGGAGTTATGTATGTTTGCTGGTTAGTTTCTTC
>Ga0164292_10004601_pt1 | contig 11227 bp, 9 predicted proteins | sample GEODES117metaG_FD_111486 | JGI IMG/M metagenome (GOLD analysis project Ga0164292, IMG submission 111486) | Eutrophic lake water microbial communities from Lake Mendota, Wisconsin, USA - GEODES117 metaG | ecosystem: Environmental > Aquatic > Freshwater > Lake | place: USA: Lake Mendota, Wisconsin... | reverse complement strand
TGATGCCACTGGCCCATGCCCTGCGCAATGGCTGGATCGCCGCGCAGCACATGCCGTCTCGGATGGATCTGAGTGAGTTGTCGCTGCCCCCGAGCTTGCGCGGGCTGCGCAGTGCGTGGGTGCATGGGATGCGCGAATGCGTGCCGCCGAACGAACGGGTGATTGCCTTGCTGGGGCAAGGCGCATCGCGTGGCGAGCACGACGGGCAGGCCTTGCGCTTGCTGCAGCCGTTCATCGATACGGCGCTGCGCCGGCTGCCGCAGGCCCCGCCGCGCCGCAGCCTGTGCCTGGCAAGCCTGGACGGCTTCGCGCCCGCACGCCTGCCCCTGAGTGAGCGCGAACGGCAGATCATGTCCTGGGTGGCCATGGGCAAGACCAATCCGGAGATCGGCTGCATCCTGGAAATCAGCGAGTTCACCGTGAAGAACCATCTGAAAAGCGTTTACACGAAACTCGATGTCACCAACCGCGCGCAGGCGGTGGCCAAGCTCACGGGCCTGAGCGTGTATGCCTGAGATCTCGTCGCTGGCATCCACCGCCGGCGCCGCGCCCACCGGCCTGCCTGCGGCCACACCCCAGGGTCGGCTGCTGCAGGCGGTGCGAACGCTGGTGGACCCCCTGGCTGCGTCTCTGTCCTTGTGGGTGCTGCTCGGGTGGTTCGAAGGGGGGATCACGCCCACCGGCTTGTGGGTGTCGGTGCTGGCCTTTGCCCTGGCCTTTCCGGGGCGTGCGCGGGCGTCCTTGCCCCTGCACGCGCTGACGCTGAGGGTGTTGGCCAGCTGGCTGTGGGTGGTGGCCATCTTGCTGTTTGCCGGTCAGGCCACGGGCCAGCTGGCGCAGCTGTCGCCACGCGTGCTGGTGCATTGGCTCTGGTTCGCGCCGACCCTGCAACTGGCGGGTCACCTGGCCTTGCGACACGCGCAACCTTGGCTTGCGCGCTTACAGGGGCCGCCGCTGCGGGCGGTGGTGGTGGGCCTGAACCCGCAAGGACAAGCCTTGGCCGACCGCCTGCGCGCTGCGGTGCATGGGGGCATCACCTTGCTCGGGTGTTTTGACGATCGCAGCCCAGAGCGCACGCCTGCCGCGCGCGTGCACCCGCGCCTGGGCGCGCTGGCCGATGTGGCGGCCTACGCCAAGCGCCAGCGAGTGCACCTGGTGTATCTGTCGCTGCCCATGGCGTCGCAGCCCCGCATACGGGCCTTGCTCGAGACCTTGCAGGACACCACGGCCTCGGTCTATTTCGTACCCGACTTGTTCGTGACCGACTTGATTCAGGGGCGCGCGGACACGGTGTGCGGCCTGCCGGTGATCGGCGTGTGCGAGACCCCGTTTCGCGGGCCGGCCGGTTTGCTCAAACGCGCGTCGGATCTGGCGATCGCGGGCATGGCCTTGGTCGTGCTCGCACCGCTGATGGCGGTTCTGGCCGTGGCGGTCAAGCTGTCCTCGCCGGGGCCGGTGATTTTTCGCCAGCGTCGCTACGGCCTGGATGGCCAAGAGATCATCGTCTACAAGTTTCGCTCCATGACCGTGGTGGAAGATGGCCCCACCATCGTGCAAGCGCAGCGCGGGGATGCGCGCATCACCCGCTTGGGCGCGTTCATGCGTCGCACCTCGCTGGACGAACTGCCGCAGTTCGTGAACGTGCTGCAAGGGCGTATGAGTGTGGTGGGCCCGCGCCCGCACGCGGTGGCCCACAACGAGCTGTATCGCACCCAGATTCGCAGCTACATGGTGCGCCACAAGGTGCGTCCGGGGATCACCGGCTGGGCCCAGGTGAACGGCTTGCGCGGCGAGACGCAGTCGCTCGAGCGCATGCAAGCCCGCGTGCGCTTGGACCTGGAGTACCTGCGGCGCTGGTCGCTCGGTTTGGACCTGGTCATCATCGCGCGCACCGTGCGTCTGGTCTTCAAGGATTCGGCAGCGTATTGAGCGGCGCAGGCCCCTAGCCCGATCGGACCATTGCTGGGGTTGCGTCGCATCGACACCATGCAGGTGATCGACGGCGAAAAGGACCTGGCGTGAAGCACCTCTCCCTGACCTGCACCTGTGTGGCGACCCTGAACCTCATGGCCTGCCATGCCGCGCGGGCGCAGTCCGGCGACGATGCTCCCGCCCCGGTGTTGGCGCTGCATGCGCAGACTTCCGTTGAACACGACTCCAACATCCTGCGGGCGACCAGCGGGGTGTCCGATCAGATCCTCGGCTTGAACGCCGGGCTGCGGCTGGACAAGCGCTACAGCTTGCAGCGCGTGACCTTGCAGGCCCAGGCCCATCGCTACCAGTTTCGCGACAACGCCAACCTTGACTACACCACGCTCACCTACGAGGGGGCCTGGAATCTGCAGATGACGCCCTACCTCAGTGGCGTGTTCAGCGCCGACCGGCGTCAATACCGCGACATCACCAACGCCACCACCACGGGCGCGATCGCCCTGCGCACCGAGCGCCGTGAGGGGGCCGAGTTCACCTTGCTCGGACGTGGGGGCTGGCGCACCCTGGCCGGTGTGCGCCAAAACCGCAGCCGCAGCGACGACCCGCGCTCGCTCGAATCGAGTCCCACCATCACCAGCGTTCTGGTGGGCGGCGGGTATGAGTTTCCGTCGGGCGCGTTGTTCACCGGGCAGATACGGCGGGGTGAGGGCGACTACGGCGCTGTCGCGAGCGGGATCACCTTTCGCGAGACCGAACCGTCGGCGGCTCTGCGTTGGCCCCTGTCCGCCAAGACCACGTTCGATGCCCGTATCGGCTACCTCGATCGTGGCCATGACTCGGCTTTCGCGCGCGACTTCAAGGGATTTGTAGGGAACAGCGCGCTGCGCTGGGAGTACTCGCCGCGCACCTGGCTGGAGGCGGGCCTCGGGCGCGACCTGGGCAGCTATGAGTTCAACGGCGGCGGCTCGATCCGCGGTTGGCGGGGTTTCATTGCGCCCACCTGGAAACCCAGCGAGAAGACCACGCTGCGCCTGCGCCATGCGATGGAGTGGCGCGACTGGCGCGCGGTGTCGTCCGCCTCGCCCGATCTCGGACGCGAAGACCGCACCCGCTGGACGACGCTGTCGCTGGAGTGGACGCCCCGGCGCTTCCTGGCGCTCACGGCCAGCGCACGCCACGAGAGGCGCCACACCAATCTGACGGGCCTGGACTTTCGCTCCAATGGCCTGACCCTGGCCGCGCGCCTGACTTTCTGATTCGTTCGTTGACTGGAGGTGCACCGTGTCTGCCTGGCTTGTCCTGTTTCGTGGCTCCCTGTTCGCCTGCGTGGCGTGCCTGGGGCTGTGGGTGTCTGCCTGGGCCGCTGGCCCGGAATACCGCCTGGGGGCGGGCGACACCATCCGTGTGCATGTGTTCCAAAGTCCGGATCTCACGCTCGATGCGCGTGTGTCCGAGAACGGCACCATCAGCTACCCCCTGGTGGGCAGCCTGGCGCTGGGGGGCCTGTCGTTGGGCGAAGCCGAGCAGCGCATTGCCGCTGCCCTGCGCGAAGGTCACTTCCTGAAGTCGCCGCAGGTGACCCTGAACGTGTTGCAGGTGCGGGGCAGCCAGGTCGCGGTGCTCGGTCAGGTGGCGCGTCCGGGCCGCTTCACGCTGGAGACTTCCAATGTGCGCGCCAGCGAGATGCTGGCGGCCGCCGGGGGCGTGACCGCGCTGGGCGATGACGCGGTGGTGGTCACGGGTGTGCGCGAGGGCGTGCCGTTTCGCCGGCTGATCGACATCCCCGGTCTGTTCACCGGCCAGTCGGTCCAGGACGACCTCGTACTGGTCGCGGGCGACGCCCTGTACGTCCCGCGCGCGCCGGTGTTCTACCTCTCGGGTCAGGCGCAAAGGCCGGGCCCCTATCGGATCGAACGCGGGATGACCGTGATGCAGGCGCTGGCCGCCGGCGGTGGCATCACGCCGCGGGGCAGCCAGAACCGTTTGCGCTTGCACCGCGCCGGCCCCGATGGCGCCGTGGTGCAGTCCGTGCCGCAACTGACCGACCCGGTGCAGCCCAATGACGTGCTGTTCGTGCGCGAGAGCCTGTTCTGAATTTCTCACCTACCCGGAGCCGCCATGAGCCTCCTGCAGTTTCTCTCCATCCTGCACGCCCGACGGGGTGTCGCCAGCCTGATCTTGCTGGCCACCCTGGCGTCGGCGCTGACCTGGGCCCTGTGGCGGCCTGAGCGTTTCAGTGCCCAGGCCCCGGTGATGATCGATGTGCAATCCGACAAAGTGGGCGGCGGCTTCGCCCCGTCGCTGGTGGCCAGCTACATGGCCACCCAGATTGACATCGCGCGCAGCGACCGGGTGGTCGAGCGCGCCCTGGATTTGATGCAGGCCGACCGCGCCCTCACACCGGATCCCCTCACGCGGTCCGCGCAATTGCGCGATCTGCGCACGCACCTGAGCGTGCGGCCGGCGCGTGAGAGCAACATCATTCATGTGGGCTGGACCGCGCCGACCGCGGCGCAGGCGGCCCAGGGTGCCAACGCGTTGGCGCGCGCCTTCATCGAGGTGGCCCTGGAGATTCAGACCACGCCCGCCAAGCAAGGCGCGGGCTGGTACGACACGCAGGTACAGGCCAGTCGGCGCACGCTGGAGACCGCTCAGACCCGTCTGTCCGAATTTCAGCAAAGCGCGGGCATCGTCGGGCCTGAGCAGGTGGACCACGAGATCGCCCGCTTGCGAGAGCTGTCCCTGCAACTGGCGCTGGTGCAGGCACAGACCACCGATAGCCAGAGCAAGCGCAGCGTCGGCGGCGACACCGTGGCCGACGTGATGCAAAGCCCGCTGGTCAATGCGCTCAAGGCCGATCTGGCGCGGGCAGAGGCGCGGGTGCAGGACAGCGCCGTGACGCTGGGGCCGCGTCACCCGCAGCTGCTACGACTGCAGGCCGAGCGGGATGCCTTGCAAGGCCGCCTGTCTGCGGAGACGCGCCGCATCACGTCGGGCATCGAGACCACCTACCGCGCCGGCGTGGCGCGCGAGAGCGAACTGAACGCCGCCCTCGGGCAGCAGCGCTCGCAGGTGCTCGCCCTGAACAAGCAGCGCGGTCAGCTGGCCCTGTTGCAGCAGGATGTGGATGCGGCGCGGCGCGCCTTTGAGACGGTCAGTACCCATGCCAGCAAGACGCGGCTGGAGAGCCTGGCCACGCAGACCTATCTGACGCAGATCGCCCCTGCGGCGGCGCCGCTGGAGCCGGCAGGCCCCAGCCTGACGCAGATCCTGGGGATTGCGCTGGTGGCTGGCATCTTGCTGGCCGCTATCGGCGCGTTGGCGCTGGAGCTGTCGTATCGACGCGTGCGCTCGGTCGACGACATCATCCTGGGCCTGGATCTGCCGGTGCTCGCCAGTGTTCCAACGGCCTCTCCCGGCTTGTCGGCGCTTTCGGGTCCGCGCCGCAGTTTGGGCTTTAGCACTGGGGCCGGCGTATGAACCGCCCCGCTTTGTCTCAGGCTCACGCCCAGCCCCACGTCGTCGAGGGGGACACAGCCCTGACCTGGTCGCGGAAAGGGAACCTCCCCATCGGCGCGCTGCTGGTCGGCATCGGACGGCTGTCGAGGGCCGATGCGGACCGCATCCACGCACGCCAGATCGTGACCGGTCAGCTCTATGGCGAGACCGGCATCGAGCTGGGCCTGCTCGGTCCTCAGGACGTGCGGCGGGCACTGTCGATGCAGTTTGGTCATGTGACCCTGCCGCGCGATTGCACGCTGGCCCGGGAGCTGGTCGCGGCCTGGGAGCCGCACACGCCTGCCGTGGAACATCTGCGCTCCTTGCGCAGTCAGCTGATGCTGCGTTGGTTCGAGAACGACGCGCGCCACGCAGCGCTGGCTGTGGTCAGTCCGGGGCGCGCCGAAGGCCGCAGCTACCTCACGGCCAACCTCGCCGCCCTGTTGTCGCAACTGGGCAAGACCACCCTGGTGATCGATGCCGACCTGCGGTACCCGCGCCAGCACCGCCTCTTTGGCGTACCCGGTCGCATCGGTCTGTCCAGCGTGCTGGCCGGGCGCGCGGGCCCGGATGCCTGCATCGCCGTGGCCGATCTGCCGGGGCTGTCGGTGCTCCCGGCGGGCGTGGTGCCGCCCAACCCCCAGGAGCTGCTCGCACGCAACGCGCTGCCGAACCTGCTGTCGGCGCTGCGTTCGCGCTATGAGGTGATCCTGGTGGACACCCCCGCCTTTTGCGGCTGCGCCGACGCGGCCACCGTGGCCGCTCGCGCGGGGGCGGCCTTGGTCGTCGCCTCGCGCGATGCGAGTTCGGTGCGCGGCTTGTCAGAGGTCACGCGCAGTTTGCGCGAGTTCGGCGTGACGCTGGTGGGTGCTGTTCTCAATCGCACGGGCCGGTGGTGAACGCACCGGCCTGGACCTCACGATGGCAGGCCCTGGTGCGTAGGGCCGTGCGCGTGCAGGGCCCGCGTGGGCAGGCGCAGCTGCTCGATTGGCTGGCGCACCCCGATCGGCCGCGGGTGCTGGCCTTCGTCAACGCACACGCCATGAACGCGGTGGTCGAGGACGCACGCTTTCATGAGGCGCTGATGGCCGCGGACCTCGTGCTGCGTGATGGCATCGGCATGGCGCTGCTCTTGTCGCTGCTCGATCAATCGCCTGGCTTGAACCTCAATGGCACCGACCTGATTCCCTGCATCCTGCGCCGGTATGCAGGGGCACCGATTGCGTTGTTTGGAACGCGCGAGCCCTGGCTGTCGAATGCGGCGCAGACCCTGGTTCGCGAGCTCGCGCCAGGCGCCTCCTGCGTCATGGCCGATGGCTTTCGCGCCACCGACGATTACCTACGCCTGGCCCAGGCGCATGCGCCGGCGTTGATCATTCTGGGCATGGGCATGCCGCGCCAGGAGATTGTGGCGCTGGCCTTGCGCGCGGCGCTGCATCGTCCGTGCCTGATCGTGTGTGGCGGAGCCATCCTGGACTTTCTGGGTGGGCGCGTGCCGCGCGCACCGCGCCTGCTGCAAGGCCTGGGGCTGGAGTGGGCCTGGCGGCTCGCGCGTGAGCCACGGCGCCTGTTTCGGCGCTATGTCCTGGGCAATCCCGTTTTCATCGGACGCGCGCTGCGGCTGGCACTTCAGGGCGTGCGCCACCCGTCGACACCGGGTCTGCGCTGAGCCAGGCCACGCACTGGCGCAGCGCCTCGGGGTAGGGTGTCCAGTCCACTTTCAGTTCGCGGCCTGCGGCACGCGCGTTCATCCGCAGGGTGCTTGACCACAGGCGCAGCAGGCCGGGTGAAATCGGCTCGGGCCACCGGTGCGCCAGGCCTGCACGCGCCATCAGCGTGCGCGCCACATGCAGCGGCGGGCCCAGCACCCAGGCGTCGGCACGCAGTTGCAGCGGGCGGATGCGGCGCACCGGTATGTGGCCCAGGGCGAGCGCCAGGTCGGTGAACCAGTCGTTCCAGCGCGGGCTGTCCGGTGCCGCCAGGTTGAAGGTGCGCACCGCGCCCGATGCGGTGTCGTCGCCCGGTGTCTGCAGGGCCAGCCAGATGGCCTGGCACACATCGTCGACGGTGACGCCGTGCGTCCAGCCATCGCCCCATTCGCCCACGTCACCCAGGCGCCTCTGGGCCAGCCAGCGCGCGATCCGTCCGACCCACAGCGCGCTGCCCGGACCCCAGACGCAGCCCGGGCGCAGCACGGTCAGGCGCGTGGCCGACGTTGAGCCCTCCACTGAATGCGCCAGTGTGCGCAGGGCCCGCTCGGCGTCCTGCTTGGCGCGCGCATACCACCCCAGCGGCCGACCCCAGGGGCTGGCTTCGGTCACCGGCCCTTGGCGGTCGCCATAGACCGCCATGCTGCTCACATGCACCACCGCAGGCACCCGCGCAGCACGCGCCGCTCGGGCCAGCGCCCAGGCGCCCGCCGCGATGGACGGCGCGCTGCCGGCTACGCAGTTGACCACGGCATCGACCCCGCGCAAGGCCTGCGTGAGCGCCGCTTCGTCGCGCGTGTCCAGGCGCAGGCCGGGGCCGTCCTCGCCCCCCGCGCCCCCCGCGCCGCGTGACGCAGCGATCGGCGTGCAGTCGGTGCGCGCCTGCATCAGCGCCATCAGGCGCGTGCCGATGTAGCCTGTGCCGCCGATCACCAGAACCTTCATGCAGCGGGCTCCCGGTGAGGGGGGAGGGGCTGTGCGTCATCGGCTCGCAGCGTGCGCGCCAGGTGGTCGGCCAGGCGCAGCGACAGGGCCAGCAGGGTCAGCGTCGGATTGGCCTGGCTGCTGGTGGGAAACACCGCGCTGCCGGCGATATAGAGGTTGGCCACGTCATGCACCCGTGCGTTCGGATCGACCACGCTGGTGCGAGGGTCACGGCCCATACGGGCGGTGCCGATGTGGTGGCCGCCGTAAGCGCCGTAGCGAAGCAGGTCCTCCTCCAGGCTGGCAGGCTCGATCTGCAGCTGGCCCACGTCGCTTCGCGCAAACTCGGTGGCCAGGATGTTCAGGGTGCGACCGATGGACGCGATGTCGTCGGGTCGGTAGCGCCAGTCGATGCGCAGTTGGCGCATGCCCAGATCGTCCACGGCATCGGCCAGCGTCACGCGACTCTCGGGATGGGGCTGCTGCTCGCCTTGCACCTCCAGGCTGAAGCGGTTGGTGCGGTTGGTCAGAATCACCGAGGGGAACTTGCGCTGCGCCCAGGTGCGTTGCGTGAGCCAGTGCGCCAGGAAGGCGAGGGTATCGGGCCCATCGCTCACCACGTTCAACACGTGGCGTGCGATGCGGCCCGCGGACAGGGTGCTGCCGTCATGCAGGCGGCGGGCGTATTCGTAGGCGATCAAGCGCCGCGCCAGAAACAACCCGGAGAGCACCCCGCTGCGGTGCGCCGGATCCGCGATGCGCGGAAAGTGCAGGCGCGCCACCGCATTGAGCAGGCCCTCGCGGCGCTGCGAGGCGGCGCGGATCGACAGCCTGCGCCGGCAGTACACGCCCTCGGGTGACACCTCATAGCCATGGCGCACTTCGCTCACCGGCCCCCGCAGGGTGAGCGTGCCCAGATTGCCCGCGATGTGGCACATGTAATAGCGGCCCACCACGTCGTACGTATTACCCACTCCGCAGGGGCGCACGTCGTCGGAGCACAAAAGCAGGCGTGCGGTCTCCAAGCCGCCCGCAGCCAGCACCACCACCCGCGCCCGCACTTGCAGGCGCTTGCCCGCGCGGGCGGCCACATCCAGGTGGCGCACCGCACGCAGAGCGCCCGGGGGCGGTGTCTGGCTCTCGAGTCGGATGCCGGTACACACCGCGCCGCGCAGCACCCAGATCGCGGGCGACAAGCGCAGGCGCCGCGCGTAGCGCCGACCGAAGTTCGTGGGGCAGGAAAAGCGCTCCAGGCCGCAGGTGCTGACGATGTCGCTGGACCAGCCCCGTATCAGCGGCGGCGCACCCGGCAGGGCCTCGTCGGCGTCGTAGGCGTAGTGACCGGCCTCTGCCAGCGCATTGGCGGCCCGGTAATACGGCAGCAGGTCGTCGTGATGCAGGGGCCAGCCGCTGTGGGGCACCCAGTCGCGGCTCTCGAAATCGATGGGGTCCAGCGGCATGCAGCGCCCACCCCACAGCACGCTGGAGCCTCCGAGCCCGCGCAGGCGATAGCGATGCGGCGGGCTGTGATCGGCGTTGGCCAGCTCGCCTTCGTACAGGGCTTGTGCGGCGGCATCGGGCGCGTCGCGCCCCGCCTCCAGCAGCAGCACCGGGATGCCTTGCTCGCCCAGGGCCAGGGCCAGCGCGATACCGGCCGGCCCGGCGCCGACCACACAGACTTCGCTGTCCAGCCGGGTGTGGGCAGGCAAGGTGTGCGCGTCTTGGATCATGAAATGCCCCCACGTCCGCCCACTGCGGCGCTCATGCGGCGGCCTCTTGCGGCGACTCCCGGACGCGCGCTGGCGCGGGGTCGGGGGTGCGTTGACCCGCGACACCGAAGTGGCGCAGGTGCAGGGCGGCGATCTGGTCGAAGAAGCGGGGCAGGGCAAACGATTGCCGATACAAGGCGCGCCCCTGTTGCGCCAAGGCGGCGCGCTGCGGCGCATCGGCGAGCAGGGCCGCCAGGGTGCGTGCCAGCCCCGTCACATCGCCTGGCGCGACGAAGCGCGCGTGGACACGGTCTTGCAAGACATGGGGAATCTCGCCCACCGGCGTGCACACCACGGGCACGCCGCAGGCCAAGGCTTCCAGGATTACCAGGGGCAGGCCTTCGTCGTGCGAGGGCAGCACCAGCAAATCCGCCTCGGACATCAGCCGCGCCACCTGCGCCTGCTCGGCCCAACCCGCGAAGCACACGCGATCACCCAGGCCCATCGCCTGCGCGATCGCCCGGTGGCCCTCGATGTCGCCCCCGCCTGCCAGGGTCAGACGCAGCGGCACGTCGGCCAGGGGCGACAGTGCCAGCGCGCGCAGCAGCTCCGGCACGCCCTTGCGCACCGACAGGTTGCCCACGAACAGCAACTGCGGGGTCGGGTCCGAGCCCAGGGCGCGGTGTGGGCGCGGCCAGGCGGGCTCGGGTACACCGTTGATGACGCGCTCGATCCGGTGGGCCGGCACGCCCAGTTCGCGCTGCACGAAGTTTGCCGATTCGCGCCCCAGCACGATGCAGCAAGCGGGCAGCGAGAACACATAACGCACCGCGGCACGTGCCAGTGCCGGCAGTTGGGGCCAGGCGCGATGCAGTTGCGCCGCATGCAGGTGCACGATTACCGGGATACCCAGGGCATGACAGGCCATCACCACCACGCTTTTGCGCACCAGGCTCAAGCGTTCGGCCATGTTCACATGCACGCCGGCCAGCCGGCCGCTGCAGCGACCTTGCACCAGGCGCAGCAGGGCGATGGCCAGCACGCCCAGCGACCCGATCGGACCGCGTGCGCCGCGGGTGTCCAAAGGACGCAACTGCGCGCTGCGCGGGCTCGTCGTGGCCTCGGTGTGTGAATCCCCCGGATCGCTCTGGGACTGAATCAGATAGTCGGCGACTTTGAACATGCCGCCCCCCACGGGCGTCCACGGACAGGCGATGTAGATGAAGGAGCGAGGCGCAGGCGCGGGCATGTTGGGATTTCCGTTCAGGTGGCTTGGGCAGAAGGGGGTTGCGGGCGTGCGGGCGCATCATCCGCTGGGTCCGGTCGGGGCCGGGGTGCTTCATCGGGTTCGCGCAGGATGCGGCTGGCAATGGGCTGCTGCGGGCAGCGACGTGGTCGCAGCAGACCGCGCACCAGGCCTGCGGCCTGCACATGCCAGGACAGCAGGGCGTAGGC